>Ga0134123_10000042_pt1 | contig 77439 bp, 97 predicted proteins | sample KB303_FD_96460 | JGI IMG/M metagenome (GOLD analysis project Ga0134123, IMG submission 96460) | Terrestrial soil microbial communities without Nitrogen fertilizer from Kellogg Biological Station, Michigan, USA - KB3-0-3 | ecosystem: Environmental > Terrestrial > Soil > Unclassified ...
GATTTGCTCATGCGCCTTGGTTGGGCGGTCGGTCACGCTTTCTGGCATGCAGTTCTTTTTGTGCCAGATAATTTCGCTTCTGAGATACCACCCGTCGGCTCGAAGCGCGAAGGCTAGCATCCAGGGCACCCCAATCAAATCCTTTGGCTTTAACCACGGCACAGACCGGGAGCCAACAGCGTGGCTGCCGCGATTTGTCTCCTGCTTCCAACCCACTGTGTCATTTCGGCCTTCAACCGATTGGACGCGCTGTCCCGGCTGGGATGAATAGCTATCACCTAAATTCACCCAAAGCACCGCATCATGCCTCAGCACGCGGCGCACCTCGCGGAAGACGGCGACCAGTTTGGCTATGTATTCTTCGGGTGTCTTTTCGAGGCCCAGTTGGTGCTCGGCCACGCCCGGGATCTTGCCGGTGCCCTGGCAGTGCGGGCAATCAGGGTCAGGCTCTTTTTTGCAGCGCGGATCGGTGGGGCTGGACTGGCCGGAAGCGCCGGGGACCTTGGTGCGGCACCATTCGAGCGACGATTCGCTCGTGTGGCGTTGCTGGGCGCAGGAGCAGGCGGAGTAATCGCGCAGGCCGTAATAGGGCGGCGAAGTCACGGCGCATTGAACACTGTTGTCGGGCAGCGTCTTTAGCATGGCCAGGGCCTCGCCGTGCAGGATAGTCAATGGTTCACGCTTGTGGTCACGGCCTGGCATTGCGACTTTTATCCTTCCAATAATCCGACTGCTGATTGTAGTCGGTCAGGTCCATCGGCGTCCACGGCTGGGGGGCGTCGGCCACGCGCGGCAGCATGACTTCGATCTTCGGGCGTTTATTCACCCATTGGTACTCGCGCACCGGGCGCTCCGGATTGATGCGCTCGATCTTGCCGGCGACGACGTGGGCGCGGATGTATTTGTGGACGATCTGGACCAGGTAAGTGCGCGGGTGTTTCTTGCCGTGGAGCCGCACCAGCTCGTCGATCACGCGCTGGGCGGTGAAGGGCGAGAGGGCCTGCATCAAGGCCGGGATCTGGAGGGTTTTGCGCGGCATGGTTTTCAACTCGGCAACTTTGCGGAGTTATGGTCGGGTTTGTCAAGGACTTTGACTAAGACGACGCGCTGGTTGACGTGGTGGACTTCGAGGTTTGGGTAGTATTTGCGGCGGTGACGGGACAGGCGGTACCAGATGGCGCTGGTGCTGAGCCCGGTGCGGATGGCTTCCAGCACGCACCATTGCTTCATCGGCATGCTGCCGTCACCTTTCTGGCGCAGATAATTCAGCCGGGTCGAGATGTTGAGGGCGTTGAGCCAGGCGCTCTGCTCTGCCTCTTCGAGCGGTTTAAGCATCTGGCGCGCGGCGTCCAAGGCTTGGCGGGCTATTTTTAGCCGCTCATTAGCCTCTATCTGGCGGCGCTTGAGGTCCTGAAGTTCGTCTGACATGGCCCTTAGAATGGCATGTGTTCCTGGTTGTGGATCGTTGGCGCCTGTTGGGCGAGCCATTCGTCGGCCTGGGCTTCGGCCAACTGGCGCTCTTCGAGGGTGGCGGGTCGCTGCCCGTTGGTCTGGAGCAGCGTGTACTGCTCGATGCGGCGCAGGTATTCTTCGAATTGTTCGGAGAGGGTCATTCCCATTCCTGTCGGCAGCGGGGGCAGAGGTCGATTTGGCGGGCGCTCTCGCCATTGATTTCCAAAGCCATAAACCACCCCTGATTGTCTTCGACGAGTGATTCAATGGTCGGGCCTGTTACGTGACACTGGTCACACAACACTTCGTGAGTGGCCTTTACGCTCATAAGTTGTGGTCTGGCACGTCGGATAAATCGACGAGGGTTGAGTTGCGGAAAAATCGCGAGGCGATTCGGCGATCAAATTGCTCGCCCCATGCGGTCGGCGCGACGTTTGTCGTCACAAGCGTCCACATCTGCTCCCGGCGCGAGAGCACTTGGCAGAGCTTGTCTATGCCGACCAAGGAAGGATCGTGGCCCGCTCCAAGATCGTCGATAATCAGGAGTGTGGCTTCAAACATATCATCAATCGCGTCCCACCCGCCTTCTTTGAAAACATCCAAGAGCCGCGGCCAGTGCCAGTAGCGATAATCAAGGTAGCTGATGTGGTTTGCTCGTTTCACGAACTGCTTGCCGTGCCCGACAAGGGCAACCCAACGCCGCACAGCTTCAGCACAATGGGTTTTGCCGGTGCCATTTGGGCCGGCCAGAACAAGCAACCGCCCATCCGTCGGGTAGGTCCACATCTCGAAGCAGAATCGGCCAACTTCGCGCTCAAGTTCCTTTAGTTTCGGATGCCGCTCGGTGTTTAGCTTCAAGTGCTTGGCGTTCCAGTTTGCGTTTGGCCCCTTCACCGTAGTCCGAGGGGCTGACAAAGACTCCATCGTTACGCGGATTATGTTTCCGATTTCTTTCATAAGGTTTGTAGTTGCGGGCCTTGTCCAAGGCTTCGGCCCAGTTTTCGAGCAGTCGGAAGAGGGTTTTGGGGAGATCGAACCGGCGATCTTCAGATTTCACAGTGCGGCCAAAGACGAGCATGGTATGCTTTTCGGACTTCCAGTTTGGGCGCTTAATGACCTCCAGGGCGGCCAACTCCTCGGGTTGGGTAGGCCGCTCGCCCTCCGTGCGGTTGTAGAGGTTGAAGCCGAGCTCCTCCAAGAGGTCGGTGACCAATTTGTGCCTCGGGATCGCCTCTGCTTTTGATTCTGATTCTGATTCTGATTCTGATTCTGATTCTGATTGTATCGGGGGTGTCGGGTTTTGTCGGGGGTAATCGGGGGTAATGTCGGGGGTAATCGGGTGACGGTAGCGGCTGTTTGGTCGATTTGGGCGCTTTTGTTTCTCCCACTCGCGCTGATAGTGGCGCCGATCCTCCTTGGTGATCGCGTCGCGGTATTTGAGGAAATTGAGCAGCCTATAGCCGCCCTCGACCTTCTCTACTCGCCGCCCCTCATACTCCTGGCTGCGTGAATCAGGATCTGGGGATTCGAATCGCTCAAGGGCGGCTCGGCACTGTTCGACTGGAATCCTGGCCCTGTCAGCTATACCTGGGATGGCAGCAGCGACATAGCCGGTGCTGTCGGCCATAGCCAATAAGGTTATCCAGAGGATGCGGGCGTAGTTGTCCTCACGCCAGACGGTGGAATCGAGGATGGAAGCAAATAGCTTGGTGTAGCCGCCGGTGACCATGGGAATCCTGAAAGGGCGGGTTCTCCGTCGCCGCGCCCGTAGGGACAGTCGTGGGCAGACAGGACAGGTCTGCCAAAGAGGTTGCCCAACGCGTCAACGGAGAACCCGCAATTTCAAAGTAGGATAGCACAATTCGGATACACGACTGTAATTTCGGGCGCTCACTCTCAAACGTGTCCAGCCAGCGAGCATGAAACAGAGCGTAAATGGGGTGGGTAGCCCATGCCAAGAAAAATCGTAAAAAATTTACTAACAGCAAAGAAGACCGGGCGGGGATTGAGCGGTCCCCGCCCGGCGTGGCGATGGAAGCCAAAGCCAGGAGAACTCTTTTTGTTGGGCCTCCTTTTCGGATGAAGGGCAGTTTCAACTATCATCGCTCCATGAGTGAGACAGCGCTGGGCGCGAGGGTCAAGCAGGTTATGCGGCTTCGGGTTCGGGTTCTCCGTCTTCGCTGCCCTCCGGCTGCCGTCCGACGCGCAGTTCGAACGTGCCTTGCGTGGGGTCGTCGAGGGTGGTCGAGGCTTCGTCGGTGACGGACTGGCTAAAGCGGATCGACACCTTCAGGGCCGGGTCGCTCTTCGAATAGTCGATCACGGCGCCGAAGTTGACTTTGACCGTTTTGTCTTCGGCCTCGTCGCGGAAGGATTCGATCTCGTTTTCGTGTTTGTCCCAGAGGGCGTCCACCATCGCGAGGATGGCGCTCTTGACGGTGTTGGCGGGAGTTTTGGGCGTGGGTCGTGTTTTACGGGCCATGTGCGTTCTTTCTATTTTAGGTTGCGGTTTTGGTTTGGGGATCATTCAAAGAATTCGTGGCTGGCGCGCAGTTCGTGCCCGCCCTGAATCAGTTCCAAGGTGCGGAGTTTACCTAGATACGTGCCGAAGGTGCCGCTGGAACTGGAGATGGCGGCGCGTTCGCCCAGTTCCTCGCGGGTGAGGCTGGATGGATAGACCTCGGCCAGGTTGGCCAGCATGCGACCCGCCCCGGACTGGCCAAGTTCGTTGAGCCAGTAGGCGAGCAGATCCCGCCCTTCGGGTAGCGGCTCGTAGCTGCCCAGGGCGGACTGGCCGGCGGGGGTAATCCGGATCGCATCGGCACCGTCGATCCAGCCGTTGGAGCGAAGATGTCCCAGGTAGGTGCCGAAAGTGCCGCTCTGGCTGCTGAGGCCGGCGCGCACACCAAGCTGCTTCTTGGTCAGGCCCGGGCGCTGGGCCAGGGCGATCAGCATGCGGCGCATGCCGCCGGAGACGGTGCCGTTGGAGGGGGCGGTTGGATGGGTCAGACGAGTAGGACTGGTCGGACGGATAGGACTCGGACGAATTTGGGCTGGTTGCCTGACCGCATCGGAGGCGCGAACCCTGATGTTGACCAGAGACGAGTGCATAGCCTCAAGCACCCTCGCCTGCTCTGTGGACTGGCGCATGGCGTCGCCGCAGGCTTTTTGGACGGTGTTAAGCAAGGCAAGTTCGGCGCGGCCCAAGACCGGAACCTCTAGTCGCTCAACTTCTGGCTGTCGGTCAGCTTGGTCAGCCAGTTTGCGCCGCAAATCGGCGATGGTGCGTTTCAGTTCTGCAGGATCGTTTGCCTTCTGCTCCTCAATGACCTTCGGGATGCTGCTGGCGAGTTTGGCCACGAATTCCGCAGTGTCGGTTGCTTTGGCGCTCTTAAGGACCACTTCCGGAGTGCGGCGGTCGGGGTGGAAAGACCGGCACATCGGCATCTTCTCGCGCGATGGATGGTCAAGGCTTTTACGTGTCCAAACCCAGGCTTCGCCCGATTGCAGTTTCGGCAGCGATGTGGTTACCTCTTTCGCCGTCTCTGGGTCGAGCCGGTCGATCCACTTTTCGACGGCCTCGATCGCGTTCTTGCCAACCTGGCAACCAAGCACCAGCGCCGTGCTGCAATTATCGAGCACGGCCTTGTTGACCTCTTGCGAGCGCTGGTTGATCAACGTGATGCCGACCGAGGCGTTGCCGCCCATGCGCACAAGCTTCTCGACTTCGGCGTAGGTTTCGCCGTCGTAAATCTTCTGAGGAACAAACTCGGCCGCTTCTTCGAGGAACACATGGCAGGCGCCGCCTTCGTTTTCGTAGTGAATGATATGGATGGCGCGCTGCACGATGCGGCGCCAATCAGCCTTACTAAGGGTCTTGTGAAAAAGGTCGATGACCAGAGGCACCCGCTCTCGCAATGAGGCTCGAACAATTTCATCGACGCTCTGCGGAGTTAATGGAAGGTCTGGCGCGTTGCCTCCAGCGACCACAACCTTGTAAGCTTTACCCATCGAATGCTCCGCGGCCACCTTCATCCACCGCCACTTGCCAACTGCATCGAAAACGACGCAATGCACGTCGTGCTCTAAGAGCTGCTCGCAAATCCCTTTGCTGGTCACCGTTTTGCCGGAATCGCGAATCCCAAGGATGGCCGACGCGCCCGTGGCGTAATCAACTAAAGGTATTTCAATCCCGCCAATTTTTATGATTTTCATTGGTTAGTGGGGCACGTCCGCTGGCGGCTGGTAAAATTCGGCCTGGGGGGCGGTTATGGCGGGGCGGGTGGGTGGACCGCCGTTCAGTTCGATCAGGCGCTGCTGGCCGCGCTCGAATCGAGCCAGGAAGAGCAACAACGCTTCGTCGATCTTCTGTTGAATCTCGTCGTCGCGCTCGACGTGGACGAGGACGTGGGGGAACCGCCGGCGGTAGGACATGAACTGCCAGGTCGGTCGGCCCGTCACGTACATGGCGCCGTGGACCTGGGCCAGGTATTTGGACGGCACATCGCCGTCGAGCAGGTACTGGACGTGGGTGTGGGGTTCGGGACACTTTATTTCAATGCCGCTGCCATCCCCGATCAAGCCGTCGGGCGAGCAGCCGATTCGGCCGTCGTCGGTAGTGATGAAGGCCACGCGCTGGATCTCGACCCCGTACTCGAGTTCGTAGAAGGGGATGGCCTGCTCTTCGAGGATCTGGCCGAACTCCATATCGAGGGTGCTGAAACCCATGAGGGGACCGCCCAGCCACCACTCGCCCAGCTTGCGCGCCAGGTAAGTGACGGGCATCTGGCCTTTGCGGATTTCCCAGGTGGGCGAGATCAGGTTGTCGAATTCAGAGGCGGTAGGGATGCCGCTGCGGGCTAGCATCCATTCGAGAGAGTTGGGGGCAAAGTCGGTGCGGATGATCACGTCGTCTTCTCCTTTCGGCGCAGGTTCTGGTCGAGTTCAGGGTAGCGGTCGGCCCGGATCTGCTCGTAGGTGGAAGCGCCGGCGAATTTGAGGAACGCGCGCTCGTCGCTGCCGGTGGCGTGGACGCGGCTCTTGAGGCTCTGGGCCTGTTCGGGGCTGATCAACGCGCCTTCAGCCCGCGGATCGTTGTCGCGCTCGCGCTCGATCACGATGTTGAGGGCGTCGCACAAGGCCAGCCGCTTAGCGTAGGTGCCGGCGGCCCCATCGGCCTGCGTCTCGCTGGCACCGGGCGGGCCCTTGCCGATGCGGACGGCGAATTCGTTGCTCTGCTTGTGGCCGGACGTGTGTTGCAGGGTGCAGATTTTGATCAGGCGCGAATCCTCGTAGCGGGTGGAGAAGGCGATGGTGAAGCCGTGCTTTTGCAGCATGGGGGCTACCTGCTCCATGACATCTTCGTACGGGGCGAAACGGTACCGAACTGTGCCGTCGTTGTTTGGAACCGGGACGGTGGCGCGCACACCCGGCATCTCAGACTGGAGGGCGTTGAAGGCGGCGGCGAAATCTTTCTCCGCATCCTTGGCCTGCATGTGCTCGTAGAGTTTGACGATCTGCTCGACGGCGGCGACGTTCTCGGCCGTCACGCCCTTGGTCAGGACCGCTTGCAGCATGTCGGCCACGTTTGGGGCGCTGCGGGAGAGCGATTGTTCAGGGCGGATGGCGACGGCGGTTTCGGGATCGGATTTTGGCATAGGTTTAAAAAATAAAGTTGTTTCCGTCGATGGAGAATGGAATTCGGATGGCCAAGCCGTTTCGGACGACGAACTGATGATCGACGACGAATTCAAAAAGGGTGCGCTCGATCCGCACATCTTCGATGCAGTAATCGACCAGATCAGCCATCCGGCCTTCTTGGAACATCAGCGGTGCGGTCGCGCCGTTGGCGGTCTTGCGCATTCGGATGGTGTCCCAAGCCACGTCATCAAGTTTGTAACCGCCATGAGTGCGCGGCTCAAAATGATTTGGGTCAAGGTGAAGCGACAGCCAGATTTCGCGCAGGATGTCGAAGTCGCGGCTGATTCTTCCATCAGGCTGGACGACCGCGCCATCTGGAATCTTCGTAATCGTGACCGGCCACATGCCGGGCCAGCTTGCCTTGAGCAGTTTCCAATCGAAGCCGACGGTGTTAAGGCCCACCACCAGATCGTAGGTGCTCAGGATGACTGCCGCCTCGGCGGCGTTGCGATCATCGAAAATCCGGTAGCGACCGGATTGGTAATCGTAGATGACCAGCACGCTCACGCCCATCTCGTCGTGGGATTTCCAACCATTGGAGCATTTTTCAATCGGGGTTTTGATCTCGGCGTCGAACACGGCGATCTTGCGGCCAGCTAACAGCGAAGAAGCCCTCATAGAAGTTTTCCTTTCTCCGCTACGGTGGCCGACTTGGGCTTGCGGCTCGCACCATGCGACTTTCTGGCGCGGGGCCGGGAGGTCGCGGTAGTGCTGAGGATGTCGATGATCTTCGCGGACTCCTTGATCATGAGCTTGAGCAAACTTTCGCCGCTCAAGACGGTGCCTTCCGGGCCAGCTTCGCCCCGGAACAGGTTGGCCAGTTCGTGCTGTTTGGCTTCGTTGATGTCGCTGAAGGTTTTGCCGTCGCTGGTGGCGTAGGCTTTGGTGAAGGTGATGCCGGGCATAGGATTTGGTTCTTTTGGTTTCGGGTTGTCAGAGCAGTTTGTCGTCGTCCAAGGCGGTTATGAGCCAGGCGTTTAGCTGGTTCATTTTTAGAGCGAGACGGTCAATGAGTTCGGCGTTGCTCAGGGTGGGCGTAGGCACGGCCCGGATGGCGGCAGCGAACGCTTTCAGCTTTTCTTTGTCAGGCGCTGCTGCTGCCACTCGCTCGGCCTTCTCCCGCGCTTTGCGCTCGGCTTCGAGCTTCTTCTTTTCGGCGGCTTCGGCTTCCTGCTTTTTGCGCAGTTCTTCGCGGGCCTTGGCGGCGTCAGCCTGGGCAGCCTCGGCTTGTTTGCGCGCCTCGGCCTGAGCGGCCTCATGCTCGCGTTGCAGGCGGGCCTGCTCGGCTCTGACGACGGCCTCGACGCGCTTGCGCTCGGCTTCGGCGGCGTCGGCCACGCGCTTGATCTCGGCGGCGGCTTTGCGGGCTTCTTCGGCGCGCTCGGCCTCGATGCGGTCGCGCTCGATCTTGGCCGCAGCTTCGGCCGCTTCACGTTCCTGTCGGGCTTTCTCCGCTTCCTCCTTCAGGCGCGCGTTCTCGGCGGCGATGCGCTCGCGCTGCTCCTGCTCGGCCCTCGCTTTGGCGGCGGCTTCCTGTTCGGCTTTGAGGGCGGCATCGATCCGGGCCTGACGCGCCAGCTTGGCGTTGGTCAAGACGGTGGCATAGTCGGCCACGGAAAGATCGGAGAGGTCGCCAATGATCGGGGTGTCCATGAACGGGGCCAACTCCTGCTCGCGCAACAGCTTGGTCTCGGCTTTGAGCTTGGCGGCGTGGCGCTCGGCGAACTGTTCGGATTCGAGCAGCTTGGTTTCGAGCGCTTCCATCTCCTCGCGGATGGCGCGGGCGGCGGCGTCGATCTTGCCGGTGCGGGCCTTGAGATGCTCGACCAGGCCCTTGCGGGTTTTCTCCATCATGACGCGGGCGTCCTTCAGCTCGAGCCGGGCCAGGCGCGCCTGCTGCATCTCGGCTTTCTGGGTGGGACTGGTTACGACCAAGGAGGTCGCTTTCTCCTTCCACTTGGCCAGGGTAATTTGGAACGGCTGAAAGATCTCGGCCAGCGGCTGGGCGGTGTCGAGTTTCTCGACCGCCAAGGTTGGTGCGACCGCCGGGGCGGCGGGAGTTTCGGCGGGGGCGGTAGGTGTGTCCATAAATAATTTTGAATTTTGAATTTTGATTTGCGATTAAGCGGCGACCCGGTGCCTGATGTGCTTGATAATTCTTGACTACGCAAATTTGTCAAGTCAGAAACGATGGATGGCCAAATATGTGCATACTTTCCGCTCGCCGGCCCCCTGTGTGTGGCTCTTGTACGGCCCGGGCTTCCGGCTGCCGCTGCAAGTGACCTGGGCGGATTGGGACCTGCAGATCGCCGATGTGCGGCTGCATCCGGCCATACCGTGGCTGGGCATCTGGAAGGAACAGGCCGCCCGGGTGCTGAACAAACTGGCGATCGCGCACGGAGAGGATTGCGACGGGATCGCCAACTGGATGTACGAGCGCGAGGGGTTGGCGCAGGTCGCCGTGCCCTGGAAGCCGGCCAGCGACCCCAACGGCGTGAGCGTGAATGTCGCGGCCCTGGAAGCGACCGTCTATTGGGCGACCGAACAGGTGGCGCATGCGCTGCCCAGCTACGAAGAGTTTAAGGTGGCCGAGCCGGAGACGGCGGGGCGCATCCGGACTTTTCTGGGGCAGATGGTGGACAAGCTGGGTCTGTGCGGATTCGAGACCGTCGATGAACTTGAACTGTTTTATTACCTGCTCTGCAACTGGATGGCGCGCGCCCTCGAGTACGGGACCGAGCCGGTAGAGATGGTCTTCTGCCGGCTGATACCGTTGCCGTTCAAGCCGGGCTGGCAGGCGGCGGCACGGGCGCGTGCGTGGAAAAAGCACGAAACCCCGGGGACCGTTGCGGGGACCGCTGCGGGAACCGCGGCGTGGCAGGCGAGCCGCTACGGCGAATACATGGGGTGCGAGAAGCTTGGGTCGAAGCTAAGATCAGCCAAGGCTGGAACTTTCCATCAGGCACAGGTGCATCGCTGGGGGATCGAGCTGCAAACCAGCAAAAGCTGGCGGCGTAGTTCGGGCGGCAACCAGCGGCGGCTGCTCGACCTGTTGGGTGAATACGGCTATTTTACCAGCAACCGTGAACGGATCGAACAAGTATGGCCCTGGCTGTGTCAGGCGCTTAAGGAGTGGTATCGCGAGAAGCAGGCGCCGGGTTTGGCACAGTTTCTGTCTGATTTTCGAAATATTGAGATCGGCGTGCGAACGGGCGCGGTGCGCAAGACGCGAAACCGGCGCAAGGGGGCTACTCCGAGCGCTCGGGCCACCATTCTTGGCATTAACGCACGTCGCCGTCGGGCGAAACAGGAGCGAGCCGAGGCTCTGGCGCGAGCGGCTGCGGACCTGCCAGAGATGCCCGATCTACAACAGGCAGCGCCGGACCTGCGGGACGGCGGGGGAGATGTGGGAGGGGCAGAGGTCAGAGATCGGAGGTCAGAGGTCGGAGCCGCTCGGCTGCTGGTGTACATCCCCGGTCAAGGCGAAGTTGGCGACGGCGACGTGCTGGGCGAGGGAGAGGGGATCTGACTTTGGCTGGCAAAGATAGGAGATAGAAGATAGGAGTTAGGAGATGGAAGAACTGAATAATGGAACTACCGAACAACCGGAGCCGCCCAAGGACGTGGAGTTCGCGCCGTGCAAGCCCTCGCATGAGATGGGTCGGACCGATAAGCGCACCGGCCAGCATGTGAAGAAAATGGCCAAGGCGATGCAGAAGATGGGCCTGATCGGGATCAGCGAGATGCGGCTGGCGGCCTTTCGCCAGCTGGGGATCGAACTGGACCCGGCCAGCCTGGTGCGGGACGGGCGGGCGGGCGCGATGGTGGCGCAGCAAGCCGTGCTCGATACCCTGCTGGACGTGCGGCGCATGTACGAGAAAGCCAGCGACAAGGGCAAGGTGAGGCTGGTGCCGCACCTGGGCTTCCTGGCCCGGTGCCTGACGGCCGCCAACAAGGGAATAACGGATTCGGCGGGGGAGATCGCCAAGGTGCCGAACGTGCCGCAGGTGAATACGGTGGTGCATACGATGGTGCCGGTGCAGATCGTCAATGAAGTCGTGGAAAAGGTGGAGAAGTCAGAAGTCAGAGGTCAGAGGTCGGAGATCAGAGAGGCAGATCCGGCCGGGTAGGCAAAATTTGCCGCTTTTTTAGTTGCGGGTGGTGGGTGTTCACCGTAGAGAGTGGACAACGGTAAGGGATCTTACCGCTAAATAAATTTATGGCGACACCTGCACAGTTTGGCCCTCGACCGGCACCGGGCGAGGATCGCATCACCGACACCAATGCCCACGCGGGCGAATGGGCGGCCATCCTGGCGCTCGCCGATTCGGTATTTAGCGAGCTGGTCTCAAAATCCATGAGCCTGAATGCGGCGAGCATCAGCGACGAAGGCCAGTCGCACGCGGGCATGACGCTCTCGCAGGGGATGCTGATCCGGGGGATCTTCACTCAGATCACGCTGACATCGGGCGAGGTACTCGCTTACAAACCGCCGGTGTAAATTCGCCGACCGCCTGAAGGATCTCCAAACAAAATGAGACTGGGAAGTTCAATCGCGAGCGGGCAGGAGATGAGCCTGTTCGGCCATACCAACCTGCCGCGGCATGGGCATGGGACGTTTGCGTTTGGCGCGGGCATGGGTAGCGGCGATGGCGACGGGCATGTGCTGGATCCCGAGGGCGGCGGGGTGGTGACCGACCCGGAAGGCGGCGGGCCGGTCGATGACCCGGAAGGCGGGACGTAGAAAACCTGAAAGGCTGAAATGAAAAAGAAGATTCTTTGGGGAGCGCTCGCGCTAGTCGTGCTAACCGTCAGCCTGTGGGCGGCGGCCCCGACGTTTTTGGGCGGCAAGGCGCAGGTGACGACGCTGCATCCAACCACCAATTACATCCTGGCGATCATGGGCAACTCGACCTCGGCGGTGTACCGGCTGATCAACGACAGCAATCTACTGCACCAGATGCTGGCGCTGCCGGAGGCGACGAATTTTACCGGGACCCTAGGCTCCAACGCCGCGCAGAATGTGGCAGTGTGGACCAACGACACGACGCAAATCAGACCCAAGGTTGGAAGCTCCGTTGTGCCAGTTAGAATCTACGACGGCGCGGGCAGCAACGTCGTTAGATTAAATACCAACGGGCAATTGAGGCTTGGTAAGTTTGCAGAACTAATCTTCAACCCCCACGCTGATGATGCCGGAATTTACGACATCCACGCAAATTCTGAGGGGAAGAAGTGGGTGGAATGGGACGTTGCGATTTACCAAAATGATGACGGTAGCGGCGATTACGCACTAGGGAAGTTCGACTTCGATATTCAAAATCCGGGTGGTTACTTTGGACGAATAATTACCAAAACCCGGTTTGGTTCAACCAACATCGAAACATACCTGATGTCAGATTATACACAGGGAGGTGCCGCGCTTAACCTTGTTGGAGCAAACAATACCATCGTCTGGCAAAGCGACCCCGATCCATCTCAGCCTTTCATGTTTTACGTCCTGCAAGGCGGTGTAATGCGAATGGTGTTCACCACGAACGACTGGTCAGCCTTTTTCTCAAGCAACGTATTTGTCGGTGGAACAATCAGCGCCTCAAACGCAACCGCTAGCCGATTGGCGGCATTCGATGCTGGAAAGCGTTTAACCAACAGCGCCTATAGCGATACGGATATTGCTGCTTTGCAAGGTGGCACCAATGGCTTGAATGGAAGCAAAATCGACAAACTGAACGGCACAGGAACGAATTTTTCCGTAGGGCATTTCACCGGCACTACGAATTGGAATTTCGTGTCTCGCGGCACCAATGGCCAACCGACCGGGTTCGGCATTGACACCAATGGTGTGACGCACCTCGGCACAAACACGGCGAGCGATACGATGTTGAGTAACGCCCCTGGAGTGTTCTCGATACAAACCAGCAACAGCGCATCATCAAAATTTTACCAAACGACAACAGGTGTTGGAGTTGGGCAGAGTGCGCCCGCAAACATACTTCACGTGACCCCTCCAGTTGGGAACACTCAGAATGGGTACTTGCGAGTTGACGGCACCAATGGGTCTCAAGCTATCAATCTTGGTGTTTACCCAACCTCGCAGCAATTTGGCGCTGTCTATGGTGGTGTCAATGCGCCAACGGCAAATAATTACATGCTGCGCGGTGACGGCGGAAACCAGACCACGGTTAACGGTCCCGGCGCTTCCACGATCATAACATTCGCCATCAACGACGTTACCAAGAATCAAGTCCTTTCAACGGGTGCTTTCAGTGCTGAAACAAACTCTATCATTCTCAAGGGCACCAATTCAATCTCCGCCCCAAACGCTTCGCTTGCCTTTATGGGTGCTCAGTTATGGACGGATGGCACTAACCTTTGCATCGTTTTTCAAAACGCAGCAGGCACCAGAACCACGAACAAAGTGAGCCTAACTGCATGGCCCTAAAACTCATCATCGCCTCACTCCTGATTGCGCTTAACCTGAACGCGCAGATCGTTCCAGTGCTGGCCACGAATGGCCCTGCATTGCTGACGACGGCAGTGGCTACAGACTTTCCTTCACAAACCACCACGTCATCCACCAACTGGTCTTCCGGCAAGTTCTACACCAACGATCTCTCCCACGAAATCGAAGTGGCCTGTTCGATAACGAATGTCATGGCCGCTGTCGTCGGTTTCAGTGGCATGGAATTGTGGGTAGGCTACACCACTAACAGCGCCACCTTGCTCGGTGTGGGCGCGACCACCACCAAAACACTCCTGACTGGACTGGCCACCACTCAGGAAATGCACTTGCGCGGGCGTGTGCCGGTAGGCGGCTATTTCACTTTCACAAACATCTCGTCTGGAGCAGGTAACTCAGTGACGATGCGGACCGGCTCCGGACAATACACGATTCTGCCATGAAGTTCTTAATCATTTTCCTAACCGTGCTCTCGTGCTTCGGGGCACAGCAACCGCCTGCGACGTGGCAACTCTACAAGTGGGCGCTGAACGGTAATGGCGACTACACACCAGTAAGCGCACCGGGCAGCGGTGGTGACGTGGCAACCTTTGCCTTCGGAGCATCGACGAAGCCTTACGCCGCGTTCCTTACCACCATCGTTGATACCAACCTGCTTGGCGATCTCACGGGCAAGCAACTCACTGCAACCGTCAGTGTCTCTGGCAGCGCCACATTCGTTTACGGCGGACAATTCTCATGGAACTCCAACAGCACCGTTCCTGCCAACACGCGCCTTTATTTCTCGACCAGCGCCGCTACCTACGACATCGACATTGCCAACACCAACTCAACCGCTTTTTGGTGGAGCCATTACGGAGTGTGCGTCATCACCAACGGCGCAGGCGGAATAATTGCGGACACGTTTACCCCATCGCATTGGTCCGACGCAAACGGGCATCCCGGCGACGATCCTGGCTACATCGACGCTTTCAATGCGGCAGTGGCCAATGTTCAACAGATCGGCGTGAGTTTTGGTGGCGGAAGTTTTTTCGATTGCGGAGTAGCCCTATGGCCGCACACTGGATCGGCATCGTTCCACTTGGTTTCATTTACGGCGAACTAACATTATGACCTTCTCATTCATATCTAGCTGGTTTGAATTTGGTATAGCCGTGATGATGTTAGTGCTGTTTTTGATGGTCAAGACTTGGTTTAAATGGTGGAAAGCTGATCGCAAATGAGCACTAAACCACAACCAAACTGGGCAACCATCGGCACGGCCTTGGCGATGGTCACCATCGGCGCGGTGCAGTACTGGAACGGCCACAAACAAGACGTAGCCAACGCTCTCGCTCGCGACACGCACACGCTCGTCAATTCACAAATGGGCGCTCAGAAGAAGCTGCTCGCGGACGTTACCGCCGCCAAAGCCGCCATCACGAAGACACCCGAAGACAAACAAGCCGCAGCCGATGCTTGGAAAGATTGGCAAGACCACGTAGCAAAACAGAACCGCGTGGACGACGAACACCGCAACAAAAAGGAATAACATGAGCACTATACTTATCGGCCTCTGGTTAATTTTATTCGGCGCAATGTCATTAATTTCAACGAAGGTGCCGGATTGGATTGTGCCACTCGCAGCCATCGCAGTTGGCCTTATCGTTCTTGTCGGGGCGTGGAGAAGGCCAAACCCTTGATGCGTAATGGAAGAACCGCACAAGGACGTGCGCAAGCGCCCGAAAAAAGACTGCGACATGATTCGTGAATGCTGGGAATGGGTGAAACTAAAGAAAGAACAGAATGAACGCCGGAACCGACCTTCTCGACCAGTTAAAAACAACTCCGCACTGGATGCTGGTGCTCATCGGGTTGACCATCTTCGGGGTCTATTGGAAGCGCAGCCAGTGGCCGAACCGTTATCTGAAATTCGTCAACCTCATCCTGCCGACCATCGCCTACCCGATTCTTCATTACGGGCCTGACGCCGAGCACTCCTACTGGAATCCCATCGCGACACTCGCCTTGCACGGCTTCGCGATCGGGATCGCCAGCGAGTTTGTGCATGAAGGGATCATCACGAAGATCAAGAACGTGTTTCCGGGGTTCAAATTCCCGGACGAACCGCCACAACCACCTGGAGCACCCCCAAGCATGAAAACCCTCCCGATCTTTCTGCTCGCCGCTTTGCTTTCCGGCTGCTCGTACGTGCGCCCGATCGGCAGCATCGGCGACGTGACTTTCTACAAGGTGCAATCGACCAGCATCCTCGGCCCGACCGTGAACGTGCTCGTCACCCGCACCGGGTGCTGCGCGACGAACGTGCAGGTCTATGGCGCTTATGCCGGCAACGGGATGCTGCCGGCGGTGGCGGGGGCGGGCGGGATCGTGGGCGGTCTTTACCTGCTGGGGGAAGCGGCGCGGCACAACGGGAGCCAGAGCAGCCAGCAGAGCGTCCAGAACGTGCAGAATACGGTGACGACCGCGATTGAGCCGCCGACGGCACCCCCGGCGCCGCCGATTGGCCCTAGCCGCCCGCCGGATAACCGGCCGCCGGTGCATCGTTAAAAAGCGACTCCGCAATTTTGCTGTTGCGCACCGGCTGGTTGCGCTTAACATGCGCCCGACGATATGAAATACCTTCTACTCCTTCTTGCCATCGCAACATCACTCGCAGCGCAGGAGCCGCCCATGCCCCCGATGCCGATGCCAGTAACACTCAATCGTTCGGTTGCTGGAAATGACTCGGTTCGAGCGGCTAAGCCCGCGCCTCGAAGCTGGACAAAACCTACACTGTTCACAGTCAACTGTCCCGAGTGCAGCAAAACACTAAAAGGTGTTCCAGCTTTGGCTATCAAAGTTGACAATCGGCATTGGATGACCAATGGAATTCGCATCGAGCGTACAGTGCGATTGGCTTGTCCTGATTGTCGTGAAGAGTTCGATGCTGCAAACGTGAAGTTTTTGCCAAAACCAATCGCTATTGAAGAGGGAGATCAACCGCAAGCGAGCGTGAAGAGTTTGGACGTAGTAAATCCCATGCTGCGCCTGTCGATAAAGCTAACGAACTGTATCCCACCCGGTGCTGCCGAAGGTCCTGCGGTCGAGCTGAGTTTTCAAACGGAGTTTGGGAAGCTCTACGAGTGCCAGGCCAGCGACGACAATTTTCAGTCGTGGCTTGGTTCGGTGCCCTTGGCCGGGACCGGCACCGTCTTGTCTCGGTTTGAATCACCGAGTCACACGCACCGCATGTATCGGGTGAAGGAGACGACTTTATGAAAACCTTTTTCTTTGCACTCTGCCTCTGCTGCACATCTTGCAGCACAACGAACATCACGAAGCTGGCCGAGCAGCTAAAGAACGACCCCGCGACAGTGGATCTCAACGTGACGACTATCTGGGGATCATTTTATTTCCACCGCTCATTTCCGACAAATTGGGTTGCGCCTGGGAAGTAGTTTCTCCGGTAGCGACGTGGCCGGGGAGACGCGGCAATCTGCTCCCAGCGGTCTGGAAATCGCCTTAGCGGCACGCACCCACTGCAAAAGGGTCAAAGACCTCTGCCGCGCCGGTCGAAGCCAGAGGTCAGAGATCAGAAGTCAGAGGTCAGATATTCAGGTCAGACCTTTAAGAGCCGGCGGTACATCTTGCGCTGTTCGCGGTTGGAGTTCTTCACATGCGACCAGACACCCTTTTTTAAGAACTGCACATGGCGGCGCAGGTGGAAGAAATCGACCCCGCAACCGCGGGCAAAGGCGTCGATGGTCTCGATCTTCACGCCAGCCCAGGTGCGGCGCACGGAGAGGCTGCTGACGGTCGCGAGCGACAACCCGGAGCGGGCGGCGATCTGGCGGGCGGAGAGGCCGCGGCGCCCATGCGACTGGCGCGCGACCAGCCGGCAGAGGTGCGGCGGGAACCGATCCAAGAACTGGAGCAAAGTCATACCGAAATGATCCCGGATTCTTCCACGTCGGGCTGCGGGCGGGCGGTGGGCTTGAACGCCTCTTCGAGCATCTCGGCCTGCATCTCCTTAAAGATCGGGTAGGAAAGGGCGTCGAAGACGTGGAGGTCCTCGCTTTTGACGATGTAGTGGTTGTTCGATTGGGAGAGGTTCTCCAGCATCTTGCGGACCTTGACGCATTTGGCGGAGATGAACAGCCGCTCCTCCTGCAGCAGGATCGAGATCATGCGGACGCGGGTGCGGCGGCTGTGCGCGGGTTTATGGACCCCTTCGAGCGAGATCGTGCCCCCGGAGGCTTTGGAGATTTCGAGGTAGTCGTAGGGGTTGTCGCTGTTCGGGCGGAAGACGTTGAGGGCCGAGTCGTCGGCGTAATGGTCCCACTCGAACTTCTTGCCCGCATGCTTCTCGATGGTCAGGATCGATTGCATGACCCATTCGGTGAAGACATCGAGTTTGACGCATTCGTCGTGGGACATGCCGGTGCCGATGTGAACGATCTCGTCCAGAACCGTCCAGCAGCTAATCTCCTTGCCCGCGACCAGCCGCAGCCATTTATCGAGCAGGATGACGGCGTGGTTGACGCCCCCGATGTCCCATCCGGATTTGAGCTTGGTGGTGGTCGGGGCAACCTGGGCCTGATCCTCTTCGCCGTCGTTTCCACCGACCAGGTGTTTCGAAGGGCTGAACAAGTGGCGGAAATGGAACTTGGTCTCGAAGCCGCCGACGCCCCAGATGCCGTCGTAATAGGCTTCTTTGAGGGCCCGGTCGCCGCGGCAGGTGGCGAAGAGCCGCACCTGCTGCTGGCGGGTCATGTGTGGGTTATCGCGCCAATGCATGTGGATGACGCGCATCTGCTTGTAGAGCTCGGACATCATGGCGCGCTCGTCGTCGGTCTCCTCCGGGATCGGGGGTTTGTTGCGCTCGACGTAAAAGACCTGATAGATCCAACTGTTGCGCCCCATCACCTCGTCGGGGTTGGTATCGGCGATCCATTCGATGAAATTTTCGGCGTATTTCTCCATGCCAGGCATGCGCAGGCTGTTGATCGTGATCGGGAGCAGCTTGCGCTCTTTCCACATCGAAAGCTCGACGAAGTACATGCCGGAGAAGTTTTTATTTTTGACCTTCTCCTCGATCTCGTTCTCGTTATTGATCGAGAAGAGCCAGACCCGGGAGCGGCCCCCGTACCAGTTGCGGACATCGCAGTAGGCGGTGCGGGTGTTGGCATCGACCTTGGGGCCGGGGTTGCCCTCGGCCGTCTTGCTGACGATGGCGAAGCGGCTCTTGCCGTCGCGCCCGACCAGGTTGGCGTCGATCCATTGGGGCAGGATATGCTCGATCAGCATCTGCCAGGAGCCGCCGTCTTTGGCGAGCTTGACCGATTTGGCGAAGATGCCGTATTGGGCGGCGGGAGTCATCCAGAGGTGCTTGGCGATGCGGTGGAGGATGGAATAGGTCTTCCCGCTCCAGCGGCTGCCGTCCACAAGAATGATCTGCTCACGACAGTTAAACACGTCCCATTGCTTAGAGAAAAGTGAGGGTAGCCATTGGGGATGGTCGGACATGGCAGGACGGGTCAGACCGACCAGTTAAGCAGCCGCACGCTCTCATGAAAGCCGCAGCCCTCGCGCGGGCAGACGACGGAGGGGCTGACCACGCCGTCGGGCAGGATGATGTGAGCGTGCTCGGAGCCGGCGACCAAACTGCTGATGTGGCCGTTAGGGCAGCGCATCAGCACGCATGCGCCGTCGCGGGACCAGCCGAGTTTGCCGGATTTGGAAAGGTCGGCTTTGGGGACATCGGTCATAATTTCGCTTGCAATAGATAAGCACAGGGGGCAAGTGTGGCAACACTATGACTAAGCCAACTTAGCCGAAAGACACGCTTATGAAGATCGATCTCAAGCAGAAACCGATGGAGCCATCCGAGAGTCCGATGGAGAAAGACGGGTATTACCCAAGCTTTTCGTTCGAGACTTCTGAGGACCATGAGTTGCCAGAGAGCGGTACGATGACCATCGAATACAAGAAGACGAGCAGCACAGAGGAGGAGAGTGACGGCAAGACACGTTACCGCTGCACGATCCAGCCGCGGGCGATCCTTGGGGCTAAGGCCGGCAAGGGGGATTCGACAGAAGAGAACGAAGATAACGAAGAGGGAGAAGAAACCGAGGAAACGGAGACGGAGACCAAGCCAAAGAAGAAGCGCGAGCCGGGGGTCGAGGCGGTGTTGGGGAAGGCACAGGAATACTGACATCCTGGCATGATCGACTTGGAGATCTTAAAACGGCGGGGATGCTCGCCTGAAGCGTGGCAGCGGATATTCACCAAACCTGAGAACAGCCTGCCGGTCTATAACCCTTGGAAGCAGCAGGACAATGTGCTGGCGCCGGATTACGACAAGATCACGGGCGAGTACACCAAACTCGAAGCCGTGGGCGAGGGGATCGGGACTTTCCGCAACCGCATCCGCATGCGGATCATGGAGGGGCGCGAGTGGAACTTTCAGAACTACAAGATCTACAAAGGGCTGGACGACGCGCTGGACGTGCCGTTGACGCGGGCCGTGACGCCCACATTACTCTCGCGGCTGTGCAACAAGGAAGGCGACGCCGAGAGCCTGAAGAAGGAACTGAGCGCCTGGGGCTTCAACCTGGATGACGTGATATTGGAAGCGCCCGACGCCAAGGTGCCGGGGCGCAACATCCGGAAGATCTCGGCGCCGAGCTTCTTCCAAATCTTCGTGCCGCTGGTCAAAGCCTACCTGACGATCCGGCGGGCCAAGATCATGAACGACCTGTCGCGGGGTCCGCTGTTCCCCTACAACCCGGCCTGGGAAAGCGCCCGGAGCCGATTGCAATGCGATGTCTTAACCTCCAGGGTGGAGGTGATGAGCGAGCAGATGGGCTACTGGAGCACCATCGACGAGGCGGTATTCAAGCTGCTCCATTACGGGCGGGCTTTTCAGTTTCCAGTCGAGGAATGGTATTCGGAGGAGCAGGAAGTCGAGAAGGAGGACCGGGCCAGCCGGGAGAACGGCAAGGCGCGGAAAGACAACGGACGCTTCGTGCGCGTGGTGAAAGAAGGGCTGCGCTACCATTTTCCGCATCCAACGCGCGTCTTCTGGGACCAGGCGTATGCGGCCAACACCTTCAACACCGGGACCGGCTGCCAATATGCCGGCTACTGGCGGGTGTTCCGATACCGCGACATTTTGGGCAATGCCGGCTTCTACAACCGGGACCGGATCTTCATCGGCAACTACGGCTGGTATTCGATGAACAGCGTGTATTTCCAGAGCGTGTATCCGTGCGTGATGCAGTATCCCTGGCCGCCGGCGACGCCGACCAACGACCGGGAAACGCGGCTGGTCGAGTTTGTCTATACCAAAGACATGGGGGACAAGCCGATTGTGCTGACCGAATATTTCGAGAAGGTGATCCCCAAGCAATGCGGGTTGGGCGACTACGATTATCCAGTCTGGGGCCGGTTCGTGGTGGCCGGCGACGACACCGTGGTCTATGCCGCACCCTTGCCCTACGACCCGGTGATCTACTGGCACTACGACGAGGACCCGTCGCGGCTGCACAACAGCAGCATGAGTTTGGAAATCCTGCCATGGCAGGATCATCTGGGCAATTTACTCACCCAATACCTGCTCACGATCAAGGCCAATTTGGCCAACGTGACGTTTGTGGATGAGGACCTGGTGGAGAAACGCTTCATCGACCAGATCAAAAATTTAGGCGAGAAGCTGTTCCGGATGCGCAACTTCATTCCCTTCAGCGGCAAGAAGTTCCGAGCCGCCCAGTACGCAATCCCGAACGCCTTTTTCTCGCACAGCTTCCCGATGCTGGATTCCAACAGCCTGATCGGAGCGATGCGGATGATCCTGGATCTGACCGAGCGCGTATTGCAGATGTCGAGCCAGGAAGTGGGGGCGGCGGCCAGCCACGAACAGACCAAGGCGGAGGTGGTGGCGATCGGCAGCCAGACCAGCACGCGCTTGGATTACACCAAAGCGCCGGTCTATAACGGGCTGCACACCATGGGGCGGCAGATCTATCACGCGCTGATGGCGTTTTCGGACGAGGAATTCTGGGCGCAGATCCCGGCCGAGCAGACGCTGACGCCGGAGCGCCTGACCGAACTTGGATTTACGTTCGACGAGAAGGAGCATCCTCGAAGGCCGCACGACAGCAAGATGGTGGTGCGGGCCAAGAAGACGGCGATTATGATCGAGCGCTTCGCCCAGATGCGCCAGGGCGAGCCGGACAAGGACACGACGCAGATCGCGATGATCATTTTGCAGAGCTTGGATCGGCTGCTGGCCAACCCGATGCTCGGCATGGCGATTGGGGCCGAGCAGGCGCTCACGCTTGTAAATCTGGCTGGACGACTGGCGGGTTTCCCGCGCGACTTCAAGCTGAAGAACATGACCCCGCAGCTAAGCCCCGAACAGCAAGCCGAAGCGACACGCCAGCAGCTATCGGGCTTCGTGCAGGAGATCGAGGACAAGATTCTGGGCGAGGTTAAACAGGGCCTGCAACCGATTTTGGAGCACGACCGCCAGCAGGACGAAGCCATTGCGCACATCACTTCGATCATCGAGGCCGCCGAAGCACATCGACCGCCAGAGGGCATGCCGCCCGTGGTTGGAATGGTGCCACCGGGGGCAGTGCCGGGGATGGAAGCGGCAATGGCGCCAGGCATGGCACCGCCGGGCGTGGGCAACGGGATGCCGGTTTAAGTTTTCAGTTGGCTGGCGATAAATTCAACCTCTGACCAAGGGACTAGTGTGCAACCAACTTTGACCCCACTGGAACCGACTCGGTTTATCTGATGATGATCCAGCGGGATTGATAATGAGAGCGACTGGTTTCGGTTTGCCAGCACGGCAGGCAAGGCGCGTTCGACGGCGGCCCTGCTCACGCTATTGCCGTTCGAGCACTCCACCAAATCTCCGTTGACGCGCAACGCGATGCCTTTGATTGCGATCCAAGCCCCGTGCTTACAGTCGCGCCAAGCTTGAATGGCGGACTCGTTGGCCAGAAATTCTTTACGCCGCCCGAAAGCAGCGTTTATTTCTTCCAACTCAAAGTGGCGGAAGTGCTCGGCGTTGATCTCAGCGGTGAGTTTCTGCGCGTCCTTTTCAGGATCGCAGGAAGCAATCTTGTCCAACACAGCTTTCACCCTGGCCTTGGCCGTGCGGCGCAAGGTAGCAATGGCGGCGTAGTGGATCACGAACCGTTTGGCAATTTCCCTTTCGCCTGAAGTCTTGGGCGCTTTCTGAACTGTTAGCGAATGGCTATTGCCGACTTTCTTTGACGACGTGATGACGTACTCCGGATCGTAACCGACAGTGGCGCCCACCTTCAACCCATGCATGGTGCTCCTGTAATCTTTGTACGTGCAGGCCACCAAACTGTCCTCGCGCATCGAAGTGACGGTTACATAGCGACCTTGCCAGGTGAATTGTGATCCGACATGGAGGCGCTCTGGGGTCTTGGCGTTTTCCTCCCAGAGAACGGCGGGCCGTTTCGCGAAAGCTTCAAAACTTTGTTGAGCCGACGCATGGTTAAGGCTGCAAGCGGCGGAGTAGAAGTGTTCACCGATATGACTGCCGGCGCCGTCACCAAACCACCAACTCCCGCGCAAAGATTTATAGATGCGCCCGAAGGTGTCTGGCCGGAACGGAAGGTCGGCCTCAATGCAATTCATGAGCGTGCTGCGCAAGGCGGGATTGAGGCGTTTATAGCTGCGCTCGGGGGAACCTTCCAACATGCGCTCGCAGATGTCGTAAACAATGTCCTTCATATAATCTAAAAAAAAGGCACCCGAACACCGATGTCTAAGCGCGGGCGTTGGGGAACGACCGCCAACGGCGAACGGATGCCAAATTGTTTGATGTGACTGCATGGGGCTTAGAACCCAATTAACAATGACAGTTCCGCAAAGTTGCGGACAAATGTCAAGCCCTACTCGGAGGTCTCGGCCAACACCAGCCGGATCAGGCGCTTACCTTGGCGCAGCGTGACTGGCATGGGACGCGCTCCAAAAGCCGTCTTGGTCGCTGGTCGCGCCACCAGCACACCGTCTCTCCATTCCAGTTCAAAGATGCCAAGATCGCTCTCCTTGCTGAAAGTGTCGGGCTTCTGCCGCTGGATCGGAATGAGGCCCTGAGGGGAGAACGCACGCTTGCACTCGCGCTCGGTCATGTCACGCACCGGCTTAAACACATTGTTGTGGTGCCCGCGTCGCACCGGGATCGGAGTGTTGGCCACCACCAGCGCCTGATCGCGGTAGGGTAATTGGGCGACGGCCCCGGCCAGGCGGGCAGGCAGGAGGAGGGTGCGCGGGTGGAGCTTTTTGTTGCCGATGTCTTCCAGTGTTTCGAGCATCTCCAGCGTGAGATCGGGGTTGATCTCCATGATGTCGTCGAAGACGTTAGGCTTCTCCAGCTTCATCTCGACCAGCAGGCGCCCGGCGTCGAGCCACATATCGGCCCCCAGGTCGATCAGGGAGACTATCTTCTCGATCCGCTTCTCAATGCTGTAGGCCGGCATGCCAGCAACTTAAAGCATCGGGCTACTCTGTAAACCCGGATTCGCCGTCGGCGCGCTTCCATGTTGTGTCTGGTCAACGGCAGTCCGTCCTTGCGCAGCAACCCGCGGATATAAGCCGGGGCCAACCGGCGGGTGGCGCGCTGCATCCGGGCACGGCGCGTGGAATAATTTTTGGAATAATGCGCGGGCCAGTTCTTGCGGGCGGTGGCGTTGAAGCGCTGCCGGTTGCGAGCGATCCAGGCGCAGGAAGCGGCGATGGCGCGGACGCGATTGGCCCGATACCACGCTTTTCTGCTGCGGGAACAGCAGGCGCGGCACCAAGTCTGGAGCCCATCGCATTTGCTGGCGCGTCGGGCAAAGAGACGGCGCGGTTTGCGCCGGCCACATTTGGAACAGCGTTTTATGTTTGCAAGTCAGCAAAGTTGCGGATAAAGGGTCAAGCGCAAATGAACTTCTGGGGCATGAGCTTCTACTGGGATTGGTGGCGGATCGGCATCTGCCGCAGCCACCGGGCTTTCCTGAGTCAACTGGCCCCGGCGGACCATACTCCCAACCCGCTACCGATCCTGAGCCGGGCGATCAACCGGGTCTGTCGGGCCTTTAATGTGCGGGTGCCAAGGTGGCGTCGTGGGCGCTGGAGGGCCAAGACGTAATGTTGCCCATCGACTACGTGCCGCTTGAATCCCGCGAGGTGGAAGCCATCCAGCACTGGTTCGCCTCTGGGGCTTACCCACTGGTCTGTGAATGCCTGGAGGCGAAGATGGCGCAGGCCACGGAGTCGGCGCTCAAGGCGATGTGTGATGTCACCCTGACGGACGAGGCGCGGAACGAGCGGATGAGTCACTCCATAAAGGAATCACTCACCATCAAAGCCGCTTTAGACTTGCTGGAGACGCTGGCGCAGGGTTTCCATGGCGAGGATGAGAGCAACAAGTTTGAGTATTTGAGAATGACCGCGAAGTTGAAGTGATTTTTATGGCTGACGAGAAGACCGACAAGACCCAAACCGAAACAGTAACACTCACGCCCGAACAGCAGGCGGCGCAGGAATTGCAAAAGCAGAACGACGACGCCTATCAGCGCGCGAAGTTCCTGCACGCCAACAACTACGGTCCGGACCCGGACAAGGAAGTGATCACGCTGCCGGACGGGACGGACGAGCGCGGGCGTCCCAAGATGAAGGAGTGGGATTTTCGCCCCAAAGCGGGCGACGAACCGCCGGCCGACAAACCGCCAGCCGAAACGACCGAGACCGAGACCGAAGAGCAGAAGGCGGCGCGGGAGGAAGAGGAACGGAAAAAGGCCGAGGCCAAAGCGGCGGACAGGGCCAGGAAGCCGAAGAAGGCCAAGGCGGAGGCGCCTGCGGCGCCGCCGGCACCGAGCCAGGAAGAGCTGGTTACGGCGGCGGCGACGGCGGCGGTCGAGGCGGTCAGGGCGTCGGACCGGCTAAAGCCGGGACTCCATACCCCGGCGGAGGACTTGGAACTGTCCGCGGCGGACAAGCGCGTACTCGAGGTGCTGGGCGGGTTGGAAACCGAGAATGAAGGTTACAAAGGGATCAAAGAAGCCACGATCAGCTTCTGGCGAAAGGAACGGGCTTATGTTGAAAACTGGGAGAAGGAGCATCCGGGTGAGGTTTTTGACCGCGAGAGCGATCACTATCTCGATTTCTGCCGCAAGCAGAATCCGGAGTTTAAGCACGCGAACTTCGACGAGGACTTCGAGCGCATGCAGATCGAGCAGGCGGCCGAGCGGGTGGTGCAGAAGCGGGTCTCGAAGCTGGAAGCGACCAGCCGGGCCACCGAGGAGAAGGTGGAAACCAAACTGCGCATGCGCGAGGAAGCCCAGGAAGTGGTGGGGTTGGCCCAGAGCGGCAAGGCCGAGTTTGTCGCACTGGTGGTGCCCGAATTGGTGAAAGCCGTTGCGGGCGAGGATGAGTTTGAGATCACGCCCGAAGCGGTGGCCAAGATGGAGGAGCACGCGACGCCGGTGCAGATGCGGGTGATCGACGAATTGTCGGACGAGCTGGGTCTGCAACTGGTGGAGTTGGAGCGGCTCTCGCGCTACCCCAGCCAGTACCGTCCGAATGAGAACTGGAAAGTGGAGTTGAAGACATCTGGGCGCGAGGTCTATCCCCATCGCGAACTGCTGCATTACGCGGCGCGCCTGGAGGCGGCGGTGGCGAGCGATCCAAAGAACGCCCGCGGTGGCAAAGCCTTTTTGACCAGCGAAGACTGGCAGAAGCGGGTGGACTCCATCATGCAGGGGGCGGGCACGGTCGAGACCAAGCGCACCGCATTGCAGAAGCTGGATGCGACCCATTACCGGCTGGGGGTGGACGACATTCGCGGGGCGCTGATCGCCGAATACGGAGCACGCGCCAAGCGCAAGATCACCGAATTGGAGGAATTAGTGGCCTTGACGGGCAAAAAAAATGGAGCGGCCAAAACGGCGCTTGGGGCAGAGGTCAGAGGTCAGAAGTCAGAAGTCAAAGAGGGGGAAGGAACGGCTAACACCACGGTAAATACTGAGCAGCAGCGCACGCGGTCCAAGCCGCCGGCCTCGGCCTCGGCGTCTGACAGAGTGAACGCGCCTGCGCCCAAGGAGTTGACGGAAGCAGAAAGATTGGAGTTGGCCCGCGCCCACTACTGAAAATCGTTTAAAACCTTGTGTTGAACGGGGACCGGCTGAAGCCGGGACTCCATGCACGTGAAACACAAAGCTTAAACGATTATGGCAGCACCAGTCACCTCGGTCTCAAATACGGTCCCGATCACCAACCGGGCCTTAAACATCTCCGACCATTTTGCCGCGCAATGCAGCGTGGTGGTCGATAGCGATTACGATACGTGCGGGACGATCACCCGCGCCAGCATCGCCTACCTGACCAAGAACCAGCTGGACGCGATCTTCAGTCCGGGCGGGCTGTTCGCCGACCTCGATGCGTGGTTCAAGCATTCGATTGAGATGCGCGCCTGCGGCGTGCAGCGCTTCGCCCTCTACGACTGGATCATGGCCAACGCTGACCGCCGAAATTTCCGGGCCGCGCTTTACCCCGGCGTGAAGGCGATGAAGGGGCCGACGATCCTGCAGCCGTTCATCATGGGGCGGCAGATGTCGATCATCAACCGCGACCATTGGCAGATCACGTCTGGCGGCAACATGACGGCGCCGACCGGGGCTTCGCTGGGCGGCGGCACCCTGCAGAGCCGGTTTACCGACAGCAGCGGCAACGCCCTGGACGCGACCAAATACGTGCGGGTCGAGAGCCGGTACGGGACGCCGGTCAATCAGGCGTTCTTCCGCCCGATGGATACCGTGCATATCTTCAACACCGCGAGCGGGGTGCTGCAGCATGGGGCCTGGCGCGTGATCGATTCAATCCACGATTCGACCCAGCAGTATTGTTACGTGGCCCTGCAGAGTTTGAACGCGGGCTCGACCGAGCAGTATGACGCTTCACCCGGCCAGGCGCTGGCGGCCTACATGGTGCCGGGCTTGAACAACGTGCAGGACTGGGAAACGTGGTGCAATAACCGTCCAACCCTCGACGGCCGCAAGATGGTGCCCTTCTGGCGCCAGACCGATCGCTGGACCCGCTGCGTCGATTCGGAATATCTGATCGTCTATTCGCGCCTGATGGAGGCCAATGCGGCCTTCCGCGAATTCGGCGACCTGCCGCTGGCCGAGCGCAACAAGCAGGACGAGATGGAGCGCCAGAAGCGGTTTGTGAACGACTTCTTCTACAACAAGCCGTTGGCGAACCAGGATCTGGTGAACTGGCAGAGTCTGGAAAAGATTTACTCCGTCGATGGCGCCGGCCTGAGCCTGGGCATCGGCAGCAAGCAGGTCGCTTACCGCGCCAACTTTATTGGGGTGCGCGAGCAGCTCCGCATCTGCGCGCAGGTCTATGACTTGGTGAATCATCCGCTGGAATTCTACGAGTTCCTCGACCTGAACTATTCGATCATGCGGGCGCGCAACACCTTTTACGGGCGCCAGATCACGGACATCGACTGGTACACGAGCAACCAGTTTGCGGCGCTGCTCTCCCAGGCGTATTCGACCTACATCAATCAGGTCTGGCCGGGGCTGAACCCGCAGATCCTGGTGGGCGACCAGTTGACCGGGTTGACCAAGCTGGGCCAGCCGTACCTGCGCTTCCGGGTGCATTATCCCAGCGGCGTGAACATCAACATCATCTCCGACTTTTACTTCGACGACCGGCTGGACCAGTTCCAGAACCAGATCTTTGCCGGGGAATCAAGCGCGGGCATCAACCAGGAATGGGCGGGCAACCTGCTCTGGTGCCTCGACATCGGCAAGCCGGGCGCGGGCAGCATCTACTGGGCGCAGGTGGCATCCAACCGGCGCACGACCTCGACGGCGAGCCTGAACGAACTGGCCAAGCTGGACTCGACCTTCCGCTGCACCATGAACGTGATCAGCATCGAGCAGACGCTGAACAGCAACGAAGGAACGGCGGTGGTCGAATGCCCGCTGGGTAACGCCATGCTGGAGGGGATTAGTCTGGTCACGCCGACGACACGCGGACGGGCGAAGACGATTGGGGGAACCGGGTCCAGTGGCCAATACTCTGATCTTTACAGCTAAAATATTAGTTGACCACTGCGAGGGTGCGGCTATGTTAGCCGCACCCTTTTTTATGACCGCAGAAGAAGTCACTGCCGAGACAATTCGCCGAATCAACTCCCCGAGACGCTCAGATGCCACGCCATTTTTCAGGATGCCGAAGGGTTGGAATTGGAACCACGCACATCCAACCCTGTACCTCTGGTTGGCAGTGCTCAGCATCTGCAACCGGGAGAAATACCATCTCGTTCGCAAGTTTGTTTACCGTGCGGCCAACCTGGAGCGCCGAGCCAAGGTCAAGGTGAAGAATGCCTCCTTGCGGCAATACCGGAAGGAACGCCGGGAAATTCGGCGGCGAGATCCCGCCTACGCCGAGCTTGAACGCCAAAGGAACAAGGACGACTTCCAGAAGCACAAACCGAGGATCTACGCCTATCGAAAGCGTCGGCGAAAGAGCGACCCGCAATATCAGATCTCCTCCAACCTGCGGACCTACATCTACCAACATGTGGGAGAGAAGACGCAGCGTGGCGAGAGCCGCTTTCGCAAGCTGGTGGGTTGCTCGGTGGCGGAATTGCAGGCACATCTTGAGTGGCAATTTTTGCCGGGGATGACGTGGGGCAACTACGGGAGAGGGATGGGCAAATGGAATATGGATCACATTCGACCCTGCGCGAGCTTCGATATGACCGATCAACAGCAAGTGCTGGAGTGCTTCAACTGGCGGAACTTGAGGCCGCTCTGGTGGCAGGACAACCTGGCCAAATCAGATAAATTTGTGTTGCACTCAGGCTTCTGACGCGGCACTATGCCGTCGCATTCGCGGGCCATACACCGGGCGCTCCTTCTCGACGGGAGCGCCCTTTTTTCTACCCGAATTCACTTCGGACTTGACAAATTTGCCGAGTTGGAGTTTTGTCGCGGGCGCAAAGCAAATTTATGATCGTGCTGCCCATCCAAGTAAACGACCGCGAGTATGACGTGCTGATGGTGCTGGAGGACGAGAACCTGGAGCGGATCAAGGCGGGCGACCCGGCGGAATTGAATCTGGCCAAGTTCCCCGATAAGTGGAGCACCATGCGGCTGCGCAAGTTGCAAGTCGGCTGGCTGCCGAGCGCGGTGCTCAAGGCGACCATTATCAAGGTGCAGGAGACGGGCGATGTGGCGCACTTGATCGACAAGTTTTTCAAAGGCTGGAAGGTGGAGCCGCAGGATGACAGCATGGGGCCGCAAAAGATGCGAGGAAACTAAAATGGACGAACTGAAACAAGGCTTGATTGGAGCGGGGCTGGCGCTGCTGCTGTTGATCCTCTTGGGCATATTGCTCAGGTGCGTATGATCCGCCAGAAACCAATCCGACCGAAGCACCCGCGGATCAAGTGTCCAGAGTGCGGGACGGACGTGAGCGTGTCGGCCTGCGGGATCTGGCCGCACTACGACTGGCGCGGGAGGCTACACGAAAGGTGCCCGATGTCGGGCAAGCGGCTGCCAGAGCCGAAACCAGAACAGGAGCAACCATGACCCACATCCTGATCGAGTTGCAGGTGAAGAACGGCGAGGTGATGGTGCTGGTCCAACACCAAAAGGGCGCCACCGAAAATGAGAGGGAGAAAGAGATCGGGGAATGGGTAGCCAAGGGCTTGCTCGAACTGATCCCGATGATGCTGGGAGCAGAGGTGCAGGAAACGGCGGAAGGCCCCATGAGCGTGGTGGGGCCGCACATCCGCAAGCGGGTCGAGGAGTGGAGGAACAAAACGTGAAAGTGGAGATCCTGGTTGTAACGCACGCCAAGGACCTGCCTTACCTGCGCTGGTGCCTGCAATCGATCAAGAAGTTCGGGAGCGGGTTTACGGGCGTGACGCTGGTCTATCCTGAGCAGGAGCGCGAACAGTTCGATCGAGCCCAAGTGGGGAAGCACTGGTGCGTGGGAGCGTTACTCCTGCGCGAGTTCGACCAGTTCCCCGGCAAGGGAATGCTGGATCACATGGCGCAGAAGATGATGGCCGACATCCACTGCCCGGAGGCCGACTACATCCTGCACGTCGATTCGGACTGCGTGTTCCGGGAGGCGTTCAAGCCGGAGGATTATTTCGAGCCGCATGGGGAATTTTTCTGCAATGAGGACTATCTGAAGGCCAACTTGAAGCCGGTGCTGCTGATCGAGCCTTACGAAGTGCTCAAGACCAAGCATCCAGGGCGCTATCACTGGAAAAGCGTGGTGGAGGCCATGCTGGGGCTGCCTTGCGAGTACGAGACCATGTGCCGGCATCCGATGGTGAACCCACGCGGGGTCTACGCGCCCTACCGGGAGTTCCTGGAGCGGCGCTGGAAGCTGCCCTTCCGGCATTACTACCTGACGGGCAACAACGCCTTTCCTCAGTCAATTTGCGAGTTCAACAGCCTGGGGGCCTTCTGGATCACATGGGAGCATCAACCTGGCGACGGATTCAGCAAGTGTCCCTGGCATCTGATCGACCTTTCGAAGAAGCAACGCCCCAAGGACAAGCTGGTTCAGTTTTGGAGCCATAGCCCGCCGGACAAGCCGCAGGAGATCTGGATCGACGGCAAGGAAGTGGTGGTGGTGCCGGAGGTGCTGATCAAGGAGATTCTCGCCTGACCGAACTATCATCGTGATATGAAAATCTGGATCTTCAGCTTTTGCCGGAATGAGGAGCGGATGCTGCCGTGGTACCTGCGCCACTACGAGCGGTTTGCCGAGCGCATTTTGGTGTGGGACGATCATAGTTGGGACGGGAGCTTTGAGATTTTGAAACACCACCCGAAGGTGACGGTCTATCCCTGGCCCTACGACAGCGGGTTGAACGACGAGATGATGAACCGCTTCGCGATGGCGACCGCGCCGGGGTTGACTCAGCACAACAAATGCGACTGGTGGATGTGGGTGGACATTGACGAGTTCATTTATCACCCACAGATGGAAGACGCGCTGGACATGGGCGGTTACTACGACGCGATAATTCCGATTGGCTATAACATGATGAGCGCGAATGGGTTGCCGGTCGATGACGGGAAGAGCCAACTGACGGATCTCCTCAGAACTGGAGTGGCGGCACCAGTCTATAGCAAGCCGGTGATCGTGCGACAGGGACGGCAGGTTTACTGGGATCGTGGGCGGCACCATTTCGAGAACTGTCCGCTGACGGTGAACCCGTATACCGGGATCAAACTCCTGCACTACCGCTACCTTGGCGCCGACTACACCCGGGTACGCAACGCCCGCAACTACGCGGCGGTCGGACCGGACAAGCAGGCGGCTTGGAGTTGCGCGCCGGATTACAAGGGCGAGGGCTCGCCGGAGTGGGTGCTGGCGGCGCAGAAGGGGGCGTTTGAGGTGATATGAGCATCTTGGAGCTTAGACCCGCTGAAGAATGGGCCGAAGAAAAGGCCCGCGAACTGGCCATGGACTCTGCGCACATTCCAGCCATCAAATCCCAACTCGTGCCGCAATACCGCCAGATCCAAGCCAATGTGCTCAGGTGGGCGGCTTCTGAATCCCACTCTCGCGAATCTCGTGACTTCTTAACCGATAAAGCCAACCAGCTCGACCCTGAAAAAGCGGCATGAACCTCGAACCCGCTGAAAACTTTGCTACTTTCCTCGCGCCTGTTTGCGCAATGGACTTGGAGCAAATTGAAGAGTTTGTTCGGCAGATCCAAGCCAATGCGCTTAGATTTTCTGCTACTTTCGTATTGGCAAGCCCTGATGATTGCTGCTGCACATCTGACGCTTTGGACAAGATGGCCAACCAACTCCACCCACTGCCTGAAAAATCAGCATGAACTTCGGCGCCATCACCCCCAACGACGCAGCGCTGCTGGAAGCGCTGGTTATGCGCTTCAAGGGGCGCATCCTGCGCTTCCTGGAGATCGGCACCCATGAGGGGAACACCGCGCGCGGGGTGAAGGAACTTTGCGACCGTGACGGAATCTCAATCGACCTGCGCTACTACGGAATCGACGCCCGCGACCTTCCGCCGCCCTTTGACGGGGCCTGGCAAATCTCTGGCCGCTCGGAAGAAGCCTGGGAGTTCATACCGGGCAACATGGACATCGTCTTTGTCGATGGCTGCCACTGCATCAACCATGTGATCCTGGACGTGGTGCATTACTCGGCAAAGGTAGTTGTGGGCGGCTACATGGTCTTTCATGATACCGACCCGCAGGTGCAGGGGGTGCAGACCAACCCTTGGGTGCATAAGGGGGACGGGCCGATCTACCGGACGGCGGTGCTGGCGGCATTGGAGAAGCTCGGCTGGCCGAATGAGCGGTGGCAACTGGACTTAACGGCGAGCGACCCACAGTCTGACATTGGGGGCATGATGGCTTTCAGGAGGGGCGCGTGATCGAACTTCCGCATCTGGACTGCAACGTGTGTGAAAATTGCGACAAGCAATGCACTGGATGCAGCCATGCCTCGCCGATATTGCCGCCGTGGTCGATGCCGCTGGAGATGATCGAACGCGACCTGCTGGCCCTGAAACCATTCGTGACGGTGGGCCACCTGCAAATCCTCGGCGGAGAACCGCTGCTGCATAAAGAGATTGTGGGAATCCTGCGGCTGGTGAAACGAATCCGAATCGACGTTTGCACGACCGTAATTACCAACGGCAACCTGCTGCCGCGCATGACCGAAGATTTCTGGCGCGAACTGGAGTATTTGCAGATCAGTATTTACCCGACGCTCGACCCGAAGATCCCTTGGCTGGCGGAGTGCAAGAGCCGGGAGTATGGGTTTGGGTTGGGCACGACCGTCTTCGACTCCTTTTACCGCGAGATCAAAGCGGTGCCGGACGACGGGGTAGAGTCGTTCAGGAATTGTGGGTGGCGTCACGACTGCTACACTGTGCATCGCGGCCACTTCTACCTGTGCTCGCAAAGCTGCTTCTTCCCCAAAGCCATCCAGGGACTGCCGCCAGAGATCGACGGCTTGCCCCTCGAAGGCTTGACCGAGGAGAAGCTGGGCAATTTCATGAACCGGACGGAGCCATTCAACGCCTGCCGGGTCTGCTGTGCGCCGCTGAAACAGCGCGTGCCCTGGCGGGAATCGAAGCGGCGGGAGTGGTCGAAGGATTCGGCGGACTGAATTTTATGGGACGTAAAAACGATTGGATCGAGATGTCGCTGGTATCGGCTTGCGCGCTCAGGTGTGATTATTGCGCGCAGTCGCTGTTAGCCAAGCGCTACAAGGAATCGGGCGGCGACAAACGGATGACGCTGGAGACGTTCACGGCCATCCTGGATCACATCCCCAAAGACATCGGGGTAGATTTCTCAGGGTATGCCGACTGCAACCTGCACCCAAACTTCATCGACTTCTTTACCCTGGCGGTCTCGCGTGGATTTACGGTCAGCGTCTATACGACCTTTGAAGGGATGAGTTGGGAGCACTACGGGCGCTTCAAGCAGATCCCATTCGAGATCCTGAGCATTCATCTGCCGGATGTGAACGAACTGATTCACCTGCGCTGGACCGAGGATTACAAGCGCATCCTGCACGCGCTCAACGACGATCCGCCCAAGTGCGTGCGGCAGGACCGGATGTGCGTGAAGGGGCCGCTGCACCCGGACGTGGCGTTTCTTGAGCCGGTGCGGATCATGCACATCCAGCCGCGGTCAGGGAATGTTCCGGAGAGCCTGAGCCGGCATGAGAGCTTCCACGCGGACCCGCTCAAATGCGGCCGGGGAAACAATCTACGCCAGAACGTGGCGTTGCCTGACGGGAGCGTGTACCTCTGCTGCTGCGATTACGGGATGGTGCATAACCTGGGCAACCTGACCCGGCAGACCTTCGACGAACTGGACGCAGAGCGAGCCAAGTTGATCGACCGGCAGAAGAAGCCGGATGAGAAACTGTTGTGTTCTACCTGCGAGTTTGCGGTGCCACTCTGACATGAGATTCATCAAACCTGAGCCGATAAAAATCAACTGGCCAAGGCTACGCGCCTTTCGGAAAACCACCCAAGCGACCCTAAACATGATCCGCCTGACCCAGGCTAAGCCGACCAAGAAACGGCTTCGTAGAATCCGCTACTGGCATCGGCAAATGCTGCACTGTGCGCGGCGGGAAGTTTAAAACTATGAGCGAGACTACCGACAAGAAACCGGAGAGCAACGAACAGTTGCTCAACCGCGCCTATCAACAAACCGAGCGGGCCTACGCGATCGTGAACAAGGCGACTTCGCGCCGGCAGTTCAAGGGGCCGGAGATTTGGGAGTTTCTGGGCTACCTGCGCGGAGCGACGGCGGCGGCGCAGGAGATGGAGAACCGGAGCCGGGGGAACGCGCCGGCTCAAGTTGGAGATTAACAGAAGCAAACGAAGGGAACGAAGATGGAACAATACCAACTACGGGTGGTGGCCGAGGAAATGGAACTGAGCGAGCGGCTGGAGCGGCTGCGGGCCTTCATCGAGGATGCGAAATTTCGCAACTTACCATTCGCGGAGCAGGAACGGATGGGCAAGCAGCTGCGCGCGATGGACACCTACCAGGAGGCACTGCGCGAGCGGATTGCGGCTTGGGGGGAGACAAAGTGAGGCGCGTTGCCGGCATCTTTCTGATCGCGCTGCCATTCGTCGTGATTGGCATCACCCTTTATCTACAAGGGGAACTCTGGGGCTTCGCTAAAATGATCCTGATCCTGGCGGCCTCCCTAGCACCGATCTTCCTTGGGATGAGCCTTCTGTGCGGAAAGGGCAAGGATTGAACTTAGGCAGCCTCTTGTACCTGCCCGGCTTGTCGGTCACGCCTGAGCGGACGGCGGCGTGCCTGGCCAACCTGGCAAGATGGAAGCACAAATACCCGATCTACATCTACAGCGAGCGGGAGTGGCATCCGAGCTTGTGGCGGATGATCGGCGGGATCGAGTTCAGCCAGTGCGAGAACCCGGAGGTGGTGCGGAGCGAGACAGTGCATCATGTGCCCAAGCTGGCCTACCTGATGGGAGTGCAGATCGCGGCTAATGCTGGACTGGAGTTGTTCCTGACGTTGGAGACGGATTCGAGGGTCTGGGGCGATAACTGGGATGAAGCGATCTTCGACGAGTTTTTGGCGCAGCAGGAGTCGGCCCAGACCGAGATGGTGCTGGGCGGGACCATGTTTGTGTGGCATCCATTCAACGACGGGTTGGATTATGCGCTGGAGTTCGGGACGTTTGTGGAAAAGTTTATCGCCCGGCGCGGGTCAGGCGTGGAAAACGGGGCTATCAAGGTGCCAAACATGTTCATTTATGGAGGCAGAGGGTCTTGTTCGACGCATCATGTGTGCGCCTACCCCAACGGAGCGGGGAGCGTGGCCCGGACCAGTTTCGTGCAGCGGGTGTTTGGTCCGCGCGCGATCAAGCTGGCAGCGCAGGAAGGGAGTGCGTGGGACGCCCACTTGGGCTATGGATTGTTTGAGAGCTACGGGCCGCAGGGCTACCGTCGGCTGGCGCCGCTCAATACGGTGTTTAGCGTATATGGTGATCTGTTAACGAGTGAAGGAATGCGGATCGGGTTGCTGACTTCAGGGCAGTGTCGGTTAGCACATCAGATCAAGAGCGACTGGAGTGGTGCCGGCTTGGAATTAAACCGCAGAGACGCAGGGGACGCAGAGAAGACATGAAACCGGAAGCACAGCGGATCGCGATTGCTGAAGCGCAGGGGAAGAAGCCTGTCTTAATGAACGCAGGTCTGCGAGCGACTTGGATGGAACTGACAAATGAGGATTTAGGCGAATGGTGCGAGATTCCCAATTACCCGAACGACAAGAACGTGATGCTGGAAACGACCTGGAGCCTGCGCAGCAAGCCGGAGACGGTAAAGCAGTTTATGAAAATCTTGCACTTGATCTTGCGGAAGGAGCGCGGTTTGTCTTATGTCGATTGGCATCTCTTAGACTACGCGCTGCTGCATGCCAGCGCCGCGCAGTTGGCCGAGGCGTATCTGAAAACGATTGGAAAGTGGGTGGAAGAATGAAAAAAATATTACTGTTGTGTGTCTTACTGACCCTCGCGGGCTGCTGCCTGCTGCCGAAGGACAAGCCGGTGCCGGTCGAGCAGATTGGTGACCCGGAGGCCAAAACCAGTGCGGCCGTCTGGACCGTTGCGGTTGGAGATCCAGCCTCGCCGATCTGGAGCAGGAGCAACTGCTTCCCGCCGGTTGAGCACGAACAAGGCTGCTGGCTGGTGCGCTGGCTGGAGAATGGGCAGACCAATGAGTTCCACGCATGGTCTGTGCCGGTTAGCTTTTGGCGAGTTTATACAAAGTGAGCGAGCCACTGCAAATCCATCCAATCCCCGGACCTTCACCAGAGGTAAAAACCGTCTTTGAAGCGATGGGGAAAATACTGGACGTGATGGAGAGGTTGCTGCTTCTGCCTGAGCCGCCAACCAACCCCGACGAACAATCCTTTGCGGAATGAAACCCAGGAAGAAAAAGAGCAGCAAACTTAACTTCAACCTGGCCAAGCACGACGAGGCGGTGCAGGGCCGGCGGGAGCTGGAGGACCGGGTGGCGGCGGGCGAGATCCTGCAAAAGCTGGGTCTGGCCTGGGAGCAGATGAAGCGCCGGCTGCTGCATAAGCGCAAGCCGACGGTCAACGACCTAAACAAGTTCGTGGCCGAGATGGAGACGACGGTGCGGCGCGAGTGCGTGGGCAAGAATTTGGACGGGTTTCGCCAGTTTGCTTTGACGCTGCTCCGGGAGAAGGCGGAGCTGCTGCGCTTGAGCGGCTTCAACCAGCACAATGTGTTTACCCCGGCCAGCGTGGTCGAGCCAGCGGCCTCGCCCGAACTTCCGAGCGCCTATCAGCCGGTGCAGGTGCGCTACACCTTCAACCGCTTCGAGGAGTTTGCCAGCCTGGAGCCAGTGCGCCGGGTGATGAAGAAGGACGGATTTGTCGGCTTCATCCTGGAGGAGAACCAGGTGATCGGGGTGTTCACCGACGGGCAGTATGTGCTGATGGGCAGCGTGGTGAACGGACTGGGGATGGAGAAAGTGCCAAGCAAGGAGCAGTATCTGGCGGCGCTCGGGAAGGGGAATATCACAGAAGGTAACAAAGGTAACGAAGGTGAGCGCGAAATTTGATCCGATGCCGCATCCAGAGGCGGAGATTCACCCCGCAATGGGACGGGCATTTCAGCGGTCAGAGCCTGAGCAGGACGCCACTCCCACCGAAGACATCGACCTTGAAGACCCCGAAGTGCAATGCTGGTGCGGGGCCAAAGGCAAGGCGTCGCAACTCTTTGACGGCAGCGGGCCCGGATGCCCCGACTGCGAGGGATGACGGCGCGCGACATTCAGGTGGCGCTGATTCGGGAACGCTATAGCCGCAACCTCTGCATGCCGAACTACACGCCCTCCGGCTGGTTTGAATGCGATGTGTTTGAGTTAACGCCCGCCGATTACTTCCACGAATACGAGATCAAGCTGACGGCCAGTGATTTCCGGGCCGAGAGCCGCAAGCGCAAGAGCTGGACGATCATCAACAATGAGTGGGTGCCGCATGGGCCAAAAAAACTGGACTTGCTCGACGGCCAGCATGTGAAGGGCCCGACGAAGTTCTATTACGTGTATCCATCCGGGATGCTGCCAGAGAGCGAGATCCCGGTCTGGGCGGGGATCGTGACCGTGACGGAAACGGAGTGGGGAATCAGAACAAATACGGCGAGAATTGCGCCACAACTGCACCGCAGCAAGGTGCTGCCAGAAGTGCGGCGGCACGCCCATGGCGTCTGCTATTGGCGGTTTATGAAGTTGTTCCTAAAAGACAAAAGTTGCTAAGGGCCACGGCTCTGTGTATTGGTTGCCGATATGGTAGCATACTTCAAGGCCGCGGCGCCGCGGCAAAAGCGATGGCTCTCCAACGGCAGCCACGTGCAGTTCTCACCCGTGACCACCGAACTGGGGGTGTTCAGCACCGACAACGAGTTTGTGATCAAGGAACTGAACCTGATGATCGCCGAGAGCCGGGGCGGAGTCTTCGCCATCGACGAGCGCGAATACGAGACGTTAAAAAAAAATCGGATTTCGGGCAGGCCCTGGCGGGAGGAACTGGGCAAGCGGGGGCTGGAAGTGAACCAAAGGCCGGTGCAACACCAGCCCAACCCGCAGGCAATGGCGGCGGCAACCGCCGCCGAGGCCGCACCTGCTGCGGCGGCTAATCCAGAGCCGGAGCGGCCGAGGGGGGCATCGCCGGTGCCGGAGGGGTTCAGGCCGACGGCGCGAAAGAAACCTGCTGCGTGATCAACCGCCGTTCATTTTTCAAGTCACTCGCCCGAACTGCGGCGATCATTGCGCTGGCACCACAGATCGCGTTCAGGGTGCCAAAGCTAACTTTTGAAGTTTTTCCCCAAGGTAAGTCACTGGTTTCTCAGGTTTTTGATTTTCAAGAATGGGTGGCTTTAAACTCAGCTATCGTGAAGGCCAGAGGTAAGGCGTTATATTCAGAGTGTCGCGGTAAAGTTCTGACGAGCCAATGATCTCCTACGGCGACTTCATTACCGGCATACGGCGCACAATGTGGCCGCATCCGGGCGAGGCGTCGTCGCTGGTGACGTCGCACTCCCAGATGTTTCTGGAGGCGATGATCGACCTGTGCAAGTGGATACCGTGTCTGCAAACCCACCATACGGACGTGCATCCGGCTTGCTCGACCTACGTGCAGTGCGGGTTGACGGTGTTTGCCGCGCCCTACGGGGAGATCGAACGGGTCTATACGCTTTCGAATGGCGACTGGTGCAACAAGGTTTCCTACCTGCCGGCCAACTACAACCGAGTGCAATGCTGGAGTGATCGACTGTTGAAATCCCCGGTCTTCACCTCGCCGGCCAACACAGGACTGCCGGCCTTGCAGCAGGGGTTGAAGTATGCGGAGAAATCGACCGACTCGGTTTATGGCCGATCGCGCAGCGGAATCTATGCGGTGCATCGGCGGCGGCTCTACATCGCCCCGTGGGTGCAGAGCAACGAAAGCGTGGTGGTCGAGTGGGAAGGGGTCAAGACCGACTGGCGGGCCGAGGACCTGCTGGACGAGACCTACTGGACGCCGGATGTGGGCAGTGCGATCAAATCTTACGTGCAGTGGCAGCACGCCAAGGATCACACCGAGACCGCGGCGCTGGAGGTGCGGACCCTGCGCCAGGATTATGAGGACGCGCGCGCCGACCTGATCTACTGGTGCCAGCAGCGCACGAAGGAAAACGAAGCGCAGGAGGCGGCCGCGATCTGCACCGAGCGCACCTGTGACGACGGCAACCTGCCGAGCCGCACCCAACTGGAGGCGGAGGCGGTGGGCGAGGAAGCGGGTCCGGAGATCTTTGCCGTGATCGGCGACTACGGGGCGGACAACGAAGCCGAGCAGGATGTGGCGGACCTGATCAAGGGCTGGGACCCCAGCTATATCGTGACCAACGGCGACAACTGGTATGACGGCACGGCGGCCGAGGACTTGGACGCGGCGGTGGGCAAATATTTCTCGGACTTTCTTTTTCCTTATACCGGCGACTTTGGGGCCGGGGCGGCCACGCAGCGGTTTTTTCCCGCGCTGGGAGCGAATGACTTTGACCCATCCGGCAAGCTGGCGCTGGTGCTGGCCTACTTCGCGCTCTCGGCCAACTACTACACCTTTACCCAAGGGGCGGTGCAGTTCTTTGTCTTGAACAGCGGATTCGACCTGAGCCAGGTGAATCAGGAAGCGGACGGCAACACCCTGGACTCGACGCAGGGCAACTGGCTGCAGGCGCAACTGGCCCTGAGTGTCGCGCCCTTCAAGATCGTGATCGTGCATCATCCGCCCTTCACCTCGGCGGCGACCTCGCTCTCGACTGACCCGCTGGCGGGCGACGGCACGCTGAGCTATCCGGACTTGCAATGGCCGTTTAAGGATTGGGGGGCGGACGTGGTGATCAGCGGGCGGGCCCATGTCTATGAGCGGCTGACCGGCAACGGCACCATCGGCGAGGACGGAATGATCTACATCGTGAACGGCCTGGGAGGGCAGCCTGCCGACGCGCCGGAGGAGCCGGGGACGTTTGCCGAGGAGCCGCTGGCGATCTCGGAGAAGCGCTACGCCGATGACTTCGGGGCCTTGCGCGGGACAATCGATTGCCAGACGTTGACGCTGGAGTTTTTTAATCGGGACGGGACGCTGATCGACAGCGTTAGCATCACCAAATGAACAACGACGCCGAAATGCCGGGAGCCTGGATCTGCCCCAAGTGCGGCTTTGTCTTGCAGAAGAACATCCTTCACACAGGCGACGGATCGATCTCGGCTGATACGAGCCCGCTCAATAACAAGTGTCCGAACGACGGGGTGCTGATGCGGCCCTTCACTTGGCGCGAGGCCAACGAAGAATTGTTCAACGAACTGGTCAAGGAACGAAGCCGCCTGAACTGGCTGGACCAGCATTGCTCATTTGTCGCCGATCATGAGTATTGTCTTGGGCCGTTCAAGGTGGGCCAACTTAGGGAGTTGGCTGATGCCGGCCTGGCCGAAGACGCAAAACGAACATGACAAAGGACGCAGAGGAATTTCAGCGGACGGTCGGGGCCATGGTCAAGGAGGCGGCCAGCCGATTGGGCGAGCATGTGGACTCGGTGCAGATCATGGTGACCAAGTACTCGCCGAGCGGCGAGGGTAACACCCTGACCTTCGAGCACGGCATCGGCAATTTCTGCGCCCGGTTTGGGCAGGCTGTGGAATGGGTCGAGGTGCAGCGCGAGTTTCAACGGGAATGGGCCAGGCGCAAACAAGTGGAGGGTGAATGAGCTTCGACGAGCTAACGACCGCCAACTGTCTGGTGCCGGGGCATAACCCGCCCTGCGATCTGGACGCCCATGGGGGAGGTCCGACGCCGCCCGTGCCTTGCTGCGAGGACCCGGAGTTCAGCGCCTCGAACCCGATCATCTGCCGGACGGATGACGAGCGCTGCGCGGAGGCGGCGTTTGCCCAGGCGAATCCATTGCTCTGCCCAAACTCGGCGAGGTTGATCCTGAAGCCGAGTGTGCTGATCCGCGACCCGTTGCAGCAGGTGACATACAAAGCGGTGCTGCTCAACAAGGGCAAGGAAGTGGCGTTGACCAACGTGCATTTCTCAACCCTGAACGGGGCGGTGGCCAGCATCGGGGGCCTGAGCGGCAACCTGACGACAGTGGCGGCGGGGACGACCCAGGTAATGGCGCAATGGGCGGGCTTGTCGGCCTTTGGCACCGTGCAGGTGCTGGCCACGGGCGGGTGCGCCACGCACAAGACCAATTTCGTGATCCTGATCGACAACTCGAAGTCCATGAGCGGGGCTTTCAGCGCCATGTATGCGACCAAGCTGCATTATGCGAAGGCCATCGCCATCGCCCTGATCGAGTCGATAGACCTGACCAAGGACCGCGCCGCGATCTATTCGTTCAATACCGGGGCCAGCCTGGATCAGGGGTTGTCGCAGACCGAGGCGACGCTGACGACCGCGATCTCCAGCATCAGCCCAACCGAGGGCGTGACCAACCTGAAGGCGGCGCTGGATGCGGCGGCGCTGTATCTCGATGGCCAGAATGGATCGGGCGAGACGCCGGTGATCGTGCTGATCTCAGATGGCGAGAACAAGGTGGGGGGAAACCCGTTGGCGTCGGCAGCCGGGTTCCAATCTTCGGGCGTGATCCTCGCGGTCGGAGTGCGGGCTTACGGAGCCAACTTTACCCTACTGGACAAGATCGCGACCGGCGGTTTCTTCGCCAACGCCTACGAGACGGACGAGGGCGACGTGATCGATTGGCTGGTCGGGATGAAAGGCTACCTGTGCAGCGGCCAGTGCGACGTGCTGCCGGATAATGAGGCAATCCCAGTCAACTACTGCGTGCCCTACGCCCAGTTGAACTACACCGGGTTTGTGAACTGGGATGTGGAAGAGGGCGTGGTGGACTTGTGCGGGAGCGGCGGAAAGCCGCTGTTCGATTTCCTGCCTGGACACGGGTTGTATGTCGATCTGGCGGGGAGCAGCCCCACCTGGAAGGGGCACCTGACGAGCAAGGTTGAATACGATTTTACGACGGCCCTGCCCTACACCATCAGCCTGAAGCTGGCGGGCAATCAGCGCGAGGATTCGGGGGCGTTTACGGTGCGGGTCAGGATCGGCACGCTGGTCGATCAGGTGATCACGATCGACAACTGGTTGCAGCCATTCACGGCATACGAATTTGACTTTACGCCAAGCGGCGATCAATCGGCCAAGATCGAGATCATCCTTGAAACCCAGCCGGCCGGCGGCAACCCCAGCTACGGGATCTGGCTGGATGAAGTGCTGCTGACCCAGGGCGTGACCGAGATGCTGAACGACGATTTCGACGACGAGCACCTGACCTGCTTCAACGTCTGCGGCACCGACGAGTGCGATGCGACCAACGATCAGGGTCCCTACCCGGTGGAACTGGAGATCGTGGATTGGGAGGACGACTATTTTGATCTCTCGGACTGCACGGGCACATTGGAGGATGGGACTGAGTTCTGCACGGCGGGCGATCCGTGGGACGGATTGCTGCCCCAGACTGAGGAGTTTGCCTGGAACATTGACGCCACTGGCGGCGGGATCGGCTCTGGCGTGGCCGGGAGTCTGGGCGGGGGCAAAGCCATCCACTTCATCGGCATCTCGTTTACCGAAGACCCGCCGGATCGGTGGCTGCTGGAAGTCTCGATGGATGTCTGTGTGAGTGAAGGCGGTGGCCCGGACTCGTCGCTGATCGTCTGGGCGGGTGAGAAATGCGGGGACAGCCCGATTGGGGTCTATACCCGGACGGGCGGCTGTTGCCTGCGCGAGACGGTGACGATCAGCATTCCGGGCGCCGACCCGTGCCAGCCGGATCATAACAGCAGCGGCTGTTTGGACAGCACGCCGGTGCCGGCACAGATCCCGGATGCCTCGCCCCTGACCGATATTGAGGCTTGCGTTGTGAACTGAACGGAGTATTTGAAGCTATGCGAGTCAATCTGCCGAACACACCGGGGTTCAACAATAACGATGCGACGCTGCTGGCGACCATTGTGGCGGCGCCGACCGACAAGGTGATTCTGATTACCGCTCGCGGCACGTTTCTATGCACTGTCTCGCAACTGGTTTCTTCGGCGGGGACGACGGTGTTCCCGACGGGGGTCGGGTCGCCGGAAGGAGCGGTCACGGCCGATGTGGGCACGCCCTATATCGACACCGACGCCGATGCGCTCTGGTACAAGAAGACCGGGAGCGGGAATACCGGATGGCAGCAGTTGCTCGCGTAAGAATTTATGAAGACACTTTTGGGAATCATCGGAATCATCTGCGGGTTGCTGCTTGGGGCCTCGCTCTTTGGGGCGGCCCCATTGCAGCGCAATTACTGGACGACCAACGCGGTGCCGGTCGGCGAGCTGCGGACCAACCCGGCCTCGACGTTGACGGCGGTCTCCTGCTCATTCGACACCAACGGTCCAAGGTACTGGTTCTGGACGAACATGGTGACGAACGTGACGGTGAACCTGACCAACACCTGGAGCGCGACTCGGACCAACCGGACGCTGGACTTCTTCTTTACCGGCGCGACCAACAACGGACCGAACTACACCGTGACCTTCCAGACGCTGAACCCCGCCGGGGTCGTTTATCGCTGGGGGATATTTTCTCTCACCAACGGCGCGACCAGTTTCAGCGTGACCAACAATGGAGGGGCTGGGGCGAGCCTTACGCTTTGGAACACGAATCTGGTTGAGGGGTATTTTTCGCCGACGCACTAAGGATTTTTGAGTTTTGAATTTGGATTTGCGATTTTGGAAAGGAGCGGCTGCTTGCGCAGCCTTTCTGGCTTTTGCCCTGATCGCTAGCGCGGATCGGCGCGGGCAACTTTCGCAGCAACGACCGGCATCGGGTTGGGTGGACCCGTCGGGATCGAACACGCTCTATGCGTGGTGGGTGTCGAGCGACTTTGCGGTGAACCTGTCGGTCAACAACACCAACCCGTGGATCGACCGGGTGCAGGGGCGGCTGCTCAGAAATGGTAACAGCACCACCAGCGCAACCAATGCCGCCCTTGGCATTTACACAGCAGACGCCAGTGGTGGCCTTACCAACGCCCCAACAGCCCAAGGCTCCAATTCAACTTACTGCATTATCTTTCGTCCGTTAAATCTCTCCAGTGGAGACAACACATTCAACACCTGCCTAAGCGGCCCTTACTCTTTAGGTGACGGAACACAAGGCAGCACTCCCGGCTCCTTTGCAATCAGAAGATCGACGCGCGTTATTTACTGGGGGACTTTCAACATTAGCGGCCAAGCCATCTCGTCGCCTTTGGCAAACGACACCACTTACGATTTAATTAGCGTTCAGACCAACAGCACCATGGTAGTTTATACCAATGGCACCCAATCTGCGTCCATAACAGCGATGCCGCCATTAACGGGTTGGCCCTGGTTTTGGGTGGGACATGATACAGACAGTGCGGCCAACCATTTTGACGGTTATATTAAGGAAGTGCTGATCTGGAGCAACAGTTTCTCGTCGGTGCAGTTGTCGAATGTTCATTTTTACGCTACCAACCAATACTCCTTTGCTCCCTAAGCTGGCGCATGTGTCGGTCGATGCGCTGATCTCCTGCTACTGGTTTTGGCTTTACCTGTGCTTCGTTGCAGTCTCGACTTGAGAAATCTTCCGATTCTCAAGTCTCGACTTGACAAACTTGCCGAGTTGCGGTGTGCTCCCCGCAATGGCTGAACCGCATATCTCAGGTGATCCGAATTTCTCCTCCTGCGCGAACTGCGAAATCCCCGCATGGCAGTCACACCCTGAAGTCTGCATCGCCGAAGCGCCGCTGGATATTGGCGGGCAGGTGCTGCATTTGATCTTCGACCCGGAGAGCAATGACTGGAACGTCTGGCTGGACACGGAGGTGATGGCGATGGACGGGCTGGTGATTGGCGGCGGCGCAACGCGGGCCGAGGCGATTGCGGACGCCAAGGCGGTGCTGACCGAGGCGCTGCGGCGGGTGGAGCATTTGCTATGAGCACGCTAATGGCGATCAGCCTCTGGGAGCCGTGGGCGAGCGCGATGCGCCTGGACTTGAAGCGGAACGAGACGCGCCACTGGGGGACAGGCTACCATGGCGACCTGGCCATCTGCTCGGCAAAACGCAAGATGGGGGACCTGGAATGGGAGATCGCCCGACGCTGGTTGCCCTCGGATTTTGTGCCACAATACGGGTTGTGCCTTTGCGTGGTGGAGATTTACGACTGCCAGTACAGCGACGACATGGACCTGGACCAGATCGGCGAACAGGAATTGGCTTTGGGCGACTACGGCCCAGGGCGGCGGGTGTGGATGACGCGCCGATGCCGACCGCTGATCCAACCCGCGCCGATCCGCGGCCAGCAAGGGATGTGGCAACTGGACTTTGCGAACACGGAGGCGATCAATCAAAGATTGTGAGCGCCTCCGGCCATCGGCATCGCTGCCCGAAGTGCGGGAAGGATCGGGCCTTCAGCTACCGCTGGGACGCCTACTACTGCGAGAAGTGCAAGGTCTGGCTGGAGGAGAAGTGCGCGGACGCGCTGTGCATCTTCTGCGCGGACCGGCCAGCGGAGCCGCCCAGGACCGAGCACTGCAACAGCACGCGGAGTAAACTTTCTTGACCCAATCGGCAGAATGGCGGACAAGGACTAAAAGCAAATGTTTACGCGCTTTACCCTGGCCGACCTGGCGGCGACGATTGTGCAGCCGGACGACGACCTCTGCACCGCGATCAAGAAGGTGATGCAGGCGCAGCGGCTGTGGTACCAATACCAGCGCTACAAGTTCAACGACGACGGATCGATCTCGGACTCTTTTTGTCAGGAGATAAAAAATTGCTTTGCAACTCTGGAGGCGGGAACCTAACGCATTTATGGCAAACAAAACACTAACCCCCGAAGTCGCGGCTGTCCTGAGTCGCGCAACGATCACCGGCAACAAACTCGTCGTGCCGAATAATCCTGACGGCTCTCGGCTCGACCGCTCCCTCTACCAAAAGGTCAATGATGCGCTTGTGGCCGCTGGTGGAAAATGGAACACCAAAGAGCAAGGTCATATATTCAACAGTGATCCGCGCCCAAAACTAGAACTGATGCTGGAAACAGGAGTGGCCGTGGATGAGGCTGGAACCAAGAAAAAGAAACTCCAAGCCTTCTACACCCCAAAGCCGCTCGCGGATGAACTCGTCCAACTGGCAAACGTCAAAGGCCAATTCGTGCTCGAACCATCGGCAGGACGAGGTGCATTGGTGGAAGCCTGCGCTCGCGCTGGTGCGCGTGGTGTGGTCTGTGTAGAACTCGACCAGGAATCCGCCGCACAACTCAAAGCGGACGGACTGACAAATGTAACCTGCGCCGATTTCCTGACACTCAAGCCAAATCGCAAATACAGCCGCATTGTGATGAATCCGCCGTTCACTCGCGGACAAGACATCAAGCATGTGGAACACGCCCTGAAATGGCTCGCGACCGACGGTGTTCTTGTGTCAGTGATGCTCGCAGACGGCGACCGTCCAAAACTCAAGGAAGTGCTGAACGGCCACGAATGGAATCTCCGGGATGTGCCAGTCGGTGCCTTTAAGGAATCCGGCACAAACATCGCAACTGCAATCCTGACCGTGCGAGCGCGTGGATAGGCTAACGTATGAGCAGTCCCGAAACAACCCAACTGCACGCGACCGTGCCCTCAGCGACGGGTTCTCCGACGGCTGAAGAACTCGCAGCACTGAAGGCCGAAAATGCGCAACTGAAAGACATCATGCGCAAGTGCAACCGGGACGGGCACCGGCTGAAGGATTTCATCATCGCGTGCAATGGGCCGGGCGAGATGATTCGCTTCCAAGAGGCGGCGACCAATAACAAGGGCGTCGATATTTTCTTGAGCTACCTCGACAGCTTGTGGCGCGAACTCGATAAGGCCAAGTCGGAGGCTAACAAATGAGCTCACCTGTTACACCATCGCAACTGCTCGCTACTGTCGCGTCGGGCACAGGGGACGTATGCCAAAGGTTCGCGGCGCTGCTGAAGTTCGGGCAGCTCGCGCATGATGAATTTGCCTACGAGCGCAATGAGCAGGGGGACATCACGCCAGAATTTTGCAGCGACATTTTGGCGTGTGCCGGCATCTCCGGTGTCACGCCCCCGGGCGGCGGCACGGGCGGCACATTAGCGGCCCCGGTGATCTCGGCCTCGGACGGCACCTTTGGCGACCGGGTGCGGATCACCTGGAATGCGGTGAGCGGCGCGACTCAGTATTTTGTCTATCGGGCGACGGCCGACAACCCGGCGCTGGCGACGCAGATCGCGACCAGCGTCTCGATGCAGTATGACGACACGACCGGGACGATTGACACCACCTACTACTACTGGGTGAAGGCATCCAACGGCACCACGACCTCGGCGCTGTCCAACTCTGACCCAGGCTATTACTCGACGCCACTGGGTGCCGTGAGCGACCTGGAATGCAGCCGCGGGGCGGCCACGACGCTGAACCCGCAACGGGTGATCTACATGCAATGGACGGAAGTGCCGACCGCGACGGTGTATGACATCTATCGGCATACGGCGGACGATTTCCCGAACGCGACCAAGATCAAGGACGGGTTGGCCCCAGGCGACAACACCAGCTACAGCGGGGCGAGCCCGAACGGGTTGACCGACAACGTGACCGACCTGACCTACTACGACACGCCGCCCGACCCGTTCCTCGAGTACTTTTACTGGGTGATTGGGCGCAAGCTGAATCCGAACGCAGCCGGGTTGGTCAGCAACACGGGCTCCGGCTGGGCGGTGGGCTTCGGCGAGGGCAACACGCCGGATGCGGCGGTCCACATCACGGACGTGGCGGAGCATACGGTGCCGGCGTCGATGACGCGCGCCTGGATCTACATGATCGGCGGAGCAGCGGGCGGGGCCGGGGCGGGCGTGAACTTTGGCGGGGGCGGCAGCGGGGCCGGGGCGGTGCTGTGGGGCGAACTGGCGGTGGCGGCTGGCGGCAAGTTCCAGTTTGTGGCGACTGGCTCGGCGGAGAGTACGGCGGCGGCGGAGACCGATGGGGCCGATGGGCGCCTTTGGGAATTGAAATACAAACCACCGGCGGGCAGCTACGCGACGGTGATGACATCCTCGGCGGCGACCGGCGGCAACTACAACGCCGCTGGCGGCGGCACGGGCGGGACTGGGGCGGTGGCGACCAACGACGGCGTGATCAGCAACGGGGCCGAGCACGACGGCAACGACGGGTTGCCGGGTCAGGGGGCCAAGGGCGGGCGCAGCGGGAAGATCTGGGGGTATGTCAGGACACCGGCGGCGCATTCGTTGCCGGGCTTTCCATTGCCTGGCTTCAGCGGCGACGGCAACGGCGCGGGCGGGAGCGTGGCGGTCGGCAACCCGTCATTTTTGGCCTACGCGACGGGCGGCAAGGGGCAGACGGCGCAGGCGAGTATTTCGTTTTCCATCGCCTGATTTTTTACAGAAGGCAACGAAGGTAACAAAGAAATGCAGACTATAGTTATTTATCACCGAAGCGACTTCGACGGCATCTTTTGCAGGGAGGTCGCCCGCAAGTTTCTACCGCAGGCTGAATTGATCGGATGGGAGTACGGCGACCCGGTGCCGTCGGTGCCGGAGGAAGCGCAACTCTACATCCTCGATCTGAGCGTGGAGGGCCTGATGCAGCACCCGAACCTGATCTGGATCGACCATCACAAGAGCGCCATCGACAAGTACCCATCGACGATCAAGGGCTACCGGATCGATGGCGTGGCGGCCTGCCGGCTGGCCTGGCAATGGTTCGCGAAGAAGAAAAACGCTTATCCCTGGACAGCTATAATTGACTGGCCAGAGAAGCAGCATTTTGTCCGCAGGGAAGTTGAGGAACCAATAGCCGTGCGCCTCGCCGGTGAGTACGACATCTGGGACAGGAGAAATCCCGACGCTGAACTGTTTCAGCACGGACTGCGTAGCCAGGATCTTGAACCGCTCTGGGAAATTCTTTTGTCTGGCCCATTCTCGGAGGACGCAGACGGCAAAGTTGGGTTGGACGAAATCACGGTCGATGCGCTGCTCGAAGCTGGACGCGCGCTCCAATACGCCAAGACCAAGGAGAACGAATCGATCATCAAGGCCCAGAGTTTCCGCATGCAATGGGAGGGGTTGCGCTTCCTCTGCTGCAACCATGCGCGCTTCAACTCATTTTTGTTTACGGCGGGACTGACACCCGACGACGACGCCTGCCTGGGCTTCTGCTGGGATGGCCGAAAATGGAAAGTCTCGCTCTACCACGCGACGGGCAAGGAGCACATTGATCTATCAGTGATCGCGGTCAAGCATGGGGGTGGAGGCCACCGCGGCGCTTGCGGGTTCGCCTGCGATACGCTGCCCTTCCCATTGAAGACTCCATCCGACCCCGCTTGAGGTAGTGTGATCGAAATCAAAAAATCTGAAACCGCCGATACCCGGACCTGTGACTTCGCCAACACGTCCAAGGAAACATTGCTGGCATCCAGCCGGCAGCATATCGGCGACGTGGTGAAGGCCCTCGCTTTCTTCTCTGCCAAGATCACGGAGGCCGCGGGCGAACATGACTATGACAAGCTGACCGCCATCGACTGGTTTCATTCGGACTTCGTGACTGGATTCAAAAAGACTGGATGGTGGGATAATCATCGGAAGATCCACCGGCACCACCTCGACAAGGCCGATGGGGTGCCGGATAACGTGAACCTGCTCGATGTTATCGAACACATCGCCGATTGCGTGATGGCCGGAATGGCGCGGAGCGGGAACGTCTATGAATTGAAGCTGTCGGATGAACTACTCCAACGCGCCTTTCGGAACACAGCCGAACTGCTCAAGGCGCAGGTAAGGGTGCAGGAATGACCACCAGCGCCACCCAAAAGCCGGCGCCGCACCCGTTCTACGGCGATGCCTACGAGCGGGGCAAAGATCCCTGGCACAAGGAGGCGTTCCCGGATGGGTTCAAGGACGCCGCGCCCAATCAGGGTGATCGGCGCGAGGGCTGGTTTCTACTCGACGGCTTCGGAAACGCCATCGGCTTCGTGCCCGATGGGACGGAACTGCCAACCCCAACCTGAGATGATTTTGGAAGCGACCACGAAGAATATTGAGTGGCTGGTTGAACGCCTCTACGAAGTCAGGCGCTACATGCAGGCTGAAGGCATTGAGAATCCAACCTTTGTGCTGCTCACGAAAGGCGAGGAGGACCGGCACAGGATTGAACGGATCTTTTTTTTGTATTTCCAATCCCGCTATGGAATCCCATCCTTTGAGTGCATTCAAGTGGCTGAAACCAGCCGGTCGCACAGCCGGTACGAACTGCCAAACATAGGCGCGTCGATCATCTTAATGGACATCTGAATCATGAGAAGACACTGGTCTTATCTGCAATATGTCCTTCGGCACAAATGGTTTGTATTCCTCGCCGGCCTTAAAACTGGCGCGCCACTGTGGCGGTTGATCATCCACGACTGGAGTAAGTTCCTGCCCTGCGAATGGGGGCCATACGTGCGGAGCTTCTATAACCGGGATGGCAGCAAGCGCGATTGGAAGACGCGCGACCCTTGGGACAAGGTGGAGTTTGACTGGGCGTGGAACCACCACCAGAAATCGAACGATCACCATTGGCAGTACTGGTTACTGACCAACGACTCGGACGATCCAAAGCACCGCCCACTGATGATGCCGGAGGAATGCGTGCGCGAGATGGTGGCCGACTGGATGGGGGCGGGGCGGGCCATTACCGGCAAGTGGGATGCGCTCAACTGGTACGGACAGAATCAAGGGAAGATACTGCTGCATGAACTGACGCGCAGCCAAGTGCGCGAGATCCTCGAACGCGCCATGGAGAAAATGGTTCTCGACAAGCGGGGCAAAAACTAATGGCCGCGCGAGTCCCATACAAGCCGATCACCATCCGCCCGATCGATGGCTTGCTCGATACTCGTCTGACCCCGGACGAGATCCCGATTGGCGGGTACCGCTACGTCGAAAGCTGGGAATGCCTGGCACGGGGCAAGCTCTGCCGGATGAGCGGCTGGCGGCGATTGCTGGACGAGGAGTTCAATAACAACGCGGATCTGCACGATCAGTTGCTGACGATCACCGAGCGGGAAGTGCGGCAGCCGATCATCTTTCTCTTTACGCATCCGATGCCGCTGGGGACGAACAAGTTTTATGCCGCGAGCGCCAATGTGCTGTATGCCCTCAACAACGGGACGGGCAACTGGAAAGTGATCGGCGACGAGTTCAGTCCCGCCCAGAGCGCCTCCTGCCCAGAGGTGAGATGGAGCGCGGCGGGCTTTGGCGACGTGGTGGTATTCAGCAACGGGATCGACCCGGTAGTTTATCAGGTGGTCGATCAGCCGGCGCTGGGCGACACCGACCAGAGCGTGCAGACGATCAGCGACCTGGAACTGTTGAACATCACGCGGGTCGGGTTTGTAAAGCAGTTCGCCGGCCTCACCATTTACTTCAACGTCGTGCAGGATGCGGTGCGGCACAGTTACCGGGCCATCTGGAGCGATTATCAAAATCCGCTGAGCGTGAAGCCCAAAGCCAGCGCCAGTGTCGCGGGCTACAAGGACCTGGACTTTGGCGAAGTGATATTGGCGGCGGAAGAACTGGGCAACTCGCTGGTCGTCTATACCAACAAAGCGATCTGGCAGGCGGATCTGGGGGGCGACGCCGGGTTGATCTGGAGCAAGCGCTATTCACCCAAGGATGTCGGCGACCGCTGCTTGGTCTATCCGCGCACATTGGTCTCGACCGGATCGGAGCATTACTTCTTTGCCCGCGACGGCATTTACCTCTTCTCGCAGTATGTGGCCAAGCCGCAGCGCATCGAGTGGATTCACAACGCGAGCGCCATTGTCTTCGAGGACCTGGACAGCAGCCGGTGCGTGGTGCATCACGGGGCCCATGAGGTGGACAAGAAACAAATCTGGTGGAGCTGGGCCAAGACGGGCGAGGCGTGTCCGACCCAGAGCTTTGTGATCAACACCGAGTATTCCTTTGCCTCGCTGGTGCCGAAAGGGTTTAGCGCCTTCGGGTTGTTTGGATTTATCCGGCAAAGGATTCTGCGCGATTTCTTGATCGAGAAGTGCATCTGCGACGCCGCCGGGTTGGAGGAGAACGGGCTGGGCTTCGTGCATGAAGGCGGCTTCTGCGCGGCCCCCGCCGACTGCACCGGCTGCGACGCGGACACTGAGAGCGACTGCGAGGCCCCGACCTCGATCTACACCAACGAGACGGTGGACCTCGACGGTGTGGAGGTCGAGGACCTGAACTTTGGTGGCGGCAACACCCCGGATGCACAGTCGCTCTGCACGGCGTTGGCGGGGTTGACCGTGCAGGACCTCTGCCAGGTGGAAGCGGTCGCGGCCGAGTGCAAGGACGCGGATTTGTTTATCGGGGCCAGCACCGAAGATTTTTGTTTGAAGGAGATGGACAGCGAGGTGCGCTACCGGGAACGGTGCAGCGACATGGCGGGCTGCGGGACCTACATCAAGGACGGGTATCTGAGCATCCTGCGGAGCGGTCCGCTCGACTTGGGCTTGCCGGAGCAGGAGAAGCGCATCAGCCGCTTCGGGGTGGAGATACATCCGGAGGAGCAGAGCGTGCCCAGCCAACTGGAACTGAAGGTGGGAAGCGCGGTGCAGGCGATTGACCCGAACAAGTTCGACGAGAACGGGCGCTGCGTGATCATGTACCGGGAGGAAGTGCCGCGCAGCCTGGAATGTTTATCAACCAAGACGGCGGTCGAGCACGCCGAGGCTGGGACGCGCCCGGACGAGGACGTGGCCTGGACGCTGGATATGATCGGGCGCTATTTCTATTTTGAACTGACGGTCAGCAACCCGAACGTGAGTCCACCGAATACGGGCGGGGCGGTCTGTTTGTCGCGGATCAGTTTCCGGGCCGGGGCGGCGGCGATGCTGAAGATGTAGATTTCGTTTGCGATTCGGCAGAGTTGCGGACATTGTGCCTTTATGAATGCAAAGAGCACACCCCAAATTGTAAGACGAGTCGGACATTTCAGACCGCCGATCCCGCAACCGATACCTGAGTTAAGGCCAAGCCCGCCCAGCCTGGTGCCGCAGAACATGGCCCAAACCATCCTGGTGCTGGAGAAGACGATCTACGAGGCCAAGCGCAAGTACGTGACCGGATCAGGCGACCCGCTGGTGGATCTTGCCAAGCTGATCGAGACGGCGACCGCAGAATGCAACCGCTGTCCGGCAGCTAGCCAGGCAGTTAAATGAGCGAGCACTACGAAGAGCGGCATCGGCAGGAGCAACAAGAGCAGCAGGAGCAGGAAATGCAGGTGCGGCCCATCCCGCCGCACCATCACAAGCCGCATCCACAGCACCAGCAACATCTGCGGCGCCCGCTGGAGATCGACAAGCACCAGTCGCCCCACACGCTTTACCGGAGGTTCGCGCGGCCAGATTGCCTCAAGGACCCGCTCTACGTGGTTACCAGCGTGTTTAACCCGATCCGTTACCGCTCGCGCTGGAAGCTCTACGAAGATTTCTGCAAGATGTGCGCGGAGACCGGCGCCATCCTCTACACAGTGGAAGTCGCTTTCGGGGACCGGGCCTTTTGCTGCACGGACGAGAACAATCCGTTCCACCTGCAACTGCGCACCTGGCACGAGATCTGGTTCAAGGAAGCGGCGCTGAACCTGGCGGTGCAATGTTTGCCACACGATTGGAAATACGTAGCCTGGGTCGATGCCGACACACACTTCGCGCGCTACGACTGGGCGGACGAAACCCGGCATCTGTTGCAACACTACCCGATCATCCAGATGTGGAGCCAGATGCACGACCTGGACTCGAACTTCCAACTGGTGGGGAGCACGCGCAGCTTTGGCGATGTTTGGATGTCGGGCGAGAAACCGCCGCCGGGTTGGAACCGCGAGGACTGCAAGTATTACTATCCGCACCGCGGCTACCCTGGGGCCCCGGGCCTGGCCTGGGCGATGCGGCGCGAGGCATGGGAGCAACTGGGCGGCTTGATCGACTACTGCATTCTGGGCGCGGGCGACTGGTACATGGCCCACGCCTTGACCGGCCAGATCGAACGCGTGCTGGCGCCGGGGCAGCATCCGCGATTGAAAGAGAAGTTGCGGCAATACCAGCACCACGCGGAGCGCAGCCTGTGGCAGGAGCGCCCGATCTGCGGCAACCTTGGCGTGATGAAAGGGTTAGCGCTGCATTACTGGCACGGGCCGAAGCTGAACCGGCGCTACCGATCGCGGGAGCAGATTCTGTACGGGAACAACTACAACCCCGACATCGACCTGAAGCGCGACTGGCAGGGGCTGCTCCAACTGACCTCGCGGTCGGCGGAGTTGCGCCGGCAGGTGCAGCGATACTTTGCGGAGCGATTGGAGGATGCCTGATGCAGCCGTTCCAACAGCGGGTGATCGAGGAGAAGAAAGAACTGGATCAAAAGATTGATCGGCTGGTGGCGTTCACGAAGGGACTGACCGCGCAATCGGATCGGGTGGATGGAGTGAGCGTGTGCTCGATCTTCCATCGGCTGCCCCCGGATGAACAACTGAGGCTGGCGCGGCAGTTGGATGCGATGCAGAATTACTCCGGCATACTGGCCGAGCGCATCGCGCATTTTTGTGTAATATGAAAAAAGGAACAAAAGTAAGCTGGCTGGCCGCAGGCGCTACGGTGCGCGGCCACGGAGTAACCATCTCGGACGAAGAGAACGGCCATGTGATGGTCGCGGTTGATAGCGGGGTGTTTGAATACATCCCATTGGCCTACCATGTGGTGATCCACTGCACCGTCACCTGGCTAACCGTCGAAGCATGACCGCCGCACAGTTAGCAGACTTCAGGCGCCGCACCGGCGGCAGCATCGCGCCCGCGGTGCCGGTCAAGGAACTGCCCAAGTTTGCCGAGATGCTGGAAGTGTTCGCCACCAGCGACGAGCGCAAGTCGGCGTTAAAGAAGCTGGACGGGAAGAGCGAGGAGTGGCGCAAGGCGCTGGGCTTCAGCATTACGTGAGGCGAGCGAGGCGAGTGAAGCGAGCGAAGCGCAAAGCCAAGCCCATTGTGGATCGGCACTTGGGGGTGTTCCTAATGGGCCACCTCAACGTCGATCTCTACGCCAACACCCAGATGCAGGGAGGCGAGTTTTATTTCTGGCCCGACGAGAAGTCGCTGCCGTGCATCCGGGTCGGATTGGATGGAAGCTGGCCAGACACCATAAGCTGGCTGCTGCATGAGGCGCTGGAGTTTGCCCTGTGCCACCGGCAACTGCGCTTTGCGCGCACCGCAAAGCTCAATGGTGATCACGCGGATTTCCTGTTTGTGTTCGACCACTGCGAATATGGAAACGTGTGTTCGATGGTGGGAAGATTTCTCGTCGATGCGCTGCCTGCGTGGACCAAGGCGTACCGGGAGTGGAAACGAAAGGGCTAGAGTTTAATCACCCACGTTCGCTTGCACTTGTGGCACTCCCACACCGTCCCGGACATCACGACACCATGGAATTTTCCGTGCCTGCGCTTGCACCAGTTTGCCTTGAAGTTGTATAGCCACTTTTTCATGCGGCAAGCTTCTCAAGTTTTGAAGCAGTAGGCAAAACTTGCCTAGTCCGGGGGAATAGCGTAATAGACGCCTTGAGATGGCAACGTACGCATCAGCCTTGTCGCCCCGTTACTACGGCGGGCAGCAGGTGAACCCGATGGGCTACGGCTCGAACATCGCCGACAATCAACTGATCGACTGGCAGCAGCAGCTCCAGAAATTCCCAAGAATCTACGGCACGGGTTGGGGCTATGGACCAGCGCCGGTGCCGACCGGAACGGCCAAGAGCGTGATGGCGGGCGCCTCGCCCTGGGGCGGATTTAACTTCGGAGCGGTCGCACCCTCGACGGCAACGGGCTCGACGAGTGGCCTGCCGCTGCTCACGACCTCGAAGTCTCCGGCGGGCAATGCGGCGCTGGAAGCGACGCTCGCGCGGGTGAGCAGCCTGTCGAACGACCCGAACCAGCCAGTGTTCACCACCATCAAGGACCCGGCGCAGGCGGCGCGGATCGCTGCCACCGGCGGACAGTTCGACACCGCGACCGGCCAGGGGCGCGAACGGCTGGCGGATTTCACGGCCAACTTTTTCAACGCCGCGCCGGAGGCCAAGCGTTACACCGATCAGGAGACGGGCGCGATCGGCGAATACTACGGTCCAGCCAGCGACCCCAACTCGGTCACGGCGTCATTGAACCGATTGCTCAACCAGCGCCGGCAAGCGGTGGCGGGCAGCCTGCAGCGGGCGCTGAACCAATCGGTGCGGCGCGGCAACATCAATCGATTGGGATTGGGCGGCGACTCGTCTTACAACAACCAGCAGTTTATGGACACGGCCGCCGGCATCATGTCGGGCGAGGCCGCGACCGAGGCGGAGTTGAACCGCAACAATTACCTGGCGGTGAAGGACGCGCAGGCGCGATTGGCCGGCCAGCGGAGCGGGCTGTTGCAGAATTATCTGACGCGGGATCTGATCCCGATAGAGGCTAACCAGCGCTTCCTGAGCAGCACGGTAGGGAACCTCGGTGCGCTCGGCAACGTGACGAACGCCAACAACCTTTACCAGACGCCCGAACAGTTGCAGAGCGCGAGGCTGGGGCTGCTCGGCCAGTACGGGGCGGACCTGAATGCGCTCAACATCTTCGGCGTAGGCGGGAATTTCCCAAGCCCGGCAGCGAACTGGGGGAATCCGAATCGGGGCTTGGGACCAATCGACTACAGCGGCTTCGGCGGCGGCCTGACGCTTGATGCGAGGACCGGCCAGGTGGTGGGTGGCGGCGGAGGAGGCACAAGCCAGACCCGCGGGATGTTGCCCGCCCAGTACGCCAATGCCGACCCGGTGACGCGGGCGGCGGCCATGCAGTATTATCAAGCGAGCGGGGTGTGGCCAAACCAGGACGTGAACTACTCGCCCGAATTGTGGAACTGGGCGCGAGGACAAGTCGCGGGCATGCCGAGGCCGAACACCGGCACGACCGGCAACGTGGGATTGTACGGGTTGGATTACGCCAGCCAAGTGGTGAACGGCGGAGGTGGAGGAAACCTGCCCGGCAATTACGGCCTGTACGGCACCGACTACGGGCCGCCGATGGTGAATGGCGCGCCGCTTGGCTACGGGCTTTACGGCACTGATTACGGCCCGAATGTGTGGCCAACAGCGGGCGGCGCACGCGGGGCGATGATTGACGCGCGACGCGCCGGGGGGCTGAGCGATGCGGATCTGGCCTACTTGTTCGGGGGTGGCTAACACTCTTTATGAAAAACTGGATTGCCAAAGCCACGCGCAACAAGGGCGGCTTGCACCGCTTTTTGATCGCAGCGCTCGCGCTCGCGCTCTGCCTGCCGGTCTTGGCGGATCGGCGCGGTCAACTGATGCAGCAGCGGCCAGGGAGTGCGGCGGCAACCGCCATTCACTACTGGAAATTCGACGAGTCAGCCAGTCCATGGGCAGATTCGGTCGCGGCCACGGCCATGACTTCGGGCGACGCCGTGCTCTCAGCGACCGGGATACTCAATCTTGGAGTACGCTTCGCGAGTGTCGGAGCGACCCCAATCACGATCAATTCGGACAATGCCGCAAACATCGTGATCGGCGGAGCCGGACTCACCTTCACCGCTTGGGTAAAGTTTGCCAGTTTTGGCACCAGCGCTGGGGCGCAAATCTTTTCCTTCACCGGCTCCTCACCGCTGAAACGATTCAGGGTGGTGGTCGATGACACTGGCACGCCAAATTTCTACATCGGGTTATCATTGCAATACACACCGACCGCGACATTTGCTCTCAACCAGTGGACGCTGGTGCGCATCCAGTACGACAACTCGACCAAGAAATTCGGCTTTCAAAGGTCGGATGCCATGAACGGGATCGGCTCGCTGGAGGAGAGCGCGGTAGTCTCAGACTTGGCAGGGAGCACCAGCGGCTTCATCCAGTTGAGCAGTGACGGGGGGCCGGCGGCCTCAAATGATTATATTGAGGACGAGTGCGGGTTATGGAACCGGCTCTTGAGTTCGGGCGAGCACAGCACGCTCTATGGCGGCGGCTCGCCGCCATCGTACCCCAACGTGCCTTAACCTATGGCCTACGTGTTTGGCAACGACTACGGCAACCTCTACGGCAACCTTCTGGGCACGCAGCAGGCCGATGCCTCGAACTGGTTTCGGATGTCGGACCTGGGCCGGGCGCAGGAGGGCGATCAGTTCAACCGCATGCTGGCGGTCAGCAATCTGGCCAATCAGGAAGCGGAGCGCGCGCGAGCCGCGCAGCAGTGGAATTTCCAGCGGCAGAACGCAGTGGCGGAGATGGCGCTACGGCAGGCGGCGGAGCGGCGGGCCGAGCAGGAGATGGGCCTGCGCGCCAAAGAGAGCGACTGGCGGATGCGGCAGCCGAATCCGACCGAGGAACGCGGGGCGGAGATGCTGTTTAAGAGTGCGCTGGAGGCCGCCGACACCGGGGAACTGACGCCGGAAGTGACGAAGACCCTGCCGGAGAGTCACCGGGAATTTCTCAACCTGCACAACGAACGGGCGCGCAAAGCGATCTCCGGACAGAAAAGCGATCTCGATGCGGCGGCGGATTTGTTGAACGAGATCACTTCGCTCGAGTACCAGATCAAGCAGAGCAAGGAGGATATGCCGGGCTACATCAGCACCCGCCAACCCTTCGGCTTGCTGCCCGGACCCAAGCCGGGCGAGGGCCGCTACGCCCAGCGCGAGCGCATGATGGACGTGGATTTGCCGGAGTGGCAGAGCCGGCTGGAACAGTTGCAGAAGGCGGCAGCGTCAATCAGGCCCGAGACGCGGGCGCACCTGCGGATCAATGAGCGCGGCTGGTGGGAACCCAATTTCAGGCTGCCGTGGGCTACGGGGCCAAGTGGTGCGATGCCGCCAACAGGATCACCAACTGCCGGACCAATCGCCGCAAGAGCGCCAGTGCTGGAGAACGACCCGCTTGGGTTGGGGATCAGACGATAGGGCGAGCGCGGCAGAGGATTGCACTCTGCATGATGGTTGCTCTTTTCACCTGGAGGGTGGATGTCCATTTTTGCCGCCTCAAATGAGGAAGCAAAAATGGACAAGGTAGGCAAAACTTGCCTAGCAGGCGGGCGTGGCGTACAAGGCCAGCAATGCCGGGCAACAGCGTGATCAATGCGGTGCGGGAGAAATACCCGCAGTACGCGGACGTGGAGGACGATGAACTGACGCGGGCCATCGGGCAGAAGTATCCGCAATACCTGGACGTGGAGGATTTCGCGAAGGACTTCAAGCGGGTATCGGGCGCTCTCACTCAACCATCAAGCGAAACCACTTCGGCAGGCGGCGCGATGCTGCGCACGGCGGTCAAGGGCGCGGTGCCGGCAGCGGCTTTCGGCACGGGCTTTGGCGCGGTCTATCCCTGGGCGACGGGTGCGCTCGCCCCTGTAACAGGGCCGCTGGCGCCGATCCTCGGAGCCATCCCGGCGGCGATTGCGGGGAGCGTGGCGGCGCGAGCAGCGGGCGCGGTGCAGGGAGCAGTGGCCGAGACGGTCGCGCCAGAGACAACCAAACGATTTGAGGAACTGGAGCGGGCGGATGTCGAGCAGCATCCAGGCGCGGTCTTTGCCGGGGAGCTGGCCAGCGGCCTGCCCTCGATGCGATTGGCACCGGGAACGGTCGCGCGCGGGATTGGGTTGTTGCCGCGGCTGGCCCGGGGGGCGGCGACAGCGGCAGAGAAGCAAGCGGTCGGCGAGGCCGCCGGTCGCGTAGTGGGTGGCGCGGTGTTTGGAGCAGCCACGCCGTTGCTCGAAGGACGGCTGCCGACCTGGCATGATGTGCTGAGCGGGGCGGCGTTTACGAGCATCTACGGGGAGCCGAGGTGGCATGCGCCGGGGGCGCGGGCGGGAGCACGCTACGCACAACGTGGGAAGCTCGGCTACTTGTCACGGCAGGCGATCAAGGAAGGCGTCGCCGAGCCGATTGAAGGTGGAGAGAGGACAGAGCCTGAACCGCCGGAGACGGAGGAAGGCGGAGCGGGAGTGACGCAGCCGCCCCCTGGACCAGGACCGAAGACACCGCCGCCTGTGCAGGTGCCGGAACCGGAGACAGTCGAAGCGCGCACTGCCACAACCGAGCAACTGAACCGGGCGCGAAAGCTGGGCTACCGCATCCTGGCCAATCGCGGCGTGGCCCCCGATGTGGCGAATTTATTTGTCGAACGCTACGTGCAGCAGAACCAGCCGGCGGAAGTGGGCGAGAAGTTCCGAAGCGACCTCAATGCGGCCTTTGACGAGAGCGGTTTGCTCTCGGAGCGCGAGGCCAACCAGTACTCGAACGAAGCGCGGCTGCGGGCGGCGGAAGGGGTGGGCAGCGAATCGGAGATCCAGCAGGCCATAGAAAAGCACGCCCAACGGGCGCAGGAGATCGCGGCCAACAACCGAAAGATTTTAGCAAACGAAGGTCTGATCGAGAAAGGAAAAACCAGTGAAGGAGAAAAGCAAAAAGCAGGTGCGCTACCTGTTGTCGAGCGGCAGCCCGCTCAAGCCCAGCCAGAAGCAGAAGCTCAAGCGGGAACTGCACAGCGGCCAGGTGCGGGTGAAGAAAAGCAAGCTCAGCCGGTATTAAAACCGGAGTGGGCGACCGACTACCAGCCTGAGCAGTGGCGGGTGACGGTGCAGCGGGATGCGGCCACGCCGGAGGGCGGGACCATCCCGACCGGCTACGTGCAGATGGATCGGGTGATCGACGGCCAGAACACGCACTCGACCAACCCGGAGGCGATGCGGCAGGCGGGCTTGGAGGTGCCGACGACCGCCGAGTTGAAGACGCTGCCGCAGGGACAATACACGCTCGCGGAGGCGGTTAAGAAATTGGGCGAGAAAGCGGCTCCAGTTAAACCGACGACGATTAACCAAACTGCACCTGGGGCCGAGAATCTTAACCAGCCAGCAGGAGGCCAACAGAAAGTTGAGCCTATCACTGAAAGGGTAACACCGCCATTAACGCAGCCAGCCAAAGAGACAACGGCTGTCCCTGCAAAAGCTCCGGTGGCCAAAGCCCAAGCTGAAGTCTCGAAAGTTGCCAAGACGGAAGGCGTGCGGAGCGCGAAGGAGATCAAGACTGAACTGATTTCCAAAATCGAAGCAGCGCATAAGAATGCTCCGCTTCTCGCGGATTGGCGCAAGGGGATGCCTAGCCATATCACAATCGAAATTCCGGGTGATGGCACTTTCAAAGTCTTGAACAGCAAAGAGGCGATTGGCGAAGTGCTCGCGAATGCCAAACGTATCGCAACAAATCCAAACGTAAAAAGGACAGTCAAATCTTCTCAGGCTGTGGGCGATATTGCAGTTCAAGCTGAATCCGCAGCCAAGGCGTACGGCAGTCCCGAAGAAGCATACCGATCAGCTATCCGCCAACGAGACGCACTGCAATCTCAAGAACCACCTGCCGAAGCCGCAGAACGCGAGGCGTGGAACAAGCAAATTGAATCTGCTGATTTTCTGGCCATGGAACTCTACGGCAGCACCAAGGCTGGCAAACTGGAAACACAAGCCGAAGCCGCAAGAGATCGCGTCGCAACGTATAAAATTGGTGCCCAAGGATTTGAAAAGGAGATCGCCCGCCTCGAAGCGATTAAGAAAAAAAATCCAGCGAACAAAGAGAGGCTGAAGGACCTGAAAGAGCGTTATGCTGAGAACCGAGCTTTCATAGAAACGAACGAACGCAACGCCGCGAAATGGGAACAGGAAGCCGCAAAGGAAAAGGCTGCGCTTGAACAACCCGCCGCCAAGCCCTCGGAAGCGGTGCCGGAGAAGGGATTGGACGAACAGATCGAGGCCCAGAAAGCCAAGCTGAAAGACAGCGCCTCCGGCTTCTACAAGATGGGGATCACGCCCCAGATGAACCTGCAATTTTACCGGGACCTGTACGACCTGGCGGTGCTCTACGTGAAGAAGGGAGTGAAGACCGTCGAGGACTTCGCGCGGGAGACTGGCTTCAAGGTGAGCGCCACGTTGCGCAAGGCGTGGGAGGATGCGAGTGCCGGGCGCGCCCCAGAAGCTGAAGCGGAGAAGGTGCCGACGCCAGAGGCCTCCGAGTTCAGGGCTGACACCGACGGCGCTGTTACAAGGGTGATGGGCAGCGAGGACAATGTGCTCGGTCGCCCCAAAGCCTCTCCCGCAGCCGATGCGGCGGCCTTGGGCCATCTGCATCAGGCGATTGACCAGAGCGGTTTGCGCGTGGTGACCACCCCCAACCGCAGCCTGGGCGGGGTGGAATTTGTGCCCGACGGCTTCAACTACGACGCCGAGGGGCAACGGCTGATCGCCCACTTGGAAGCGGAGTTGGCCCTGGCCGGCGGTGCCGACCGTTCGCCCTACCATTTGGCGGCGCTGATCAACTCGATACGCCTCAACCATGAGCGCGGCAACCTGAATGACATCTTCTCCGAGCCAGTGCGGGACCGCCTCTATCAACTAACGCAAAGCGAAGCCAGCCACTACGGCTTGATGCTGCACAGCCTGCAACGGTTCGGACAAGGGATTGAGCGCATCGCCCGCGACGTGCGCGTGTATCTCAAGCGCGAGTGGCGCAAGGAATTTGGCGGCCAGAATTTTGATGCGATCTTCCGCCGTGTGATGGAGCGGCTGACGCGCGACCTGCCCGACGCGGCGGCGACGACGCTGCGCGATCACCCTGACGTGCAGGAGTTTGTGGAGCGCGTGATCGAAGCCAACGCCCGCGACCTGGGCGGGCGGGTGTACCGGCGCTTCCAGCAGTTGATGAAACCCAAGAGCGCCAAGCGATTGGGCACTCTGCTGGCCGATACCCGTGCCCGCGAGGCGGTACAAAAGCTGGTCGAGGACGCCAAGCGGCAAGGGATGACACCAAGGAAAGTGCCGGGCAAGACCAAGCTCGAACCTTGGGAGGAACTGCTTTACCTGGCCAACCCGGAGAACGCCAGCCGGGTGCAGGACCTGATCGAGGATGCGGTGCGGCAGGGCGAACGCAACGCCGCCCGCGCCATGGCCGAGCGGCGGCTGAGCCCCGAGGAACTGGACCTGTACGACCAGCGCACGCGCGACCCGCGCGTGGTGGGGCCCGACCCGGTGCCGGAGGAGATTGCCGGCGGATTGGAAACCCCGGAGTTCAAGCACTGGCAGGTGGTGCGCGATCATTTCCTGGGTTACGACCCGACGACCCTGCGCCTGGCCCGGCAGGTGTTGAGCAAGGATTTCCGCGGCACGCGCTTCGACCCGGCCAGGACGCGGCCAGCCGATACCCGCATCGACCTGGCGAAGCTGGCCCGCTCGCCTGAAGCGGAGGTGCAGCGCGTGCTGGACGGCTACCTGGCGGACGTGGAGGCCAGCGTGGATCTCTCTGGCGCGACGCCCGAAACCACCCAACGCATCCGGCAGATGATGGCCGAGCAACTGGCCGAGCAACTGGCGGCGCGGCGCAAGGAGTTCCTCGACAACTTCTTTGACCCCAAAGCGATCCCCAGAGTGAGCGCCTCGGACCGATTGAAGCGCATCCTCAACGCCGGGGTGGAACGCGACGAACGTTTCCGCTCCGAGCGCGTGCGCCGGCTGGTGCAGAGCCTGGCGAGCATTCCAGCCGAGGAATTCGAGGCGCAGGCGGTGCGGCCGCGCGCGGAAAAGAACGGGTGGGTGCAGGACAAGCTGATCGAAGTGTCCAACCGCGAGGGATGGGACGCGCTGGACCCGGCCACGCGGGATTACTTCGAGGCGGTGACGTTTACCAAGCTGGCCGAGGGTCTGGCCAATGCCGAAGAACGCATCACGCGCCGCTTCCTGGGCGGCAAAGACGTGAGCCACGCGCCCAAGCCCGCCCGGACTGAGGCGGAAAAGCTGGCTGACATTGAGCGGCGACGGGATGAGGCAGCGGGGCGGCTGCGCGGATTGATCCAGGCGGGCGGGTTCGACACCGCGCTGGTCAATGAGATCGCCCGCAAGTCGGCGGTGAATAAGTTGTTGCCGACGATGAAGGACCTGATCGGGCAAGTGCTCGAAACGCCCATCTACCGGCAGTCTGACCTGCGCACGCGCTTTGTGGAGCGGCTGGTGAATAACATGGGGATAGATCCGGCGCAGGCTGAGAAAGCCTGGGCGGTGTTCGATAAAGCTTTTGCCTCAAAATTTGCCGAGGCGCGAAGCCGGGCGGCCAGGAGCGCCCTCGCCGCCATGACGCCAGCGGAGAAAAAGAGCGTGCCGCGGCCCATGTACGAAAAGCTGGAACGGCTGGTCAATGCCGGCGTGCTGGACAGCGGCGAGATGCTGCGCGCTCTGGCGCGGGAGCGCGGATGGGTCGAGCCGACCGACGCCGAGATCGAGCGCATGCGGGCGCTGGCTGAGCGCGAGCAGCAGTTGCGGGAGATCCCGCCGACCGAGCGCGTCGAGATGGAGGCCGCCAACGCCTCGCCCGAAGATTTCGCCAAGCGGCAAGGCGAAGTGATGGCCGAAACGCAGTTGGCTCGCGACTCGATCATCCGCGAGTTGACCCGGCTCTGGTCGAAGTTCTCCAATCCGATCCAACTACCCAAGTTCAGCGGGATCGACACATGGAAAGGCGCCTGGACGCAGCGGCGCAACCTTTACCGGGCGCTGCACGAGTACGTAACGTTATCGCTGATCACCAAGATCGGGTTCCCGATCCGCATCTTCGAACATCTGACCACGCAACTGGTCGGCCACGCGCTGATCCGCCCGCTGGCGCGCGTGCAGCAGCTTTGGAAGATCGACCGGGCGCAGGGCAACGCCCATGCGGTGCTGCCGGATCTGGTCGATGCGTACGCCGATACCTTCAAAGCATGGGCGGCGGCGATGCGGCCGGCGGTGGCGGCGATGCGCGCCGAACTGCGCGGGCGCGGCGAGGCCCGCAATGTGGACCGGCTGATGACGGGCATCCAAGGACTGGAACGGACGGCGGCCTATGCGCGGGAACACATGGGGATGGCCCGCGAACTGATGAAGGCCGGCGACCTGGCCAAGGCCAGCGTGGAGTATGCCAAGGGATTTACGGCGCATCTGTTCGCCTTCCCGCGCCTGATGGGGTGGGTGATCTCCGCCGCCGATCAGTGGCAGGGCGTGCCGGCGGAATATCAGGACCTCCTGCACCGGATCGAACTGTCGGCGCGCGAGAACGGGGTGAGTCGGGCGGAGAGCGCGGCCTGGCGCGAGGGGGTATTCAAGGACCTGAAGGCCCGGTGGATCGAGGCCATGAGCGACACCAGACGCGACTGGGACGCACACGGGATCGAGGGCAACGAGAATCAACTGAGCGAGAGCGCGTGGAAGCTGGTGTTGCACCGGGCTTACGAGGACGCGCGCCGCATCGGGGCGCCGGTGGACGAGATCCGGGGCGACAATGAGGCCCTTCGAAGGTCGCTGGCCTGGCAGGAGGAAGTGCGGCGCGGGCCGGGCGCGGTCATGAGCGGCATCGTGAAGAAGATGCCCCTGACCTGGGGGGCGTTTGCCAACGCGATCGGGCACTCGATCAACTACGCTTTTATGTGGCTGCCGCCGCCGCTGCATAAGCTCGCGGAGTGGCATCCAAGGGGTGAGAAGGAGCCGCCCAGCGGATGGTTCCGGACTGACCTGGATCGCAGCCAGCGATTGATGCAAAGCCTGGTCGGGACCGCCATCGGCGGCTACCTGACTTACCTGATTTTCAACGGCAACCTGCGGGTGATCCCGCATTTCATCGCGAGCAAAGAGGAGCGGGATCGGCTGGAGAAGCAGGGACACAAGCCGGGCACGGTCGAAATCACGCTGCCGGACGGGCGGTTCATCCCGTTCTCGATGACGGTCGGGCCATTCCAGCCGATGGCACCCTACCTGGCCGGCGCGGGCGCCGCCTTCGACCTGGCGCAGAAGCGGATCGCCCAGCAAAAGAAGCTGAATGAGGACGCGGCCAAGGCGGGCTTGCCGGCTGGCCAGTTGCCGCCGCCGGAGCTGTCCGATTACATGCTGATTGCGGGCGCCGCCGCCTGGCAGACGATCATGGGCAGCAAGACCGCCGGGGGCTGGAGCCAGCAATTCCTCGAGCCGGGCCGGTTGGAGGCCAACTTCAAGCGCATGGCGGCGGGCTTCGTGCAGCCGTTCATCCCCGGTGCGCCGGCCTGGGGCGAAGTGGCGCGGATGGAGGGCGTGGCGCTCGATAAGCGGCTGGCGACGGTCTGGGACTATCTGGTGCCGCTGCCGACCTCGCAGGCCCGGGCCTTGAATGTCTTGGGCGACCCGGTAGGGACCCCCAACGCCGTGCAGCGGGTGCTGCAGGTGATCACCGGTGGGACTTACCCGGCGGTGGTGGACCCCGCGACGCAGGGCGACGACCATGCGGCCTATGCCGCACTGTTTGCGAGCGAGTGGCGCCCGCCGCTGATCGACCCCAAGAAAGGCTATAACGTTAACGGGGTTTTCAGGCCCTTGACCGATAACGAACTGGAGAAATACACGGAACAGCGCGGGAAGCTGCTAAAGGGGGCGTTAACCGGTTTGGGCGCCTCGGCGACGGCGGAGACGGTCAAGGCCGCTTATCAGGAAGCGCAGGCCGGGGCTTTGGCGAGCGTGGGGGCTGCGGGCAAGGCGACAACCGGTGCGACCGGTGCGAGCAGGCGAACCGGGCAGAGAAAGGCCCCATCCCGGAGACTGCCTCGATTGTCGAGGCTATCGACGAGAATGGGGCGTGGCGTGCGCAGGCTAAGCTACGGCAGGCTTTCAGGAGCCGGAGGCAGGTTGATCAACCCCCGCGGGCGTCTGGGGCGAAGCCAGAGGGCTTTGGGGTGATTCGGGTATGTCCTGAATGTCGGTGATCTCGCCCATTCCTTGCTGCACCTGCCACCAAGCTTCTTGAATGATGTTGCGATCTTCTTCGGGAGTGACTTGGCTCAAGTCGCTCGTCGATACCTCGGCCTGAATCGAAATGGACCAAGTGACAGTAACGAGTCTTTTCACTTGGCACCCCCCGCCAGTAGCCAGAGGATCAACACCAGGACCGACCCGAAGACAAAGGCGTAGAGCCATTGCCGGCGCTTGTCGCGCAGGCGCTCGGATTCCCGGAAGTTATGCGCCCCCCAGGCGGTTTCGCAGTGGACGCAGCGGTATTGCCCGGTTTTGGTCGGCTCAAACTCCGCGTTGCAGTAGAGGCAGGTTTTCATGTGTCCACTTTTCCAGACAGATTTCATTTCGATTCTCCTTCCAGTATCTTGATCTCTTGTTTGATGGTGCGCGAGCGCAGCGACTCGCATACGAGCCGCTCGGCCACCTCGGCGGTCGAGTTGCCGTACAGGCCAAAGGGGATCATGCGATCCAGAAACTCCTTGACCCGCCGGGTGGTGGTGATCGTGATGCGAACGGTGTCCTTCATGCGGCACCTTTCTCGGCTTGGGCGATGGCCTCGGCTGAGTTTTTAACCTTCTCCAACACAGCGGACAGTTCACCGACCGGCAACTGATTAGCGACTGCGTTCAGATAGCCGTTTAAGTCGATAAGCGCCGCCAAGAGCGATTCATGGTTGTTGACGGCGCGCACAATGGCCGGAATGACATGGTTGTCGAGGGCAACCGCTCTATGCAGAGGCGGGGCTTTGCCGTCCTGCGCGTAGAGCACGCAGATGTTCAATTCAGGCAGGTCGTCTTTGTGCGCGGTTGGAATGCCCGTGACGTGCCATTCGCGGTTCCACCTTGGGGAGGGGGTAAGCTTGATCATGCTGCCCCCTTTGCCTTGGCTTGCTGCCCTTGACACTGATTGGCCGGGAGCTGCGGATCGAATGTCTCGCGGCATTGGTCGCACATACACTCCCCGCGGGGCAGGTCCCGATGTTCAATTTGATTCACTTCGATTTTCATAGTTTTACTGTTTTGTTAAAGCGTGCTCTCGACCGCGCGCCGCTTGGCATCCATGCCGACGTGTAGGTATCGCTGGAGCACCGAGAGCGAATGCCCGGTTATGCTCTGGACTACCGCGATCGAGTGGCCGGCCTCGATTAGGGACGTGACGCGCCGATGCCGCAAACAGTGAAAGCTCTTGCTCACCCCGGCCTTGTCCGCCTGGGTGCGGAACGACCGCGACAAGGCCGCCGGCCCGCCCCCGCATTCGTACACGTAGGCCATAGCCCTAAAGACGTACACTTGGTTCTCGGTCTCTCGGCTGCGGGCTTCAAGGGACACGGCCAGCGACTCCGATAGCGGCAGCTCCAGGACGAGCCCGCGCCGACGTGTCTTGCGCGGCGCCACCGTCAATACCCGGTGCGCGGCGTCCAGGGCTTCGACGGGCAAAAGTGCGACGTCGGCCAGGCGCAAGCCGGTTTCCCATCCGAGCCGGATTGCATCCGGCCAGTGTTCTTCCGCCGCCGGCCATTCATGCGCGAGCAACCTCTGATACTCCTCGACCGTGACCGCCTCGCGCTGCGCCGGCTGCTCGTAGAGGGTGCGGCAGGGCAGGACGACCGCCGTTCGCGGCAGGACCGCCATGCTCTGCCCCCAGGCGAAGAACGCCTTGAGCGTACGGCGCCGCATGATCAAGGTCGCGTGCCGGCACCCGGCAACCCGCCCGTCGTCAATCCACGCCTCGACCGCCAGGTCGAGCCGGGAGCGATTGCCCATCGCGGCCGCAAATGCCCGCAACAACTGGCGCCGCATGTGGGCAGTCGAGGCCGACCAATGCGCGTGATCCGAAACGTATTGCTCGATCAGGGGCAGGAGATTCACGGCGCAACCTCCGCCCTCGGTATCAGCCAAAGCGTAGGGCCAGCTACGGAGCTGACCGCGTAATCGGCGCAATGAAAATACTCGGCCCGCTCAAAGCGATCGGCGTAAACCAATCGCCCGCCGCCGGGCATGACTTCGACGTGATCGCCGTAATCGTCGGAGATCTCCGCCAGGGTGCGCTTGGGGTGCGTGCTCATAAGCCGTGCTCCGTTCCCATACCGAGCCGCTTGCACTCCTCATAAGCGGCGCGTGTCTTGTCTTGCTGCTTGCGCAACCCAAACGGATTGACGAATACGCTGCCCGCGTACCTGTCCTCTTCGCGCTCGGCAAACTCGTAAGCTTCCTTTGCTTTGCGTTGCGCCGGGGTGAGTCGAACCTTTGATTTCCATGCGCTCATTCAACCCCCCTTGATCCAAGGATTGCAACCGTCTCAGGACGCCATCCGCCGGTTTCCACGAACGCCGGCAGGAACGCCTCGTCTTTGTTCGCGTTCATCCAGTCGATAGCCTCACGCGCCGATTCCACGTTGCGCTTGGCCCAGCGAGTAGTGCCCGGACGTTTGCCCGGTGCGCGGTATTTGAGAATCAAGCCACTCATAGCGCGGCCTCCGTCACGTCTGCCTGTAGCAGATCCGCGATCTTCTCCTGACCCTCGGCCATGCCCGATACGTCCGTAATGGTGGGCGCCTCAAACCCCGCTGCGCACTCGACTACAGACCAAAAAATGTCTCGCATAAAGTTAAAAGTTTGCCCCCGCACACCCGCCGTTTGGCCAGCTACCAGACCGACCAAAACGGCAGGGGCGGAGGAGATTCACAGTTGATGTATAAACCATGCGGTAGCGCAAAGGGCACTGAATATGATTGCCAATGCGATTTCTAGCCAAGGGATGGGGGCTTGCCCGTCAGTTTTCATATCGGTATTTGGTAGCTGTTTGGTTTAAGTTAAGCGGACAGAACTTGGGTAGTCTCGCGAAACTACCGTCGCGCCGCTGTCCTCAGCGCGTCGCGGTCTCTCCCGCGCGTCTGTCCCCTCCTCTGTCACCGTCTCAGGAGCACCTTACCCAGCCCGGAGGCTCTCAGGTCGTCTCGGTCTGTCCCGTGACTGACGCGACATTACCACCATGCCGTTGCTTCGCACAAGATAAATCTACGCAGAATTGCGGAGACAGACAGAATCACCCGATAAACATTGAGAATCTTGAGCAAGAAATAAACACATGAGCCCACACGCGGAACACCCACTAATACCCGCCGTACGGGTCTGTCTCATACTCGCCTAGTATCCGCCCTGCCTCGCCGCCGGTAAGCAACTCCAATCGCAGCGCGTCCATCCTCTCCCGTGCCCGGCGCCGCCGCGCCCTGCCCGATGCTCGCCCACCAAGCACCCCCGCCCAGCGCCGGCCAGGCTTGCCCGCCCCTCCTCGGCCGCCAGCGCGCGCCACTCGCCGCCGCCGCTGCGCCTCAGTCTCGACCGGCGCCAGCGCAGCCGCAACCGGGCCAGCAACCGCAATCGATGCCTCGTCAGTCATCTCCGCAATCCTGCCGACTGCCGACCCGTAAGTCAAGCCGACCAAAGAGCCGACGAGCAAGGGCAAGTTATCGCCGTGGGTGAGTTGGGTGTATTCACCCAATTTTCGGAAATGTGGCGATTGGCCGTAAGTTGGCATGAAACTTCAGTTTTCCGCAAGGTTGCCGAGGCTCGCCGATGGTATTTTGCGTCAACCTGGCAGATTTGCGAAGTTGACGGCAACGGAAACATCTGCCCCAGATGTTACGTCAAGCACGCCAAATCAAGCACTTAGGTCGATTTTCGGCCATTCCTGGCGGCCGACGAACCTCGGCGGGGATAGCGGGGGCGATGGGTGGCATCGGCGGAAACGCGGGTATATCCCCCATCTGGACTCAGGCCTGAATTTTTTTGGGGTCATTTTGGGATGGGCGCTTTCGGCGGTCGAACATCTCCCCTGTACCCCTCTGCTTCTGCTTCTGTATGGGCTTATTGGTGCTGACACTGGCTGACGTAAGCACGGCTGCTGATTTTCGTGACGGTCAGCGGGTGAACAGAGCTTCCCCGGGGGCGATGCTATTTGGGTGCCTCTCTCACTGGCCTGCGGTTGGCGACCTGGGGTTGTGTTATCAGGTCGAAGTGAGCGTGAGGAGCCTCGGGTTGATGGAGGCCACTTTGCGGCATCAGGGCTGAAATCCTGTCGCGGCAAGCCCCGCTTTAGGTAGTGCGCGATCCATGCGCTGCGGGGAACGGTCGAGGGCGCGGTACTCTTGGCCCTCGCTTCCGGGGTGTTGTTTTGGGCTGGTACCCGACGGACCTGCTCGGCACCGTCTTTCGGAGGGCCTTAAAAAACTGTGGGCGACTCCGGGCCTAACCAGCGGGACTGCCTCCGGCCTTTTGCTTTTGCTTGGGCGGAGGATTATTCGCATCAGTCACATCGGTCACTGTAGAAATTGGGTTGAGGGCGCAGTCTTGGCAGAGGGCTCCGCCGGTGAAAAGCACAGCTTGGCCGGCGGGGATTGTTTCTCCGCACTCGGTGCAGGTGCGTTGCAGGCGTTCCTGATCTTTCTCGCGTTGACGAAGGCACCAGTCGCAGACGGGGACGGGTTGGTTTGGGACGTGGCCGAACTCAAGTTGGCCGGTGCCGGCGGGAACGGGTTGGTTGCAGATGGCGCATTGTTGACCTCGCGCGCTTTTGATCGCCCAGCGGATGGATCGCCAAAGGAGGAAGGGGCCGTAAAAGCCGGCGGGGAAGACAACGATGACGGCGATGGGGGCGTGGTCTTCGAGGTGGGCGATTAGGCCGACGAGGGCGGGGAAGGCCGCCAACAGCAGGAACATCAGGTATTCGCGGGCGAGGATGGTTTGTTGTTTCTGGGTCATGCGTTCAGATGAATGGATTATCCTCGTAACGGTTGGCTTGGGGACCGCCTGGGCCATAACGGCCGCGCAGGCCGGTTAAGAGGGTGGCGAGGCAGGCGACGGTGGTTACGGCCTGGACGCGCTGGGTTTGGCCGTCGGGCAGTTGGACGTGGAAAGAGATGACGGCGCCGGGTCGGCCTTTGACGGTGCAACTGTCTTTGGTGACGATCGTGATGTCGCTGGCCTGCTTGGCGACGGGCGGCTCGTCGGGAGCGCCGTGCACCAGGGCGTCGAATTCGGAGTCCAGACCTAGTTTAAGGGTGATGTTTTCCATGACGTCAGGCTGTTCCACGTGGAACAAAAGCGCCACCGGTCCCTGGTTTCAAAGCTGCCAGCAAGGAGTCAAACCTGAGCTGTAACAACATCAGCCGGGGACCAGTGAAAGTGAGTTTGGTTGCGGGCCGTGGTACCGCCCCACGCTCGGTGAGTTTATGAGGCTCACTCAGACCCTTGCCTGCCACCCGCAAATCGGGGCCGGTTAGATGTAAGCCAGTGGCGCCATTATCCGAGGCGTTTGCCCACCAGCCACTAAATCTCAGATGCACCGGCCAGCACCATGTCTCTTTTTTTAGGAAAGAAGTCTTTTGCGCGGGAAAGGAACTTTCGGGAGGTGTATCGGCCCGGCCCAGACGGGCCTCCGCGCAAAAGAAAACTGTATCCACAAACCGATACACGCCGCACAAATCGGCTAAAGGCGGCGGTTTGTCAAGCAACTAATTTTAGAGGGTGCCGTCGAGGGCAGCCCGCGGCTTCATGGTTTTGGCGATCCAGCGCGCCAGCGGGAAGGGTATTTTGGCGATCGTGGCCGAGGCGGCTTTGCGGGCGCTGGATTTGCTGGAGGTATCCGGTTCCTTCCATCCAAAAGCATTTGGGTGGTCGCGCTCGCCCCCGTTCTGGTCTCTCAGCTTTAACCCGCAATGCTGCGCGGCCAGCCGCGTGAAGTCCTGCCCGCGCTTGGTCTGGTCAGACCAGTTCATGCCTTGGGACTTGAAGCCGGTTTTTTCGCGATGCGCCGAAACGCTTGGCGGTCGGTCACTCCAGACCTTGCCCGGAGATGGGCCATGTTTGGTTGCTTCCCATGATGCTGTCCATTGGTGACCGCCATCGCTGGCAGCCTTGTTTCGGTCGCCCGCCTTGACGCCGTCCAATGAATGATTCGCCTGATAATTCTCTCGCGTCTGATCCCAGGAACCAGTCTTGGATTTTCGCCTTGGTTGCGTAATCGGCATCAGCGCCGGCACATCGCCCCAAAGGTAGTAGCTGCCGAAGTTCCAGCGCGCGCGGCCAACCCACTTCTGGGCGCCTCGCACGTTCTCGACGATCATCGGAATGTGGTGCCCAGCCGCTTCGGACGCCTCACGCTGAATGCGGAAACAGGCATCAAAAAGGGCAGTCAGCTTTTTCCGGTCGCGTTTGCCTGACTTGTAATCCGCTTCGAGGGCTTTGGCTTTGCTCCACGGCATGGCCATGTAGCTGTATTCCTGGCAGGGTGGCGAAGCGACAATCAGGGCGGCGTCTTTGAACTGCGAACCGTGAATGGTGAGCACGTCCTGGATTACCAGCTTGGCGGGGTATTTCTGATCGCCGTATTGGTGGGCTTCGATGTCGTAGCCGATCACATCCCAACCTTCCGCGAGCAGACCTTCCGCCCAGCCTCCGAGTCCGCAAAACAAATCGACAGCGATTGGCAGATCAGGCATGGCTGGAGGGCGTGCGCCGGTTAATAATAAGACTCACACTTGAGGGTGAATCCATCTAATCATCTATTTTGGTTTTGGTTTTGGTTTTGGTTTGAGACGACGCATACCCTATTCCAGCCACGCCCGAAAGTGGAACGGTGGAAAAGGATTGTCCCGCCCAAAGAGACTGAGGCACAAGGCGCTCCTGACTTCGGGACGGGACAACCCCGCTACCTACCGTAACCCGACGCGAGGCAGTGAACTGCAACTCGGCAAGTTTGTCAAGTTTGTTCTGGACGGGGTTGGAGCGATGGGGCAAATATTGCCGCATGACGACGAGCGATTCAAACGGGTTGGCGGTGTACGAGAAGGAGCGCTGCGTCCATTGCGGCGGCGGAGGCCTCCGGGTGGACGACAAGGCGACGGGCAAAAGGGCGCGGGAATGGCGTGAGGAACGCCAGCTCAGCCAGGAACAGGTGGCGCGCAGCATGGGGATCAGCGCCTCGTACTTGAGCGACCTGGAGCGGGGCAAACGCACCTGGGGGACGGAGTTGCTGGCGGCGGCCAAGGCGGCGCTCAAGGTTTAAGCAGTTGCAACAGTTGCTCGGTCTCAGCCGCGCTCAGGCTGAGTTTGTAGCCGACCACGCCGCCGATGTTGTTGGTGACTTCCTCCAATTTGTCCGTGACCAAAAGCTTGATCCGGCGCAATGCCCGAACGCAGTCCTCGCGCTTGTAGAGGGGGACTTGTTTGTAGGCGAGGATCGCCACCGCATCCCACACGGCAACGGATTCATTTGGGAGGTCGCACCAGGCTCGGTCGCGGTCGCTGCCCCAAATCTCCTTTGGCTGTTTTCGTTTTGTTGCCTGGCCGGCCTCGTAGAGTTTGATTGCCAGCGTGCGGACTTCATCGAGTTTTTGTTTCATAAAGGAAACTGTTTCAAGGCCCAAACCTCATCGGAGAGGCGCCCGCGCTGGCCGGGTTTGAAGGCGCTGTCTTGTTTAGTGAACACTGGAATTTGAGCGTTCTTGAACTGCAATGCCGCCCGCTGAATGGCCTCAACTCCACAATCGCGCCGCCCTTTGCCACTCTCACCGCCGATAATGGCCCAGTGCAATCCGCCGCGCTTTTCGTAGTCAATGTGATCTTGAGCCACGTAATGCATCGTGTATAGGTGCGGCCTGAAATCAATCTCCGACAGTAATGGCTCCACGCTGAGGAAACGAACTTTGGCCGGGATTTGAAGCAGCAGCGGGATGCGCTCGTCGGCTCGCTTCTGGTCTTCGACTGAGACGCCGACCCAGACGTTGGAGGGAGGTTCGATACCTCGCCAGTTATTAACCCAATGCTGATACTGGATGCCTTCTCCAACCATTGGCAGATGTAAGGCGGCTTGGTAGAGCCGGTCAGCGAAATTCTCGGGGCGCTTGGTCAGGAGCAACCAATCCAGGTTTGGCGTGTCGTAAATGAGCTTTAGGAAATCGACCAGGACAGCTATCGGCTCCAGCTTGTTCCCATCCTGATCGATAATTCCCGCCGGCATTTCATCCAGCCAGTCAATCATCGAGGGGAACCATCGCCCGCGAGTTCCCGCCTTTGCGTGGACGGCATTGATGCGGCGGGCATCGCCCCAAAAGCCCTTGCTTAAAACCCGGGTGGCTTTCTCGCCCCAAATCGGGCGCGTTTCCCAATCCTGGAAGCCCGCCGCCTTGTAGGCCCTGCGCACCAGCGGCCCCAACCGCGTGAGCATCAACAGCATTGCATAGCAGTTGCGGCAGCCTTCACTGATCATGGAGCAGATCAGCCACGGACCGCCCGTGTGGTTTGCCCATTCGATGTTAGTTTTTTCGCTCATATAGTTGGGCAGCTACGCCGCCGGCTGCCGGATGTCCTGGGCGTAGAGGGCGATGGCGAGGGCGCTCCACAGGTGGGAGGACACGCCGTATAGGGGGCCTTTCGACTTTATCCTGCCGATCGCGCGCTCTTTGCCGCCGAAGCGATCAACGATTGCGGCTCGGATGTTAGTGTCCTTGGCCCGCGAGTCGTGGCAGTGGTGCTGCTTGATGCGCAGGCGATAGACCTTTTCGTAGGAGCGCCCGCGCACGGCCCATGCTTCGATGAAGCGGCCGACCCAGAGGACGGTCTCAAAGACTTCGGCGCCAACAGCCATGCCGAACGACGCGACCATTTCGATGGCCAGGTGGTGCTCGGAGGGTTCGTGCCGCAGCTTGGTCAGGAGCTGCTCATTGTCGTCGATCGCCATTTGCAGGATGCGCGTGCCGTCCCAGATCAGCCAGGCGGATTGGGTGGGCCCTGGGTCGAGGGCGATGATGGAGGAGGAGTTCATGCGAGGGGCAGGCCGGGGGTGATGGTGCAGCGTTGCCGGATGAGCGGCAAGTAGGAGGCGTTTAGCTCGATGCCGATGCAGTGGCGACCGAGTTCGAGCGCCACCTGAGCGGTGGTGCCGCTGCCAAGAAATGGATCAAGGACAGTGCATGGCGCGACCGGATGATCCAGTAGCGGGATCGACGGTTCGTAAATCCAGCAGGGCATTTCCTTTGGCTGGCGATTCTTTCCAACGTTGGGGTGGGTCTCTTCGTTTTTGCCATCGTCGAATTTGCTACCGTTCCATGTGCTGGTATCGCTTTCCACCACCCGTTTGCCGCGGACGAATCGGCCATGGCACTCGCAGGTTGGCTGCCAGCCGGTGGTCTTCTTCTCGGTCATGCCGGCCAGGATGCGCTCCTTGACGGTCGAGGCCGGCTGGGCCAGGTGCGACTGGTAATCTTTTTGGTTCCGGCCGTGATACTCGCCGTTTTGATCGGCGCCGCTGGCCTTCTTCCAGTCTTCCAGCACTGGACCGTCTTCAACCACGCGCTCCCAGGGAGCGCCGCACTGGGCGCAGCAGCCTTTAGCGGACGTGCCGGCCAGGATGCAGGGCTTGATCAGTTCGGAGGGGAAGACCGCGAAGTGCGCTCCCTTAAAGGGCTCGGTGCCGACCAGCCAAACATCGCGCTTGTTGCGGGCGGCGACCGGCATTGAGAGCGCGGCGTCGAATGATTCGTTGTTTTTGACGCCGGTGCCGGGAGCCACGGTCTTGGGTCTGGTATTCCAGGAAGATGGATTGGGTTTGCCATCGTCGCCCTCAGGTGTGCGCTCGCGGGCCATGCGGCTGTTAGGGCCGTTGACCTTGGCCTTGCCTCCGCCATTCGCGCGGAAGGTGCCGATCTGCTGCTGCAGGTCCTGGCTGATGCGGGCGTGGCTGGAGAGGCTGATCGGCTCCAGGATAGCGACGTGATCGTAGAAGTAGGTGGCGCTTTTGCTGAGCAGAA
>Ga0134123_10000043_pt1 | contig 76595 bp, 60 predicted proteins | sample KB303_FD_96460 | JGI IMG/M metagenome (GOLD analysis project Ga0134123, IMG submission 96460) | Terrestrial soil microbial communities without Nitrogen fertilizer from Kellogg Biological Station, Michigan, USA - KB3-0-3 | ecosystem: Environmental > Terrestrial > Soil > Unclassified ...
GTAATTACTGTAATGCGCGGAACGGTTGCTTCGCTGAATGCATACAAAAGTTTTGCGCCATTGATGATGATTCCATTCCACTCCTGGTCGGTGCCGGGAAGGAAGCCGGGAACATCTTCAAATACCAGCAATGGAATATTAAAGCAATCGCAGAAGCGAACGAATCGTGCGGCTTTCGTGGATGCATGAATATCGAGCACACCTGCAAGATAAGCCGGCTGGTTGGCAACAATCCCAATGCTTCTTCCTGCAAGCCTTGCAAAACCGACCACAATATTTTCAGCAAAATTTTTATGCACTTCGAGGAACGAGTTCGAATCAATTACTTCATTGATTACTTCCCTCATATCGTAAGGTGTATTGGGATTGGAAGGGATAATGTTGTTAAGAATCGCTCCTGACTTTCCCGGAGGGGAAGAATCTTCTCCCTTTGGGGGAGATAAGAGAGGGACTTCATCCTCACAATTTTGCGGAATATAACTTACCAGTTTTTTAATTGTATTGATGCACTCGATTTCATTCGGACAGGAAAAATGGGTTACTCCTGATTTTACCGAATGTGCAGATGCACCGCCTAACTCTTCGGAAGATACTTCTTCATGCGTAACAGTTTTTACCACGTTAGGCCCGGTCACAAACATGTAAGAAGTATTTTCGACCATTAAAATGAAATCTGTAATCGCTGGAGAATATACTGCCCCTCCCGCGCAAGGCCCCATGATAGCGCTGATCTGTGGAATGACGCCCGATGCAAGTGTGTTGCGATAAAAAATATCGGCATAGCCCCCGAGCGAAACCACGCCTTCCTGTATGCGCGCGCCTCCCGAATCATTCATCCCGATAACAGGCGCACCGTTCTGCATGGCAAGGTCCATGATGCGGCAAATTTTTTCTGCATGTGTTTCAGAAAGCGAGCCACCGAAAACAGTGAAGTCCTGCGAATACACATAGATCATCCGGCCATTCACCGTTCCAAAGCCGGTGATGACGCCATCGCCTAAATATTTTTCTTTTTCCAAACCAAAATCTGTTGCACGGTGCGTCACAAACTTTCCGATTTCTTCAAACGATCCTTCGTCCATTAAAAAATGAATCCGTTCGCGGGCTGTTAGTTTTCCTTTCTTATGCTGGCTTTCAATGCGCTTGGGCCCGCCACCCTGCTCAGCCTGTTTTATCTTTTGTTCGAGGAGTTTCAGTTTCTGGCTCATTGGAAAATATTATCGGTGGTAAAAGTAAAAAAAGGTAAATTGATAAATTGCTAAATTGTTAAATTGTTATATTGCTTATATTTGAATTGCAAAACATATTCGCTAACCTATGAAAATATTTTACAAGACTCTTCTTCTTTTATTTTTTAATTCGGTACTTATAATCTCACATTCTTTTGCACAGCAAGCTCCGGGGATTGAGTGGCAGAATACTATTGGGGGGAACAGTTGGGATGCCCTTTGGTCCATTTCTCAAACGTTTGATGGAGGATTTATTCTTGGAGGATTTTCTGAGTCTGATAGTTCAGGGGATAAAACAGAAAATTCAAAGGGGTTTGAAGATTACTGGATTGTTAAAACAGACGCCTTAGGAAATATTCAGTGGCAAAACACAGTAGGCGGCAGTAATGTTGATGATGTAACCGCAATAAAACAATCTTTAGATGGGGGCTATGTAATTGGCGGTTCTTCTAAATCGAATATTTCAGGCGATAAAAGTGAGAACTGCCTGGGTGATTATGATTATTGGGTCGTTAAGCTGAATTCATCCGGTAATATTCAATGGCAAAATACTATTGGTGGAAATCAGCGTGATTTACTTACCTGTCTTAGTCCAACAACTGATGCTGGTTACATACTTGGCGGCTATTCATATTCAGGAATTTCTGGTGATAAAAATGCTGATAATTACGATTCAACTTTAGTTACTGCGGATTATTGGATAATAAAATTAGACAGCATTGGAAATATTCTCTGGCAAAAAACCATTGGGGGAAACGATCTTGAGGAGTTTTACTCTATTCAACAAACTACTGACGGTGGATACATTCTTGGCGGCCAATCAGCATCAAATATTTCAGGTGATAAAACAGAAGATGAAGTTGGGGGTGGTGATTATTGGTTAGTAAAAATAGATGCTTCAGGAAACATTGAATGGCAAAATACCATTGGAGGAGGTGATTTTGATGTATTGACTTCAGTTCATCAAACTTCAGATTTTGGATACATTTTGGGAGGTTCTTCAACTTCGAATATTTCAGGTGATAAAAATGAAAATTCTATGGGTGTCTGGGATTATTGGATTGTAAAAACTGATAGTATTGGAAATATTCAATGGCAGAATACAATTGGTGGAAGCAGTTGGGATCAACTCTATTCTATTCAGCAGACATCTGATAGCGGTTACATTCTCGGTGGAATTTCAAAATCAAATATTTCAGGAGATAAATCACAAAACTGTTTAGGGGGCAGTGATTATTGGATTGTAAAAACAAATGTATCAGGAGTTTTGCAATGGCAGAAAACTATCGGAGGCAATGATTGGGAATATTTATACTCTTTGCAACAAACAGCAGATGGCGGTTATATTCTTGGTGGCTTCTCTCCATCAAATATTTCTGGTGATAAAACAGAGAACCCAATTGGTTTAGATGATTACTGGATCGTCAAACTCCTTCCCGATACCATAACAGGCATAAGCCCCACCCCTGCCCTCCCCTCCGGGGAGGGAGCTGCCATCGCCCCCAATCCCTCCCACGGCATTTTCCAAATCACTTTACCACCATCATCAAATCAAAAAACAAATTATACCTTAGAAGTCATCAACACGTTAGGACAAAGAGTTTTTAAAGATGGCTTTTCGAGTGTTAGCAAGTCCCCCTCCGGGGGATTTAGGGGGCCTCTTGATCTTTCATTTCTGCCAAAAGGGATGTATGTTTTGAAAATAAATAATGGTAATGTTACAACAAGCAATAAGAAATTAATCATTGAATAGAGATCTTCTTATTTTGTATAAACTTCATAAAGAATTTGAATAAAAAATATCACTGTTGTCCGGCTAGAAATGAATTCGAATAAAATTCCGCTCATACCTTTGGCATGATCGGGGCTCACTAAATTTAATAGTTACTAATAAAAACCTGACGTTATGAATAAGAAACAAATTATTTTATTATATGTTCTTGCAATCTCATATTTTAATTCAAATGCCCAGACAACTTTTCAAAAAATTGTTGGAACTAACCAGGAGACAGCTAATGCTATTCAACAAACATCTGATGGGGGATATATTTTGTTTGGCGAGACCAATAGTTTCAGTTTAGCAGGATTTTCTGATTTATACTTAATTAAGGCGGATATTAATGGAAATCTTACCTGGACAAAAACTTTCGGAGCATATTTGATGGAGCTCGCTTATTCTGTGCAGCAAACAACAGATGGCGGATATATTTTAGCCGGTGCTACTGCAAGTTTGAGTGCTCCATGGGAGATTTACCTGATTAAAACGGATAGCAACGGGGATACACTTTGGTCAAAAACTTATTATACCGGCCCGGGAGATTTGGGTTATTCTGTACAGCAAACGTATGATGGCGGATATATTATTACCGGTGAGCACCAGGGTATAAATGGTTACGAAGTGAATCTTATAAAAACAGATGTAAATGGAAATTGGAGCTGGTCTAATATTTATGGGAATAACGGTTTAAATACCACTATCAGCTCTTCAGTAAAACAAACCACTGATCATGGATATATTATTACCGGTTTTACAGATGCATTCGGTGCCGGTAATGCTGATGTTTATCTTTTAAAGACAGATTCGACAGGAATTTTGCAATGGTCGAAAACGTATGGCGGAACAGGAATAGACAAAGGTTTTTCAGTGGAGCAGACTTCTGATGCAGGATATATTGTTGCGGGCACAACCTCAAGTTTTGGAGCCGGGGGTACCGATTTTTATCTGGTTAAAACAAACGTTTCCGGAGATACGCTCTGGACAAGAACATATGGAGGCTCTCTTCTTGATGAAGCGTCTGCTGTACATCAAACTACAGATGGAGGATATATTGTTGCCGGTGTTTCTTCAAGTTTTGCTTCCAGCTGGCGCGATGCTTATTTAGTTAAAACAAATGCAGCAGGCGATACCCTTTGGACTAAAATTACAGGAAGCTTTACTAATTATGATGAATATGCAAATTCAATCTGGCAGGCTAATGACGGAGGGTACGCAATTGCAGGCAAAATGCATCATTATACAACTTTTGATACCACTTTTGCTTACCTGATTAAAACCGACAGTTATGGAAACAGCGGATGTAATATGCATGGTACAACCACGGTTGTAACGGCTCCCTCAACACAGGTTTCAAATCCTGCAACTTCAGCATCATTTTCTTTTATGTATGCAGACAATCCTTCGTTCATAACAGGAAGCGGTGGAACTTTTACAACCCTTTGCTCGACAGTCGGAATAAATGATATTACCATGGATAATTTATTTATTATCTCACCTAATCCCTCCACCGGCATTTTCCAAATCACTTTTCCAGCATCAAATCCAAAAACAAATTACACGTTAGAAGTCATCAACACGTTAGGGCAAAGAGTTTTTACCTCACCCCTTGCCCCTCTCCAAAGGAGAGGGGAAGCCAACGCCCGGCTTGATCTTTCATTTCTGCCGAAAGGGATGTATGTTTTAAGAATCAATGATGGGGTTTTAATAACAAGCAGCAAATTAATTATTGAATAAAATAAGAAAAACAATGAAAACATTTTACAAAACATCACTACTTTTAATTCTCAATTCCCACTTTTTAATTTTTAATTCTTTTTCACAACAGGCCCCGGGGATTGAGTGGGCGAAATGCCTGGGCGGAAGCGACCGTGATGAGGCTCATTCGGTTCAGCAAACAAAAGACGGAGGTTATATTGTAGGTGGAATGGCATACTCAACCGATGGCGATATCACAGCTAACAAGGGTCTCAATGATTTTTGGATTGTCAAGTTAGATAATGCTAGTAACATTCAATGGCAAAAAAACTTTGGCGGAACAAATAATGATTATGCCTATTCAATTCAACAGACTTTCGATTCAGGATATATAATAAGCGGGCATACAAACTCAGGTGACGGAGATGTAACCGGCTATAACGGTGGCGGTAATAATTACTGGATTGTAAAATTAGACAGCGTTGGAACTCTGCAATGGCAGCACTGTCTCGGGGGCACTAATTTAGACCAGTCATACAGTATCGTTCAATCTTCTGACAGCGGCTACCTTGCCGTGGGTTATACAATTTCTAATGACAGCGATGTAACAGGCAATCATGGTGGCCAGGATATTTGGGCTGTAAAGCTTGACACCTCGGGCATCATGCAATGGCGAAAATGTTATGGAGGCACAAGCAACGACCAGGCATATTCTGTTAACCAATGCAAAGATGGCGGATATATTATTGCCGGCAGGACGCAATCAAATGACGGGGATGTAAGCGGCTTTCATGGGCTTGAAGATTATTGGATTATTAAAATAGACCCTTTGGGTACTCTTGAATGGCAAAAATGCTATGGAGGAACCAATAGTGAAAGAGCTCATTGCATCAGTAAAACTTCTAATGGCGGATATATTATAACAGGATTTACCCTGTCGAATGATGGGGATGTAAGCGGCAATCATGGAAACCAGGATGTCTGGACGGTAAAGATTGATAGCGCGGGAACAATTCAATGGCAAAAATGCTACGGAGGATCAGACCGGGATGAAGGGAATTTTATTACTGAAACATTAAGCGGTGGTTATATTCTTGCCGGTTTAACATACTCAAATAACGGTGATGTAACCGGAAATCACGGCCAGGATGATTATTGGATTTTAAAACTTGATGTAAACGGTAATATAGAATGGCAAAAATGTTTAGGAGGAACATTAGATGATATTGCTTATGGTATCGGCCAGACTTCTGACGGTGGATACATTACAGCAGGCGTTTCTTTGTCCAATGACGGGGATGTAAGCGGTAACCATGACACTACAGGTGGTGCATCATATATATATGATTACTGGATCGTCAAACTCTTCTCGGACACCATCACCGGCATAAGCCCCTCCCAGTCCGCCTCAGGCGGAGAGGGAGTTGCCATCGCGCCTAATCCCTCCACCGGCATCTTCCAAATTACTTTTCCATCATCCTCAAATCAAAAGACAAATTACACGTTAGAAGTCATCAACACGTTAGGACAAAAAGTTTTTACCTCACCCCTTACCCCTCTCCAAAGGAGAGGGGAAGCCAACGCCCGGCTTGATCTTTCTTTTCTTCCCGAAGGAATTTATGTTTTAAAAATAAATGACGGGGTTTTAACAACAGGCAGCAAAATAATTATTGAATAAATGAAAATATTTTCAAAAAACTATCTTTGATAAAAAGAGATCCTGTGAAAAAACTTTTTCTGCTCTCCTTTATTTTATTTTCTTTTTTCGCCCGCGCAGATTACTGGACGCAGAAAGCGAATTTTGGTGGAACCCAACGGCAGGCAGCAATTGGATTTTCTATTGCAGGTGCCGGTTTTATAGCAACAGGACGTGATGTTTCCATCTATAAAAATGACGTATGGCAATATGATCCTGCCGCAAATACCTGGAGCCAAAAAGCAAATGTGGGGCTTGCCGGAAGACATGCTGCCATTGCTTTCACCATCAATAACAAAGGATACCTCGGCACGGGCTACAACTCCGCATATTTAAATGATTTCTGGGAATATGATTTAACTTCTAATTCCTGGACGCAAAAAGCTGACGTTGGCGGCATTGGAAGATTTGCTGCCGTTGGCTTTTCGTTAAACGGCAAAGGATATGTCGGTGCCGGATACGTAGGAACAACTTTTTTAAAAGATTTTTGGGAGTATGACCCGCTATTAAATACCTGGACACAAAAAACAGATGTTGGCGGATTGGGAAGACTTTCTCCAATCGGTTTTTCTGACGGTTCAAAAGGATATGTCGGCATAGGTACTGATTCGGTCTTCTATCCTAATGGCAAAACTGATTTTTGGGAATGGGATCCGGCTACTAACGTATGGACGCAAAAAGCAAGCTTTGCCGGTTCAGGTCGCACCGAAGCATTTGCTTTTTATCTGTGTCCTTTCGGCTATGTCGGAACAGGAACAACACATATAGCTACCGGAAGTGTTTCTGACTTTTGGAAATATGATATTGCAAATAATATTTGGGTGCCGGTTACCGGCTTTGGTGCCGGATTAAGAGAAATGGCAGCATCCTTTGTAATAGGAAATAAGGGTTATGTTGGAACAGGTTTTATTAATGATAATATTAATACTTATAAAGATGATTTTTGGGAATACACTCCCGACAGCGCTTGTGCAACAGGTCTGGATGAGTTTGAAGTTTCGGGTTTGAAGTTTGAAGTTGCTCCCAACCCTGCAAAAGATTTTATAGTTATTTGTTATTCGTTATCGGCAAAAGAAAACATAGATATAACTATAACAGATGTTCAGGGTAAAAAAGTTTATCAATCAAAACTTCTTACCTCTGACTTCCGGCTTCCAACTTCCAACTTTAAGAAAGGAATTTATTTTGTTGAACTCGTCACCCTCTCCTCCGGGGAGGGCAGGGGTGGGGCCAAAGCCGTAAAGAAGTTTGTAAAAGAATAATATTACCAATCGAGTAATGTCAACCCGAAAGTGAGCGGGTGCAACTCAGGGCCTTCGTTCTTTTTGAACAGACGATTGAGCCCGTAGCTTGCAAACAGTGTAAATTCACGAAAGCCAACTCTCAAAGTAGCATCATACCGGAAAGGATCGAGGTTGAAATCATCATACAATTTTACTTTGTGTGTTTTTCCATTCTCTTCATACACTTGTTTTGTATGTGATCCGATTCTATACCCGAAAATAATTCCTGCTCCCACATGAAAAGATTTTTTTTCACGTTCGTTTGAATTGAATTCAAGCAGCAGCGGTAACGTAGCGTAGCTGGCAGTAAGTTTGTTTTTGCTGTAATCTATCGAATCAAAATTAGCCGAAACATACGGAACATTTTCGATCAGTGTGCGGTCGTTCTGAAACCGCCAGTTGTTCCAGGTTACACCAAGCCCTGTAACAAACATGAGATGCCTGTCAAGGATTTTTAGTTTCCAGTCAAAAAGATTAAGATTTACAGCAATTGATTTGCCTGTATTGAGCTCGAGGAAATCATAACCGGGAGGCAGTTCTGTGGAGAAAGCCTGTCTGCCATAATTGTTAAACCCCAATTCAAAACCGGCCCAGTGCCCCTGCACTTTGCTGCTGCGATGATAATGAATGATGGAATGTTTATGGTCACCATCTTCGCTTTCATTAACTTCAACTTCCGGATCATCATCATCTTCTTCTTTTGAAATCACAATTTTTTTATTCCCGATGTTTACAGTCGTTGTGTCAGAAGAAGATTCGTCTGTAACCGAAATAGTTTCACCTGAAGAATCATTATGGCCGATTTTTCCAAGCCCTGAAATATTCTGTGTGATGTTTGCAGGCTGATTTTTGTAATTCACCGTTCCGACTCCGCTGATATTTATTTTGAGATTTTCTTTTACATCCACCTCGCTTTTTCCCGCACCACTGATGTCAATATCTCCATTCTTCACCGAAAAATTTTCAGCTTTGACTTTTCCCGCTCCTGAAATTTTTACATCAAGATTATCAGCCTGCCCGTCAAGCTCAATGTTACCTTTTCCGCTGATATTGGTTATTACATTTTCTGCTTCTATCGTCATCTCCATTTTCCCGATGCCGGAAATTATAAGCTCAATATTTTTGGCTTTAATGGTCCCTTCCGTTTCTACTTTCCCATTTCCTGAAATATCTATCTTCTCCAGCTCCTTAACAGTAATATGCGCTTCTACAAAATCATCGCAGTTTATGGTAAGTACTCCATCTGAGATATTGGCAGTTGCCGTTGGATGATGATCGCCTGTTTCAAATATTACTGAAGATGCATCGCCTTGTTTTAAAATAATCTTTCCATGGTCAGGCAAATTAATTTTTGTGAATTCATTTTTCGAATCATCCTGTGCTGCTGCATGCTGAAAAATTAAAATGACAGCACATAAAATTTTTGAAAATGTATTAATCCGTTGCATAATTTTCTTTGTTTATACTTGTGACGGATGGCTATAGCTGAATGTTACAGGCCGAATCAGCGGTCAGATGATCTTCCTATTTTGAATTTTCCTGCTTCCAATTGATACGCCACCATCTCGCCTTCGGAATTAAATCTTTTTTTCAGCACCACATCTTTTTTCGAAAATGCACTGAGCGCCCATGCAAAAAAATTGAGAACCGGTTTTTGCTGCTGCTTATTCTGTCCAATTGCCTGATATGGATTTGAAGATGTATTTTTTGAATCAGGATCGGAAATGCGATCAAGGTAAGTGTTCAAAGCAGTTGAATTATTAAGCTCTTCCTTTAGCAGGGTGATATTGATAAATGCGATTTGCTGTTGCAGAGCTTCTTTTAATTCAACACGCGAAATTTCTTTTCTTTCTATCGGGTTAACCGGTTCATTCAATTCAGGAAACTTTATTTTCTTTTCTGCAAGAGCCTTTTCATTATTATTCTTTTTATGCGGACGCTTTTTTTCTTTTTTCTCAACACTCACACTGTTTGCTAAAACACTTTTGCTTTCATTCAATGTCTTTTCTGCAGGCTCAGCCTTATGGTCAATCTTATCTGAATTTTCTTTTTTTGTTTCAGTAGAAGAGGTTGTTTCTGCATTTTCAATCGGGCTATTATTTTTTACAGCAGGAGAAATTTCTTTTTTTGTTTCATTGTTTGCATAGGATTCCTCATTATTGTTTTGTGTCAAAAAATAAACTCCAAGCATCAGCAACAGACAAGCCGCAGCAGCTATAGAATAATAAAATACTTTCCTGTTTCCTGCTGAAACCGGGATAGCACGTTTCAATGCTGATTTTGCCGGGTAAACAATTGTATCATCAGCTTTCAATTTTGTATGCGCAAAAAGCTGTGCTTCTTTTTTAAATTCAGGATGACGGAATAAAAATTTATTCAACTCATGTTTTTCATCTCCGCTTAAATCCCCTTCGAGATCTGCAATTAAATACTGCTGGTAATTTTCCCGGGTAATCAATTCTCTCTTCAAGCCTCCCTTTCCTTCAAAAGAAATATCAGGAGACGGGAGCTTCACTAAATCAAAACTTTCAAATTCATTTTTCAGACCAGGATTGTGCTCCAGGAATAAAAACAATTCCGCCTGCTGTTCCGCAGTCAGATTTTTCTCATAATAATCGAGAAAATATATTTCGTAATTATGTTTGTTAATGTCCATCCGTGAATTCTACCTGGTATTCGATACGTGATACTTGATACATGGTACCTGGTACTTTTATATTAAATTGCTCATGCTTCCGATATACTCTTTCAAAAAAACTCTTGCACGGTATATGTATACTTTTACCTGCGATTCATTCAACCCTGTTATTTCTCCAATTTCTTCATAACTGTAGCCCTCATAATCGCGAAGTGTAATAACACTCCTTTGAATTTCGGGCAACTTTTTCACTGCATCTCTCAAATGTGTTTTCACATCCGAATATTGCTCGCTGTGCGCATGTGAATTAAAATCCACTTCGTCAAACGTTCCTTTCTTTTTATCCCTTCTTATTTTATCAATCATGGTGCGATAAGCCGTTGTAAAAATGTAAGATTTCGCTTTTTCAAAATTTACGTTCGGGTGTGTTACCCATAATTTTTCATACGTATCCTGGACAATGTCTTTCGCATCATCCTTGTCTTTGCAATTATGCAGGATGAAACGATACACGCCATCAGAATGCATGTCAACACACCTGTTATATTCAGAAGCGGTCACTAAAGGCGGGTAATTTTAGTTCAAAATTATACTTTCTGTTCATGGGACGGATAACGGTTACTGAATGTTACAGCATTTTATTGGTACTTTTTCTTGCAATTACGGTTTTTTCTAATCACCTTTATCTTTCCATAAATCAATCATGTTTAACATTAAATTAAATGCCTATGAAAAAAATCTACACATGCATTATTTTTATTTATTCTCTCTCATGCAAAGCACAGGTTTATCAGCCGATGCTTGATTCCGTTTCCAATACCTGGTATTTTGTAAGCAACATCGTTCCCCTTTCGCCCGCTCCGCAAGCTCCGGCCAATTGCTCTTACGGAATGATGCCTTTTGCAAATTCACTGATTTATTTTACTTCAGGCGATACCATGATGAATGGAAATTCGTATAAAATTTTGCTCGAGCATGATTATTTTTTTCCCGCAAACACCTGTCTCTTCGGGTATATGCGTGAAGATACCGCAGCACGAAAAATATTTTTTGTTGACAATATTTTTTCTGCTGAAGAAGTGCTGTACGATTTCTCCATGCAGGTGGGCGATTCCATTAATCTGAATTTTTATCAACCGGGTTATTATCAGAATGGTTATTATACACTTGACAGCATTGGAACAGTTAACATTCCTGCCGGAGCCAGAAATATTTTTTATCTGAATAATCATGTAACACCATTCATTCCGGCAATGGAATGGATAGAGAGCGTGGGACATCCCGGGCATCTTGTTTATACCCGTTCGTGCAATTCATTCGGAGGTAACTTCAGCTTTAATTGCTTTGATAAAATTGACAGGGGCTTTTGCGAGATGCTTACCTGTTTTGAACACGCCAATTTTAAAGTTTATTTTGACTCATGTGCGCATCAAAATGCAGTCAATAATTTTTGCGTGCAATATGAAGATTCATGCAACTACTGGAATACTTGCGGGGCGGTTGAAGAATTGGGTTTTGTAAAAGCGTTTTCTGCTTCACCCAATCCTGCCAGGGATGAAATTATTTTGACAGTTGAAACAAATAAAAAAACATCGGCCGATTTTATCTTGAAAGATATTTCGGGAAAAGAAATAATGATTTCAAAATTGAATAAAATTTTGCCGGGGCCTGAGCGTTTTAAACTTAATGTCCGTCATCTTGAAACCGGAATTTACTTTATCGAATGTCGTATGAAGGAAGGTTCGCTTTACAGGAAAGTGGTTATCGAATAGAATCTCAGGTTAATTTCATAATCCCGTCAAGCTGATCCTGATTCCGGTTTGAGCCTTGCGATTTTTTGTGAGGCCTGCCACAAATTCGGCTTTAATCAAACCCAGCTTTGATAAGCCGAATGAAACTTCGAAGTGATCATCTGAACCGGGTACCCGCAGGTAATCGAATCCTGCGATTTCGTTCAGCTTTAATTTTCGCAGCAGCGGAATTTTATTGAAAATAAATCCGCCAAAATCGTGCTCAATATGAGCCTCGATAAATTGATCCGTTGTGCTGTATGCATAATAATCGAGCAGGTTGAATTTGCGCAAACCAAAAGAAGAAAAAATAGTCTGGTTGCCGTTGAAATGCTGGTAGTCCATAAAATAAAGCGATTTGTGAGAAAGGAATTTTCCATACATCACCTCATATTTTAAAGTGCCGAGCAATCCCAAATCCATTTCATCATCAGCACCGCCTTTTATTAAATCATAATTCACATCGCTCCCGATCCTGATAAATCGGGAGTGAAATCCTTTTTTATAGTTCAAAATAAAGGTGGGGTATTTTGATCCGATAATTATTTTCTGATCAGGGCGCGACATAAATTTTTGCTTGATCCTGAAACGGAAATTAATGGCTGCACTCAACGATTGATTTTTTTCAAACGATGGCTGATCATTTACAGGGTTCAGCGGGTTGTTAGAAGAGTAATCACGGCCGCCAATATTTTTAAAAGTATAATCGGTGTGATTCACCAGGGGCGAACGCTCAGCATATTCAACAATGGCATGTATGTTAATGCCGTTCACCACCTCGGTGTTATAAGTAATCAATCCGTAAGTTTTAGCATAAATCTTCATATAATTTTTTTCACCAAACAGGGAATAAGAAGTATTTATCAACGGGCTGATCGGGTTCAAATCATTGAGCTGAACTGAATTTCTTCCGCCCTCAACAGCAACTGAAGAAAACCGCTCGCGGTTATAATTAAACTGTGTTCGCAGCGTACCGTTGAAAGTTTTATTCGCAATTCCATATTTCAGAAACGGGGTGAAAATAATTTTCCGTTTGTTCTCATACGTTTTTGTGTATTCAGGCACAAGACTGAAGTTCAAGCCTTCCACAGTATTGAATTGTACGTTCTGAATAATGGGCGAAAAATCAAATGCCTGCTTTTTATACCGCTGGCGATAATTATAACCTGTCAGAAAAATTTTTCCGAATCCCAATTTATTTGTTTTTCTGTCCAGCGAATCAAGAAAGGGTTTTGATTCTTTACGTGACTGAGCGCTGTCCTTTTTTAAATAATCCAGTTGTTCTTCTGATGTGATCGGAACCGGCCTTACCGAAGCCCAATAGGAAGTATCTTTCTTGTTAGCATCTTCATTCACTTTCATCACTTCTCCTTTGAAAAAATTATTCGCAAAGCCCGGATTCAAATTATAGTTTGAAAAAATTCCCACATAATTTCCATTCCCTTCAAAGCCGAGCAGGTCAAAATGAAAAGTAAATTGATTGGAAGCCGGCATCCACACTGAGTTGTCTGAACTGACAGGAACAAATACCTGTTTAATTGAAAGAGTATCCACAAAAAGTATCTGTGAGTTTTTGGTAAGATACAGATCCAGCGAGTGAATGCGCCATGTACTGTCCTGGATGAAAATGGTTCCAGAAAAAACCGGGTCATTTTTTCTTTCAGGGATCACAGAAATTTTATTGATCATCACATTATTTTCAAAATAAGTTCCCTCCAGCCTGTACTTATAATAAAATAAAGCGTTTGCTGAAATCGGAGAAACCACTCCGCGCGGACTGATTTCAGTTTCCATCAGGTTCTCATAAAAATTAAACAGCATGTCCGAAGCCTGGTTCCAGCTGAATGCCCTGCTATTACCACTTACCTTAGAAGAAATCATTTCTTCGCGGACCTGGTCGGATTGTTTAAAATTAAATTTTGAAACCGATTCAGATAAATAAATGATATGCGAAACAGAATCCACAAAATCATTTAAAACAACGGGTTGGCCCAAAAATTTTTTCGGCCATTTAATTAAACGCTGCAAACCCTTTATATACACATCAGCAGAATATTCTTCTACTTGCTCCCGGTAAAATTTTCGCATTCGGATTGCATTCCGGATTATCGCATAAGCAGGATCTTCTCCCGCAGCAATGACCACTTCTTTTAAAGAATACTGTTCTTTTTCCAATGAAACATTTAATACCATTTCCTGCCGGTTAACTTCAACCTCTTTAGTCAGCGTTTTATAACCAATAAACCTGAACACGATTTCATAATTACCGTCCATCATTTCAATCTTATAATTTCCCTCAAGATTTGTTGTCGTTCCCTTTGAAGTTCCTTTTAAATAAACATTTGCAAATGGCAATGGCTGACCTTCCTGGTCGGTCACTTTTCCTGAAATTGAATTTGCTTTAACAGCAATTACTAAAAACAAAATCGGACAAAAAATGGTAAACCAACGGAAATGAGAAAAATAATTAACCGAAAAGTTTTTCATCTTCACCAAAATTATTTTTTTCGCTAAAGTAGGTTAAATCCCCTGGCATCAAATGAAAAGTGCAGGTGAAAAATAATTCTACAGGAAAATTTCAGTTGTTTTTAAAAATAAATTATTATTGCAATTCCAAGTGGAGTTCAGCAACCACTTAAAAAAACGGGGCCATTCTGTAAAGCCAATTAAACAGGAATAACCTGATATTTTAAAATGAAAAAACTATTTACAATTTCTATTGCTTTATCATGCATTGCATTGTATGCTTCTGCGCAATTCGTTACCATCAGCGAAACACACCAGCTCCCTGCCTTTGGTGATACCATTCATTATGTTGACGCAAACACATTTGGTTTTGACCCTACCGGTGTTGGACCGGTAACGGCAAAAATCTGGGATGAATCCCTTTTATTAAATACCGGAAGTTTTTACAATTTTTTTTACGTTGACCCCGACTCGATTACAGGCTTCGGTGTAGACTCTTTTCCGACTGCCACTATTGCCCGGGGTGAAAGCGGTGCACCCGGTTATTTTTATTATCAGAATACAACGAATGACATAAACAGGATTGGCTGGTTTGGCGGAACCAACAATTATGGAATTTATGAAAACGGAACCTTTGCCACTGAATTCCATTTTCCTATTACAGCCGGAAATACTGTTAATACCACCTACAACGGCAGGTATTCTCCTTTTAATTTAGGCGAAGATTCGGTAAAAATTGAATTAGGCTCCCTGACTATTAATGCGGATGCACAGGGAATCTTACTGTTGCCCACCGGAACATTTACCAATGTATTGAGAATACATGTGCTTGAAAATTTTCATATCGTAACTTACTTATTTGGTTTTCCCGCCCAGGATAATTTTATACAAGACGATTATTTTTATTGGTTTCATGACACTATTTTGCAACCGGTATTAGTTTCGGGTGTTACAACCATTGATGGAAACCCGGGAACTCCTGTTTTAAGATACCAGCCTATTTCAACCCCAACGGGGATTGCAACTAACAGCGTGCAAACTGCAAACATTTATCCGAGTTTGTCAAACGGAAAATTTAATATCAGGATTTCTGAAGAGCGTTTTGCTGATTATAACCTCGATATTTTTAATGCGCTGGGAGAAAGGATTCATTACATTAAATCGAAACACAGTAATTCGGATGAAATAGACATTTCCAATTCTCCAAAAGGAATCTATTTTATAAAAATATATTCAGGCCAAAATATCAGGACAGAAAAGATTATTATTCAATAGTCATATAATAAAAAAACTTGCGGGACTAAATTAATTCCCGCAAGTTTTATTTCTGCTGCTTTTTTCTTTGTTAAGACGCTTTTACATTTACAACTTTAGCAGGTTTTGCCTTTGACCAGTTGGTTCGACCATGCTGCCTGTTATAACAGGATGAGAAGAGGAAACTTCCGAGAAGCATCAGTAAGCATAATTTTTTCATAGCTATTTTTTTCAGCTATGAGTGCAAAGGCTGTACAAAATTGGTTATTTATTAATGAAAAAATTGATTTTCCTTACAGAAAAACCAGGATCACATATCTTCAAACCGTTACATTTTCAGCATAATAATCAAGGATTTCATCAAGCACCGCATGAATTGCAGTTAATTCAAACAAAGTAACTAACCTCATCCTGAATTCTTTAAAATGATCTGTTCCTTTGAAATAGTTTGCGTAATGCCTGCGCATTTCGAGAATGCCAAGTTTTTCACCTTTCCAGCGAATTGAAAAGTCAAGATGTTTTCTGCATACATCCACACGCTGGTCAATGGAAGGCTTCGGCAAATATTCGCCACATTTAATAAAATGTTTTATCTCATTAAATATCCAGGGATACCCGATGCTTGCCCTGCCAATCATCACTCCGTCCACGCCATAAGAGTTACGCATTTCTAAAGCCTTTTCAATGGAATCCACATCGCCATTACCGAAAATCGGAATATGAATCCTGGGATTATTTTTTATTTCACCAATCAATGTCCAGTCAGCAGGCCCTTTATACAATTGCGCGCGCGTACGACCATGAATGGATAACGCTTTAATCCCGATATCCTGCAAACGCTCAGCAACTTCATTAACATTTTTCGTTTTACCATCCCATCCCAACCGGGTTTTAACTGTTACAGGAAGATGCGTTGCTTTAACTATTTCTTCCGTCATCTTTACCATTTTCGGGACGTCCTGTAACAAGGCTGCACCCGCACCTCTGCAGGCAACTCCCTTTACCGGGCATCCATAATTAATATCTATCAGCTCGGGATTTGCTTTTTCTGCAATCAGCGCTGCTTCGCGCATGGAAGAAATTTCACTTCCGTAAATCTGTATTCCAATCGGGCGCTCGTTTTCAAAAATGTCAAGCTTCTTTGTGCTCCGGGCGGCATTGCGGATTAATCCTTCGGAAGAAATAAATTCGGTGTACATCATATCCGCACCGTTTTCTTTGCACACTGCACGAAAAGGGGGATCGCTCACATCCTCCATAGGAGCGAGAAGCAAAGGAAATTCTCCAAGTTGTATGTCACCTATTTTTACCAAAATGCTTTTATTAATGCGGCCTTGCCAATAACTAATAACTAACTTAGCCGGCAAATTTACAGAAAATGCCTTTCAGGGGGATGCTTTCCAATTTACCGCCTTTTCAAAAGCTCCTTTTTGCAATTGGAATAATGTTCCTTTCAAGTTTTGTTTTCCTGGTAATTAGTTTTGCGATTATCAAATTTCATTATGGAATAAATTTATTTTCAGATGCGAATATTCTGAATGATTTTAATGATCCCGATGTAATAAACAGCATGAAATTACTGCAGGTCCTTTCAGGGGGTATAGGATTATTTATTGTTCCTGCTTTTGTTGCTGCTTATTTTTTTGATTCAAATTTTTTGGAATTTCTGCAATTAAAAAAAAGTGCGTTATTATTTTCATTATTAATTGTCCTGGCAATTTTATTTGTTTCCATACCATTCATTAACTGGATGGTTGAGATTAACAGCCAGCTTAAATTGCCATCATCATTGGCGGCATTAGAACAATGGATGAAAAGTTCAGAGGATGAAGCAGCACGGTTAACAGAAGCATTCCTTGCGGGAAGTTCCATAACGTCCCTGCTGACCAATATTTTTATTGTGGCATTGCTGCCGGCACTTGGCGAAGAATTATTTTTCAGGGGAATTATGCAGCGAATATTTTTACAGATGACAAAAAATAATCATGCTGCAATTTTAATCACGGCAACAATTTTCAGCGCTATACATTTGCAGTTTTATGGATTTTTTCCAAGAATGATGCTGGGAATTTTCCTCGGATATTTGTTGATATGGAGCGGCAGCCTGTGGCTTCCTGTATTCACACATTTTACAAATAATGCAGCAGCAGTTGTGATTACTTTTCTTCAGCAACAAAATAGATTTGGCTTTGACCCCGAAGCGGTTGGTACGGCTCCGGATGAAAAAACGATGCTGCTATCCTCAATAGCACTTACTTTCCTTTTGATCTACCTGATTTTTAAAATTGAAAGAAAAAGAAAAATGGCAGATTCAAAAGTTTATTAATTGAGATGATGAGAAACGCAGGACGCACCGCATGTTTTGGCACATGCTTCTTTTGAAGTACATTTAAGATTGCAACCCGGCATACATACTGAAGCTTCCGGTGCTCCCTTGCAATGCTTAAGGCAAAATTCTTTTTCAGCAGGAGAGCAACCCATCTTATCACAATAAGCGGCACATTCTTCTTTGGTCATGTTTGCACATTTGCTCATGTCGCATTTCATATTCGACATTCCTTCACAGTGCATTTTTCCTCCGCAGCACTCCATTTTGCTTTTTGATAACCCGGCTTCATCTGCGTTAGCAAAATGCATCTTTGCAAGCGATGGAGCAATTACCAATGAAACAATTGACATCAGCTTGATTAAAATATTCATTGAAGGGCCGGAAGTATCTTTAAAAGGATCACCGACAGTATCACCTGTTACTGATGCTTTGTGCATATCAGAACCTTTATAATGCATCGTGTCATTATGTTCAACACCTTTTTCAAAACTCTTCTTTGCGTTGTCCCATGCACCGCCCGCATTGTTTTGAAACATCCCCATTAATACTCCTGAAACGGTTACACCGGCAAGCAAGCCGCCAAGCACTTCAGGCCCCATGGTAAAACCAACTATTACAGGAACAATTAACGCAATTGAACCTGGTAACATCATTTCACGCAAAGATGCCTGCGTTGAAATTGCCACACACTTATCATATTCAGGTTTTCCTTTGCCTTCCATAATTCCGGGAATGGTGCGAAACTGCCTGCGAACTTCTTCTACCATTGCCATTGCAGCACGCCCAACGGCCGCAATTGCAAGTGATGAGAAAATATAAGGAATCATTCCCCCGACAAATAATCCTGCCAATACATCGGCTTTGTAAATATCAATCCGGTCAATTCCTGCAATGCCAACAAAGGCTGCAAACAATGCAAGTGCGGTTAGTGCTGCTGATGCTATTGCAAAACCTTTTCCGCTTGCTGCAGTAGTGTTTCCCACCGCATCCAGCACATCTGTTTTTTCGCGAACTTCTTTTGGTAATTCACTCATTTCAGCAATACCACCTGCATTATCCGCAATAGGTCCGAAGGCATCAATTGCCAATTGCATGGCAGTAGTTGCCATCATACCGGCTGCAGCGATTGCCACACCATACAAGCCTGCAAAGTAGTGAGAGAAATATATGCCGCTTGCCAAAACTAAAATAGGTGCAACGGTTGATTCCATGCCCATCGCCAGGCCACCGATAATGTTTGTGGCATGTCCTGTTGAAGACTGACGAACGATCCTGGTAACCGGTCGTTTACCCATTGCTGTGTAATATTCGGTAATAAGACTCATTAAAGTTCCTACAACTAAACCCACCATGATAGCAGCAAAAACTCCCTGGCTGGTAAATTCATGTCCGCGAAGGCTCATTGTTTCTGGCAACATCCAGTTCACGGCAAAGTAGCAGAAGATTGCAGTTATAATTATCGAACCCCAGTTTCCCATGTTCAAAGCTTTCTGAACCTTGGCAGCTGTTGCTTCTCCATCATCGCTTACGCGCACAAAAAAAGTTCCGATTATTGAAAAGATAATTCCCATGCCGGCAATGAACATCGGCAGAATAATCGGAGCCATTCCGCCAAAATTATCTGCTGATGATGTTTCGCGGCCAAGCACCATTGTGGCCAAAACCGTTGCCACATAAGAACCAAACAAGTCAGCGCCCATTCCGGCTACATCACCCACGTTATCACCCACATTATCTGCAATGGTTGCAGGGTTGCGCGGGTCATCTTCCGGAATTCCGGCTTCAACTTTCCCGACAAGATCAGCGCCCACATCGGCAGCTTTGGTATAAATTCCGCCTCCCACCCGTGCAAAAAGCGCAATGCTTTCCGCGCCAAGCGAAAATCCCGTAAGCACTTCAATGGTTCTTATCATTTCAGCACTGTCAACAACAGTGGCGCCAAAAAAATTCTTTAATACAATAAATAAGCCGCCTAAACCAAGAACGGCTAATCCGGCCACACCCATTCCCATTACCGAACCGCCACCGAACGAAACGGCTAATGCTTTTGAAAGGCTTGTTCGTGCTGCGCTTGCTGTACGAACATTTGCTTTGGTTGCTATGCGCATTCCTATAAAGCCAGCGCACGCTGAAAATATGGCGCCCATAATAAATGAAAGTGCAATCGTCCAATGTGAATCGGGATTACTGCCGCCCATAAATCCTAACAGCAAGGCAGCAACGATTACAAAAATTGATAATACCCGGTATTCTGCTTTTAAGAAAGCCATTGCACCATCTGCAATGTAGCTTGCAATTTCCTTCATCCGGTCGTTTCCTGCATCTTGTTTAGTAACCCAGCTTGCCTTTAAAAAAGTATAAATCAGTCCCACAACAGCCAAAGCAGGGATCACATAAATAAAATTATCCATACGTAAATAGTTGATTTTTAAAATTCGAGGTGCGAAAGTAAGGAAAATATCGTTACTTGGAATAGGGTAATTAAGGTAATTAGGGTAATTTGGATATTGTGAAAACAAACAGCTAAGTTACTGGGTTATTAAGTTATTTAAGAAAGGCGAAAAAAACTACTTTTAAAAACCTCAATTACCTTAATTACCCAATCAAACCAATTACCCAAACTTGCGGAGAGAGTGGGATTCGAACCCACGGTACCTGTTACAGTACACATGCTTTCCAAGCATGCTCGATCGGCCACTCTGACATCTCTCCGGTTTTGAGGCGGCAAAAGTAGAAAATTATTTTACCACCCATTTTACTGTGTCAGCTCACCGCTTAATGAAAACCCGAGCATGACTTCCGTTTCTTTTTTAGGCAGGTTTTTTCCAAGCACAAACATGAGCTTGGTGACTGCAGCTTCCGAAGTCATGTCTTTTGCGCTTATCACTCCCATTTTCATCAGTTCAATGCTGGTAGCATACTTCCCCTGGTTTACTGTTCCCCCGCTGCATTGAGAAACATTCAGAATTATTAATCCTTTATCAATAGCCGCTTTTATTTCTTTCAAAAACCATTTTGCAGTCGGGGCATTTCCTGAACCATATGTCTCCAGGACAATGGCTTTTATTTTTTTTGCGTGCAGGCATGTTTTTACAAATTCAGGAGTGATACCGGGGAAAATTTTAAGCAGCCCGATTTGATGGTCCAACTGTGTATGCACTTTTAATTTTTCATCCGTTCGTTTTACAAAGCGCATTTCATTGAAAACAAGATTCACTCCTGCTTCTGCAAGCATCGGGTAATTGATGGATTGAAATGCATCAAACTTTGCAGAAGAAAATTTTTCTGCCCTGTTTCCACGAAAAAGCTGGCTGTTAAAATAAATGCACACTTCAGGGACCACTATGTTGCTGCTGGCAATTTCAATAGCGGTAATTAAATTTCTTTTTGCATCCGTCCGAATTGCTCCGATGGGTAGCTGTGACCCGGTAAGGATAACAGGCTTTGAAAGATTTTCGAGCATATAGCTTAATGCCGAGGCCGTGTAAGCCATCGTATCTGTACCGTGCAAAATGATAAAGCCATAATATTTTTCATAATTTTTTTCGATCAGCTTTGCAATATCCACCCAAATGCCGGGCTGCACATCTGATGAATCAATGGGAGGATGAAAAGAATGAAAATCTATTTTGCAATCCAGCTTTTTAACTTCAGGAAGATGCGTTTCTATTTTTCCGAAATTAAAAGGACTCAATACACCTGTCTTCACATTGTGGTGCATGCCGATGGTGCCGCCTGTGTAAATGATAAGGATTTTTTTCATACGCCTTATTTTTTCCTTTTTAATTTTTCAGGATTTTGTTTTGTATGAAAAACATCCGTAATAATTACATCTTTATTTTCAATTTGATAAATGATTTTAAAATCACTTATAACAAGGTAACGGCTCTCCTGGCCTGTTTCAATTAAAAGTGGTTCTTTAGCGCCTGATAATGGAAAGCGTTTTAACTGATCCGACCTCTCTAATATTTTCTGAATAAACTTTTGAGCAGGTGTTATTGATTTTGCTTCATGCTTGATATATTCAAAAATTTCATCAAGCCGCTCCAGAGCAAATGGAGTCCAATGAATTGAAAAGTCATTCATTTCTTATTTTGAAAATGCTTTCTTACATCCTGCTGGCTGATAATAGTTCCTGCTTTTATTTCCGACTGGGAGCGGGCATTGCGTAAATAAAATTCTTCAAGGCTCATGGGGCCCATGTTGCCTTTTTTTATTTTTTTCTTTTCTTTTAATAACAATGCTTCAAGCTTTTCAATAACATTTTCGTTAGTAAGCCTTAAAAATTCTTCTATAAACTGAAGTTTTCTTGATTGCAGATCCATAGTAATATTTTTTGCAAAGTTAAAAACGTTTTTAATTAATACTTCACAACCTTCCTCACCTCATCATTCCCTCCATCACTCATCTTCACAAAATAAATCCCTGCCGGAAAATTCCGTATATCAATTTTTATTTCATGCTTTCCTGGCTGGTGCGTTGGCAAGTCTCCCTCCGGGAGGGCAAATGTCCCGTGAACATTTGAGCCAGGCTCAGAGAAAGCGGGGCCTATTCTAAGTTGTTGCCCGTAAAGATTAAAAAGTGAAACCGTTGTTTCCTTTTCAGAGGTTGATTTGTAATGAATGGTGATGAAATCGGTGGTGGGGTTGGGATAAATATTTATTTGTTTTTGTACTTGTGAAACTTCCGCAACTTGTGTATTTAAATTACATTGGCATTGTGGAAAATAGGTCATATTATCAAATGAAGTGCCCGGATTCAAGTTCAGAATAAGCGGGGAACCAATGCCTGTTTGTACATCTACAGAAATTAAAGCACCAGATCTGTAATAATAAATTCCCGAAAATGGATCAATAGTAAATAAAGACGTTCCATTTTTCCAGATGTAAGTATTCAGGTTATTATTTGAAACATGCATTACAATCCCGGTAACCGGATCAATTTTGGAGAAGTATTTCGTACCGGCAGAAGAATTAGCGGAAGTCCCGTAGAAACTGCTGTCTATACAGTCATAAACTATATGCATAATATTTTCACCGGGTATATTTTGAACAGGGGTATTCATAACAACCTGACCCGTTGCCAAATCATACCCCTTTAATCCTCCTGACATGTAAACATATAATTGATTAACCATATCTATTGAATATCCGACACCGAATCCTCCAAGAGACATTACATAAGGAGAAATATCTGTTAATGTTCCCGTACTAAGATTATATTTTGCCAATCTTCCAAGTGATAAGTTAAAATTAAAATGGATACCATATGCGTTTGAATCGCATGCATTAAAAACAATATTGAGAAATGCCTCCCCAATCGGAGGCAGTGGAAAAGTATCGTTTGAAATCATTGTAAAATTATTTAAATCATAACCTGCTATATTATAACCATTCGAATAATAAAATCTATTATTGTATGGATTTGTGAAAGTGCTGCTATTACCCACGGCTCCAAAATAAAAAGGAAGAGTATCAATAATTAAAATATTTCCATTACTTGAATCAATTTTCACGGCATAAGCGTTAGGAGGAATAGTCAAACTACCATATACTCCATTTAATGATTGACAGTTTATCTGATAAGAAAAAAAATTAAGAAAAATTAAATGGATGAGAAAATATTTATAAAATTTTACCATGGTGGTTTTTATTTACCAAATGTAATCAAAAAAGAACCGGCCCCTCTCGAAGCCGGTTTTCCTTATTCATGCATTCGCACAAATTCGTTTTTCGTAGACATTACTTCTGAAAAATAACTTCAAAAACCGTCCCCTGCGGAGTATTATCCTTCACAAAAACTTTTCCATTGTGAAGCGCAGCAACATTCTTCACAATATAAAGCCCCAGCCCGGTGCCCTTTGTTCTTCGCATTTCCTCATTTCCCACACGGTAAAACATATCAAAAACATACTCCTTCTCCTCATCCGGTATCCCCACTCCATTATCACTTACACGGATCACAATGTAACGGTCCCTGTTTATCAATTCCACATGCGTCTTGCTGTTAGGCGGTGAATACTTTTCCGCATTTTCAACCAGGTTCAAAACCATCGAACCAATAGCAAGTGCATCACCGGTCATCGTTACATTTTCAGCAATCGAACTTGTTATTTCATGCGTGAGATGATACACCTCCGATTTATCAGCAATAATTTTTTTAACCAATTCGCTCAGGTCAAATTCCTCCTTCTGCAATTCAATACTGTGCCCCTCTATCTGAGCGGCCATCAGCGCATTTTCAATCAGGTTATGGATTCGCTCCGTTTCATTCAATGACCGGTTAATAAGCCCTTCTTTTTTTTCCGCATTCAGATCGTACTTGCGAAGTGTTTGCAGGCTCAGCTTAATTCCTGCCAGCGGTGATTTGAACTCATGCGTTACCGACAACAAAAAATTCTTTTGCTGACGCACCAGCAGCGCCTCTTTCCTGAATGCCCTGCGCGTCATATTAATTCCTATAACTAAAAGAGTAAGAAATACTGCTCCCTCGCCTGCAACCATCGTCCATCTTTCATGCAGCTTTTTCACCAGTATATCTTTTTGTTTTGCCTTTTCCAGGGGATAAGATTTTTTTAATTCTACCATTTCAATCTTATGCTCAAACACTTCCTGGTTAAGCTGAACCAGCAAGAATGCCCACCATGAAAACTGGAGCATTACATACAGCACGAGCAAATAAAAAAGTACAAGAGGCCTCACGTATGGTAATTAAGTTATTAAGGTAATTCAGGAAATTAAGTAAAGACATAACTTAATTTCCGGATTTATTTCAAATCAAAAATAGAAATAAACTAAATGTAAAAATGTATAAGTATTCCTAATTACCGTATTACCGTATTACCCAATTACCATTATTGCCTAATCATCGATCACCGTCTCGGTCGTTTTGCCATCCACCGTCTTTATCAACACCCATTGGCCCGCTTCGTTTTTCTTTTCGATAGTGTAATAATCCACACCATCATCCCAGTTTTTATATTCTGTCCACCATACCTTGGGACGCTCCTGCACCCAATCCGATTGTAAAAGTATTGAAGAGCCTAAATCGCTGTTCAAACCCGCCAGGTTACAATCACTGATCACATCTATCTTATAATAATAATTCTGGTGATTCACATCCACCTGTTCATCCTCATAACTGAAAACATTAGCCGGTACTGAAGCTAACAGAGTATAGTTCACACTATCCGTTGACCGGAGAATATTATAATGCATCACGCGATATAGCGGGATATTAGGTTCACCCCACTCCGTAAGGACATGTTCATTATCCACAACGGTAGAACGAACGATGTCCACTTTCTGATCCGTAAAAACATTTTGCGGCATGGCAATCGAAGTATCACTTAATGAAATATAGTTGTTGCCGCAAAGATCAGTCGCTTTAATTTTATACGAATACATGAACGGGCAATGCAATCCCGAATCCAGGTAGGTATGTTGAGTAGAAGGTACAATTGCAACTAACGCAGACAAATTATTATCCGTTTCCACCCTGTGTATTTCATAGCTATCCACACCGCAACCCCCGTATGGGGTCCAGTTAACAAGCACGCTTTGAGCCTGTGGCAGTGCTGTCACATTGATTGTAGTATGAGCAATGGAGCTGTCAAGGCTCAGCCTGTAACCGCAATGATCTATAGTTTGCAGTTTATATGTATAAACTTTAGTAAGCGTATTTAATAGAGTATCGGTATATATACCTGTAACATTCGCATTGCTATTATTAGGATGCAGCTCAGAATAGATCAGGTCATAAACCACTGTCGAAGTGTTATAGCGATAAAGCCGGTACTCTTCTAAATCCGGTGAAGTATTTGGCAACCATTTTATTTCAACCGAAGTATTGTTCTTTACTGAGACGCTCAGGATGGGAGAAACGGCCGGAGGTATCGTATCAAATACCTGCACATAATTTGGCTTTTGAATAGAATCCCTGCAGCCATTAGCATTTATAACAAGCAAATAAGCATTATAAAATCCCGAAATAGTAAACGGTACAGCAGGGTTTTGAACGGTTGTATTTATCGGGCCAATTGTCCAATTATAGGTGGGGTTTAAAAGTCCCGTTGACATATTATTAAATACAAATGTATCTCCCGAACAAACTGTAGAATTAGCAACCGTAAAATCAGCGTGAGGTGTTTGCAGAACATGCACCGGGTTAAGATAAAAGGTATCTGTGCATCCAAATTGATTCACAGCCACTAAATATGGATTATATACACCCGTATTAGAGTAAGTATAAACAGCAGTATCTGCATTCAGGGAATCTCCATTACCAAAATTCCATGTATATGAGCTTGCTCCCGTAGAAGAATTAGTAAATGCGACTGAGTAAGGGTTACATCCCGTTGTATCCGATAAAGCTCCTATCGCAGCAGGATTCGGATGAACAACTATTGAATCCGGAAATGAATAAAAAGAGGAACATCCTACTGAATCTGCTGTAATCAGTGATACTATATAGCTGCCTGTATCAGCATAAAGGTGCTGGGGGTTTTGTTGATTAGATGTATATCCGTCACCGAAATTCCATGACCATGAAGTTGCATTGATAGATGAATCAAGGAACTGAACCATTGTCTGAAGGCAATTGGTCTGAGATGCAAGCGTAAAGTAGGCAAACGTTCCCGGTACATGAATATAATTTACTTTAATCTCCGTTGCAGAACATCCTGAGCTATCCCATGCAGTAAATGAAATAGTATAATCTCCCGGAATATTATAGATATGAGAAGGATTCTGTGCTGTTGAAGTGATGCCATCTCCGAAATCCCACAGATAAGAAACTGTATTAACAGATAAATCATTAAACGCAACTAACGAAGGGGCGCACACTGCAACTGTAGGGCTGCTAAAATCTACCACAGGTGAAGTCACCGTAATATAATCATCAAAGAAAACAGTATCCACACAACCGGAAGAACGTGAAACAATAAGTGTAATATCAAAATTGCCCGTATTTATGTAAGTATGAGTTGGATTTTGCTGGTTAGACGTATTGCCGTCACCAAAATCCCATAGCCATGAAATGGCTCCGCTTGTTGAATTGCTGAAATCAACCTGGAAAGGTTTGCATCCGAGTGTATCACTGGCAGAAATATTTACAGGAGCAACATTAATATTGTTTTTAGTTTTAATTGCATGGCAGCCATATATATCTTCCATCACCAACTTTACAGGCCCTGTGGGCGCAGCATAAAATGTATGAACCGGATTTTGGATAGTATCTGATGTGCCGTCTCCAAATGTCCATATCCATATAGCCGGGTTCACACTTAAATCTGTGTACGTTACTGCGATCGGAAAACATGCACCATTTGCCACATAAGAAAAATCAGCGACAGGAACATCCACAACAATATAATTTACCTGCGTAACTGATTTGGTACAACCTCCTGCGCTTGCTGTAAGTGTAACTGTATATGTTCCGGCATTTGGATAGTTATGAGTAGGGTTCGTAAGGGTAGAAGTAGTGCTGTCTCCAAAATCCCATAAATAATCGGTAGCCCCGGCAGATGTATTGTTAAAGTGAACATTGTTATGATAGCAACCGCTTGTCGGGCTGGTAGTAGTAAAACCTGCTGTCACATTCCTTACGAACAAAGTATCCGTATATATATCGGTACACCCGGCTGTATCATTTGTAGTTAATGTAACTATATAATCTCCCGGATTCGGATAATTATGACTGGGATTTAACTGAGATGTTACAGGGGATCCATCTCCGAAATCCCATGTATGCGAAGTGAATGCACCGGGTGTGCCCAGGTTAAATTGAATTATATCATCCGTACAGGTGGTTGGGTTTAATATATTAAAAGGATTAGGGTGACCGAATGTTATAGTAGTATCCAGCACCTGCCTGCATCCCACTAAGGTCAGCATGGTAAGTGATATGTTATACGTTCCGGGTTGAGAATAAGTGTGTATAACAGTCTGTGTATTTGCTGTAGTGCCATCACCTAAATTCCATGACCAGTCAGTGATTCCGGTTGTGCTGTCTGTAAGCTCAATTTGAAAAGGTGCACAGGTAGATTGCGCGATAACTTCAATTGGCTGAGGAGGAAAATCAAATATATGAACGATGGCAACAGGATTAAAAAACTGGCTGCATCCGCCTGCCATGCTTGTTTGAAGAGTGACAATAAAAATTCCGGTATCCTGGTACGTATAAGCAGGGTTTTGAAGATTAGAAGTATCGCCCGTACCAAAGTCCCAATGCCATATGTTGCTTCCCGTTGTCGGGTCCGTAAATGACGCATCAAAGGGGCGGCATCCTATTATTGTATCAGGAAGAGTATAATTTATCTGGCCTGGAACCACTTTTATATAATTAACTTTTATGGTTGAATCCACACATCCTGTTGTAGTGGTAACTTTCAGGGTAACAGTATAGCTGCCGTCAGCGGTATATGTATGCGATGGATTTTGTAAGGTTGAAGTTCCACCGTCACCAAATTTCCAAAACCATGAAGCAGCATTAGGATAATTACCTGACGTAAATGTCACGGGCAATGGCTTACAGCCAATGCGCGGAGTTGCATTGAATACTACTTTAGCATCAATAACATTAACTGCGGCAGGCAGTGTAAAAATGGTTTCGCAACCATGTGTACTGAATACATGAAGCGTAATATCAAATACACCCTGAGAACCGAACGTATGATCCGGGTTATTTTGCAATGAGGTGTTCCCATCCCCGAATTCCCATAAATAATTTGTTCCGTTTGTTGAAAGATTAGTAAAGTGCCATAAATAAGGATCGCAGGGATTTACCTGGCTGACCGTAAAATTAGCCACCGGTAACGGATCAATAATAACGGCATTAGTAAATGTTTTAGTGCCATTGCATCCGCTTGAAGTTGTAACTGTAAGTGTTATGGTATAGTTACCGGAACTTGTATAATTATGAACAGGATTTTCTAAAGTCGAATTTGGTGAACCATCTCCGAAATCCCAAAGCCAGCTCGTGCCATTTGGTACGGTGCAGTGAAAATGCGCAGATAATGTTCCGCATCCTATATTATTGTTTAGAGTATAGCTTGGCACGAGCGAACTACCAATACTTATATAATCCTGCACATATGCAGTATCCGTACAGCCAAAACTATTTATAGCAATTAATGTAACATCATAATTTCCCGGGTTTGAATAAGTATGTGATGGGTTTTGAATTGTAGATGTATTTCCGTCACCAAAATCCCAAAACCAGGAAATAACAGATGTTCCGCTCCCTGTAAAATTAAATACCTGGTTCACATCACAAGTGGAAGTATAATCAGAGGTAAATGAAACATTTGGTGCAGGAGATATTGTAATATAATTGGTTTGAATAGCAATGCTGTTACATCCCGAACTGCTTGTTGCGATCAGCTTGACTGTAAACGTACCCGGGTTGCTGTATGAATGAGAAGGGTTCGCCAAAGCGGATGTATTCCCGTCTCCGAAATCCCATGTATAAGTAACAGCGCCAACAGTGGTATTAGTGAAACTGATTGTATTATCATAAGCACACCCTGTTAATGGAGATGCAATAAAACCAGTATTGGGAGCCGGAATGATATTAATATAATTTGTTGCAACCAGGGTGTCCGATTGGCCGGTAAGCGTATTAAGAGCAACCAATGTAACGGTGTAAAAACCAGGTGCAAGATAGGCGGTTGTAGGATTCGCTAAAACAGAGGTATTCCCATTTCCAAAATCCCAGAAATACGAATTTGCCTGGAGAGATGAGTTGGTAAAATCAACGGTTAACGGAGCACAGCCGCTTGTCGGGTCCGCAGAAAACGAAGCAGTTGTTTGTCCATTCACATTCGTGAACGAAACAAAAATCAGAAATGCCGTTACAAAATTCAGAACGGCATTTCGGTTAATTTTATGAAAAGACCTGACGGTCATCGAGTAAAATTTTGCTATGTCTGTTCTTTTGGTATCAATTCGGATTATTGTTTAGTGGGTACATCGGTTCTTCCCTTCTGTGCATAATTTGTTTTCGGATTGTAGCTTGATCCCTGGTTAATTACTGCATTAACCTGGCTGTAAAACTGTGTTCCGTCTTTTGCAATTTTCTTAACTCTATAATAAGCAAACCCTGAAGGAGGGGTTTCATCCATCCAGCTATAAAATAATTCAATCGCTGTTCCGATTCCTTCTTTTACACCAACCGATTGAAAGTCTCTTGCATCACCAGAGCGTTCTATAATATATATGCAATCAGCCGGCTCGTTTTTAGCTGTCCAGTTTAAGAATACCTTGCCTGAATTATATACTGCTGTATAATTAGAAATTGTACCCTGATTAGGAGTAGTGCTGGCAAGCAACATCTGGGTTGCATTACTTTCCTGTGCAAAGCCTGAGGTAACAGTGAGCGTTAGCAAAATAAAAACGATCGCTTCTACCAGAAAAAGAAATTTGAATGCAGAACCATTTTGCCCGTCACGATTATAATACCTTTTCGGGCTGGAATACATTGCAAAGCGGTTTTCTTTAATCATTTTGTAAAAATCCTGAGATTCATCATACGTGGTGTTCATAATTTTTCTTCCGTTTTAATTGTTATGGGTAAATATACTTTCGCTACGTTTTTTAGATATAAGATACAGGTGTGTTGTATTGCAGATGTAAGATTTTGCTGTTTGAAACGGGAAAGGAGGTATCAGGGTTTCACTTTTTTTAAAATTATTTTTATTCCCACCCTGTTAAGGGGAATTAATACCCCCTTAGAGGGCTTTTGAAGCCTTGTAAGATTTTTCCTCCAGTAAATAATTTTAAATGAAACCCGCCAGAAAATTCATTTTTAATCAATAACCTGGTGAAATCTTACAGAAAAACCTGGCAGGAGGCCGGATTTATTCTTTATTAAACGGGCTGCTAAGTTTTTTCAATTGGTACATATATCGAAAAATATCTTTTGAAAAATAATTTTTCTGAATTCCTGAACCGGTCAAACTATTTTCAAAATCATATTTAAAAACAAGGCGTGAGATGCATAAACTATTTTTTTTAAAAAAAGTAAACCTTTCAGTAAAACAATCGTATCACTCTTTTTTAAATCGATTTTTTTCAAACACCAATTAATTAATGATTTCAACATGGACATATTAAACAAAACAATTAAAAAATTAACTGACGCAGAGTACGATGAGCTTGTAATGCAGGTCTCAGGCAAAAAAAGAAATAAGCCTTTTTTAATTCTTGAAGCTTCACGCAGCCGTGATGTGAGTGATGAGGAGATGATGAGCCTTCTTCAGGTAAACCCCGGTGCCTACTATACGTTGAAGTCGCGTTTAAATAATAAGATTGCGGCTGTATTATCTAATAAGGTGCAGAGTCCGGTGAATGAACTTATGAATGAAGTTGCAAAAGTACCTGCACATTTGCTTGGAACAAACCGCGAGTTCTCCATTCGCGCTTTAATTGACCTGGAGAAACAACTTATTGAATACGACTTGTCATCAGAACTGATCGTAATATATAAAACACTTGCGCAGCTTAATCTTTATACTGATGATTACACATACTACGATAATCTATATAAGAAACATGTTGCATTTTCGCTTGCTGTCAGCAAAGCAGAAAATATTTTATTCCGCTTCATTCGTAAGATAGGTATTTACCAGCTTACGCTTGAGCAGGAAGCTGCCGAAGACCTGGTAATGCTTAAGAGAGAATTATCCAACATCTGTGAAATGTATGACTCGCACAGGTTGTTTGTTATTTACAGTATTGTGAATATATATTATCAGTGCAATGTATTAAGCAGGCGCGACAGTCTGAAATCGCAGGAGATGGAAATTGAAAGTACGCTTCAGAAAATGACAGCGACTTTTGAAAAGTATAACCAGGATACATTTTACCAGAGCATCCGGTTTATTGTTGACTTTTTGTATTTCGAATATTACCAGAAAACTCAAAACCAGGTACGTGCTGATTTTTACCTCGATCGAATCCATCCGCTTATTCCAAACATGTGCCCCATGCATGCGATGAATTTTTATATTATTCAATGCCTGAACACTAAAGTTGAAAAATATTTAAGTGATCAGAATATTGGCAGCCTGGTTTTTCTAAATCCTTCTTTGTCGCCCACTTTAGACATTGATCCGAATGAAGAATATCATTACATTTCACTTAAAAAATTTATTGCCATTTCAAAATTTTACCAGAATGATTTCTCCGGTGCTGCAAAAACAATCAATGAGCTGAGAACTAAAATTTCAACAAAGAAATATCTGCATTGCGATATTGAATCAAAGTTATTCCAGGCATTACAATACTGCATCATGGGTGAAGACGGATTGTGTCACCAGATTATTTCAAGCGTTAAAAGGCAGATTTCAGAAAATGAACAGCAATGGGAATCGGCTTCCGTTTTCATTAAGCTGTTGAAAGGAGCTTTGAAACCGCTCGATTACCGCAAAAAAATAAAGCGTGTGAATGACCTTTGGCTTGAGTTCACAGAAAAAAATAATGCATCATCACATCCTGTTTTGCGTTTTGTAAAGCTTGATGAAGCCCTGATGCGTAAAATGGCAAACCCGATTAAGGAATAATGATCAATAACCAATGATCAATTTTCAATAAAACCTGGTCCCGATTTGATCGGGAGGAATTTGAGATTTGTAACTTTAAAATTACACATTCACCGCTTCAAGATACTTTTCACTCAGCGGTTTGTTTATGTACTTATGTACATACGGATTAGTGGAAGCCCGGTTGATGTCATCGGGGCTGATAGATGATGAAAGCACAATCACTTTGCATTTTTCTTTAACTTCCGCGGTCAGCTTATCAAAATCCTGTAGAAAAACAAAACCGTCTTTTACAGGCATGTTCAAGTCAAGAAAAATGATACCCGGAAGGCCGTCTGTTTTGTTTTCCTGCTGTTTTAAATAATCAATTGCGGAATCGGAAGAATTTTTTACAATCACTTCTTCCGCAAAGCCACTGGAATTAATGATGCGCTCATTAATGAAATTATCAATTTCATTGTCGTCAACCAATAGAACGCTTTTGTGGCGATAAGGTGCTGTTGTTTTTTCATTCATTGGAGGAATTATTAGGTTATTTTTTCGTACTGACAGGTGGAATAGAACCACTAACTTTCCCGGTCTCAATCGAACTCTTCCCGGATGTCAAATATATTCATTTTCGTGGTGACAGGTGGAATCGAACCACCGACACAAGGATTTTCAGTCCTTTGCTCTACCGACTGAGCTATGTCACCGGATTATAAAGTGGCGCAAAAGTAAAATTTTTTGGGGAATACTAATGTAGAATTTATTCCTTCACCACTTTATTCCGGTAAATACCCTCTTCCGTTTTTATTTCTATCAAATAAACCCCTTTCGGGAAACTTCTCATATCAATTTTCATTTCCTGTTTACTCTGCCTCAATTCTTTTGGTACGTCCTTGGGGGTCAGGGGTCTTCCCAATAAATCATACACCTCCACGCTCACATTTTTTTCTTCTTTTAATGTAAAAGAAATATTTATAAAATCTTTTGCGGGGTTTGGAAAAATATTGAAGCCGGAAGGTGGGTGCTGAAAATTAGAAACTATAGTTGCTGTACTGTCACAGAATCGTATAATCCAGAAATCCAGAGAAATTGGACTAAGTGTGTCCCAATTTGATTGTGTTTTATCTCCGCCTATTCCTGCGGAAGTAGAATTTACCATAGTGTAGCACCCGTCATCTGTCTGAAAAGTCAAACCAATTTCATCGTGCCCGTCTGTATGAAGTGTTTTGTCCCACTGTTTGAATCCAAGTGAATCTGTTTTTACTATCCAGCTTTGTTCTATGCCAAGATTGTCTTCTGTTTTATCTCCGCTTATAGAAGAGTAGGAGGTTCCTGAAATTATATACCCTCCATCAAGTGTAGAAAAAATATTTCCAAATTCATCTTCATTGCTTGTTCCACCATAATCTTTATCCCATTGTTTATTGCCGGCTGAATCTGTTTTGACAATCCAGAAATCATAACTGTTATTCCATGATGCCTGCGTTTTATCTCCGCTGATACCTGAAGCGGACCATCCCCCGAGAATAAATCCTTTATCAGGAGTCTCATGCAAATAATTAAGTTCTTCAGGACCTGATCCACCTAAATCTTTATCCCATTGTTTAATGCCAAAGGAATTGGTTTTAACAATCCAATAGTCACCCCGAAAAGTAAAATTTGTTGCAGTATCCCAAGTCGTCTGCGTTTTATCTCCATTATTTCCTGAATGAGAATATCCTCCAAGGATAAATCCTCCGTCAGAAGTTAAATCTAATGAGTAAAGCCAGTCGCCAAGCGATCCTCCGAATCTTTTATCCCACTGTTTAACACCCAGGGAATCTGTCTTTATAATCCAATAATCCTGTCCACCTCTCGTATGCTCTGTTTTATCACCGCTGCTATCAGACAAAGAATATCCTCCGAGCAAATATCCTCCGTCAATGGTTTGCTGCAACGAATAAAGATTATCGACATTAGTCCCTCCGAAATCCCTGTCCCATTCCTTGTTACCAAGTGAATCTGTTTTTATAATCCAGTAATCAGAATAAAATCCTCCCCATACGGCCTGTGTTTTATCTCCGCCTATTCCCGAAGCGGAATAGCCTCCCAGGATATACCCTCCGTCCGAAGTTTGCTGTAAAGCCATTAAATTATCAGTCTGGGTACCTCCGAATCTTTTGTCCCATTGCTTATTTCCCAACGAATCTGTTTTTACAATCCAATAATCTCCCTGCCCCCAATGATCTTGTGTTTTATCTCCGCTAACAGGCGAATAAGAAGACCCTCCGAGAATATACCCACCATCTGCTGTACACTGAAAAAATGTTATCCAATCTGACTCAATTCCACCTAACCTTTTATCCCACATCTTTACTAATGGATTCTGCCCGAACCCCGTTTCAAAAACACAAGTTAAAAAATAAAAAACAAATATTTTTTTTCCCATTCATCAAATGTAAACAAAATTGATTTGCATTACTTAAGGACAAACCCCTAATTTCGCCTTGATGAACCTCGTGATTGACATCGGAAATACACAAACCAAGGTCGCCATTTTTGATCATGATAAATTAATTAAACAATGGAAGGACGATCGTTCCCGCCCATTCAGGCCCACGGGTGTACAAATAAAAGAATATTCTCATTTTATTTTATCCACCGTAACTGAGAATAGCCAGGTTGAGTTGCACACAACAAAAGAAAAAACACCTGATATCCGGCTTAACTACACCACGCCTCTCCCCATAAAAAACAAATACAAAACTCCCAAAACCCTCGGCAACGACCGCCTCGCAAATGCCGTTGGAGCCACTGTCATATTTCCCCAAAAAAATGTACTGGTCATTGACCTGGGCACCTGCATCAAATACGATTTCATTGATAAAAACAAAAACTATTTCGGGGGCGCCATCTCTCCCGGCCTGCAGATGAGGTTCAGCGCATTAAATCATTTTACAGCAAAGCTCCCGCTGATTAAATCATCAAAAAAATTTACGCTTACGGGCAATAGCACAGAACAATCCATCCTGTCAGGAGTTCAAAACGGGATGATTTTAGAAGTAAACGGGATGATTGAGCAATACAAAAAAAAATATAAAGACCTAAAAGTCATACTAACCGGTGGCGATGCTCCGTTCTTTGCTGATCTCCTAAAAAGTTCCATCTTTGCAGCCCCGAATTTAACACTGCAGGGATTAAACGAAATTTTAAATTATAATGTCAGTAAAAAATAATTCCGGTTGCCACAGATTCACAGATTTTTTATTTGAATTCAAACGTGTAATCTGTGAATCTGCGGCTATCAATCATTTCAAAATAAAATTTAAACAATTTCCTGAAAAAACCTTTTCATTTCTTTTCCTTTTTCTCTTTTCTTCCGCTTTGATTAATGCCCAGCGTGCCACCGTTTCACCTTATTCCCGTTATGGCATTGGCGAACTGCCACCGTTACAAACCGTACAGCAGGCGGGCCTGGGGGGTATCGGCAATGCTATTTATGCAGGCGATCGCGTTAATTTTATTAATCCTGCCTCGTATGCATTTGATACCATCACCACCTTCGAAGCCGGCATAAAGGGCGAAATTTCAAATCTTGAAACCTCCTCCAATTCGCAAACTGCCAATGGAGTTAATCTCTCTTATCTTGCCTTCGCATTTCCCGTCATAAAAAATAAATGGGGTGCCAGCATCGGCCTGATGCCTTACAGCAATATCGGATACAGCATCAATACCGAAATCACGGATGCACAGTTAGGAAATGCCCGGTACATCTTTAAAGGTGATGGAGGGTTGAGCCGGTTTTACATCGGCAATGCTTATGCTCCTTTTTCAAAACTTGCCGGAAAATTTTATGCATCAGAAAAATATAAAAAGCTTGTTGCAGATAAGGACACGGTCCAGATTAAAAAACATCAGCACCGTTTTAATGCTTTCAAAGGATTGTCAATTGGCTTCAATGCATCCTGGCTTTTTGGTTCGCTTAATGCCACCAGAAGCATAGAATTTCCAGAATCGCCCGGTTCTTATAATACCCGTATCAGCAATACTACTTCCCTTGGTGATATCTATTTTAATTTCGGACTGCTTTATACGTACAAAATGAAAAATGAAAAATTTTTTAATGTCGGGTTATCAGGTGCCATGAGTACTGACATTCGTTCAAAATTTAATTCATTCTGGTACAATTACACATCGACAGGCGGAATTTATGAAACGATAATGGATACCATTCAATATATTTCAGATCAAACGGGAAACATCACTATTCCTGTGTATTATTCAGGCGGAATAGCGTATGGCAAAGCAGGGAAATGGATGCTTGGCGCAGATTTTACAATGCAGCAATGGAGCAAATTCAAATCATTCAGTATAAATGATTCGTTAAAAGACAGCTATAACATTGCTCTTGGCGGAGAATGGACACCAAACAGGAAGGGACTGAAATTTGCCGAAAAAATTCAATATCGCTTTGGCGGCCATTACACTAAATCATATGTAACCCTGAAAAATACGGATATCAAAGATTATGGTATTTCCTTAGGGTTTGGAATTCCGGTTATTAATAAGGACCGTATACAAAAAGCAATTTTTCAGCTCGGTTTTGAACTTGGACAGAAAGGAACTACTGAAAATAACTTGCTTCGGCAGCAATATTTTCGTTTTCATGTCGGAGTTTCTCTTAACGAATCGTGGTTTTTCAAGAGAAAATACGATTAGCCGGAAGTCAGAGATCAGGCCGGACTTCCTGCCTTTGACCTTCGACTTCAAATTTTCCTAACTTTGTCCAAAGGACTCCTTCGGAGAATATTAAACCTTCCACTTTGAACAATAAAATTCTTTTTACTTTAGCTTTTATTTCCGCAATATTTTATTCCTGCGTAAATGATAAAAGCGAAGTTGATCTTATCACAAAAAAAATAAACTATCCTGTTGAAAGTGCTGCAGACATTGAGGTTCTTTACAGCGATTCAGCAAAAATAAAAGCCAAGCTCAATGCGCCTTTAATGAACCGCTACCCCACTCCGAAACCTTATGTAGAAATGCCTGAAGGAATAGATCTTAAATTTTTCGGGGATTCCTTAAATATTGTTTCAACCATTACCGCGAACTATGCCATCAGCCGCGAATCTGAAGATATTATGGAAGCACGAAACAATGTGGTGGTGGTAAATCAAAAAGGCGAACAACTAAACACTGAACACCTGATCTGGAACCAGAAAACAAAAAAGATTTATTCAAACGTGTTTGCAAAAATTACAACCAAAGATGAAATCATCATCGGGAACGGATTTGAAGCCAACGAAGATTTTACCAATTATAAAATAAACGATGTGAAAGGAACCTTTAACGTCAACAAAGAAAAAAATGCTCCGGGTTCTTGAAATATCGTGGCTTCTTGTGGTTCTCATCGGAACCTGTTTCGGAGTCTATAAAACACTTTCCGAAGGATTCATTGATGCCATTTATGTTTTTATTATAACATCCCTTGCATTAATTTTTTATATTGTCAGAAGAAAGCAGCGCATTGCTATGCAAAAACATAAAGAAGAAAATGAAGCTTAGACAATACTATTTCTGACTTTTTGATGGACGTCCCTATCATAATTATTTCTTCCATGCTGCTTGTCGGCTTTTTTTCAGGAATTGAACTGGCATTTCTTTCAGCAAATAAATTTAAGATCGAACTGGAGAATAAGCAGGGCCGTTTTACAGCAAAAATTCTCAGCTTCTTTGTAAAGGCTCCTTCCAAATTTATTTGTACCGTTCTTGTCGGTTTAAACATAGCATTGGTTATTTATGGAACTTATATGTCGCATCTTTTAGAACCGTTCATTTATGAATACTTGCCTGAACAATACCAATCCCGCGCATTATCTCTCATACTGGAAACAATTATTTCAACTTTATTGATTTTAGTTGCAGGTGAATTCCTTCCAAAAATTTTATTCAGGATAAATCCGAACGAGACGCTTGCATTTTTTTCATTGCCTGTCCTGGCTTTGTATATTTTGCTTTATCCCGTTGTCGTGCTTATTCTTGGCATCACCCATTCTGGTCTGCGCACATTGTTTAAAATAGATTTTACTGAAACGCGTCCGTTATTCGGCAGGATAGACCTTGATCATTATTTGAGCAACATCAGCACAAAAAATATAGAGAACAGCGAAATCAATTCGGAAATTGAAATGTTCCAGGCAGCGCTTGATTTCAGCAAAGTAAAAATCAGGAACTGCATGATACCGCGCATGGAAATCATTGCTATGAATGTGGAAGCTCCGATTGAGGCATTACGGAATAGATTTATTGAAACCCGCCTTTCACGGATTCTTATTTACCGTGACGGAATCGAAAACATAATCGGCTTTGTACATTCTTATGAAATGTTCAAGCATCCCGAAAACATTCAATCCATTCTTCTGCCTGTTTCTATTTTTCCTGAAACCATGTCAGCACAGGATTTGCTGAAGCATTTCACACAGGAACATCGCAGTGTCGCTGTTGTGGTTGATGAGCATGGTACCACTTCAGGCATGATTACAGTGGAAGATGTAATCGAAGAAATTTTCGGAGAAATACAGGATGAACACGATGTACAGGAACTCACCGAAAATAAAATCAGCGAGCACGAATTCATTTTATCCGGGCGGCTTGAAATTGATTATCTCAACGAAAAATATAATCTTAAAATTCCGCATGGAGATTACGAAACCCTGGCCGGATTTATTTTTCATTATCATGAAAGCATACCTGAGCCCAATGAAATAATCACCATACCTCCTTTTGTAATCAAAGTGCAAACTTTGAAAGGAAATCGAATTGAACAAATCCGCCTTCGAATTGATCGCGATTTATTAGAAGCCTGACGTGCGCAGCAGTCAGGTTCTTCTTAGCAGAAAAATGCTAAAGAATTACACACCGTGTTCCTTCATTATTTTAGTCAGCCATTTAATAATCATAAAAATAATAGCTGCAGAAGGTCTTAAGAAAAAACCAACCTGTTTATTATTATGATGGACCCGCTAAACCAGGATTTAAATGAATTGCCACTAATGATTAAAAAAATTATTTTTTTTATTTTGAAGCAGTGGATGTACCGTTAATTTTCATTTCATTTATCAAATTGCCTGCACCGGCATATTTATCTATTATAAAAAGAACGTAGCGTATATCAACAACAATAGTTCGCTTATAATTTGGATCATAAACAATATCTCCACACATGGCTTCCCAGTTGCCGTCAAATGCAAGACCAATTAATTCTCCATTACCATTTACAACACCGCTGCCGGAACTGCCGCCTGTAATATCATTATTTGTGATAAAGCAAACTTTCATCTGGCCATTTTCACTATAGCGGCCATAATCTTTCTTATTGTACAGCTCTACTAACTTTTCAGGAACTTTATAATCAGGATTTTTATCATCCATTTTTTCCATGATGCCTTCAAGCGTAGTAGAATAATCATAATGGACTGCATCCATCGGGTCATAATCCTGAACCGTTCCGTAACTGAAACGCATGGTAGAATTCGCATCAGGGAAGAATTTTTTATCCGGGTACAGCTCACGGGTTCCTTTTATATAAGCCCGGTTAAGTCGTACAAGTTTAAGATCATTTACTTTAAGCATTGGCGAAAGCGTGTTTTTATAATAATCCATCAGGGAAGTCACCGTCCGGTAAGCGAGGTCTTTGCTTAATTTTTTTGCGGAAGGATTTTCAAGGAAAGCAGTTAGTTTTTCTTTTGTTGCAAAAACGGAACGTTCGAAAACTTCTTCAGCATATTTATCAAAATTTCCTTTGTACTTACTTTCAATTTCCCTGAAAATGGGAGCTTGTTGCTCTTTTGGAATATCGTTGTAATAAATTTGCAAAAGAGAACCGAGCAGTTTCTGATCTGTAGCAAGGTTATAATTTTTGAAATAATCATCAAGTTTGTCTTTCAAAGGATCAGCAGCCGCTTTGATTTCCTCCGGTTTAGATTCCTTGTTTTGCAACACTTTGTCTAACGCCTGGTAGCCGTATGCAAGAGGCAAAATTTCCGCGCCCTGGAATACAACTTCACCCAGGTAGGTCCTCGTTAAAACAACTTTTCTCATATCAGCATACGCACTCCTCAGATCATTTACCACTGTTCCATATTTTGCTTTGCGCACAGCATCGGCATTTGCCCAATCGCTAAATTTCTTTTCTTCTTCTCTTTTTTTATCAGCTACATGCATTCTTTTCAGTTGCTTTGTCTGCCCTATAAAAAATTTCCAGTAATTGCTGCTCTCATTTTTCTTGGCCTGGTATTTTATTCTTACTGCATCGTCTTCTTTCATATCATGATTAATGATCTCCAATTTCTTATCGCGAATTTTCACAATCGCGGGATTAGTTAGCTCAACAGCCATTTCAACCCCGGCCGAAGTAAGATAACGGTCTGTCGCTCCGGGATAACCCATGATCATTGCATAATCATTTTCTTTTACTCCTGCAATAGAAACCGGCAGAAAGTATTTGGGTGTAAACGGCACATTATCTTTTGAGTAGGCTGCCGGTTTGCCGTCCTTAGAGCAATATACACGAAACATGCTGAAATCACCGGTGTGACGCGGCCACATCCAGTTATCAGTATCCCCACCGAAATTTCCAATATCAATTGGCGGTGCTCCGACTAAACGTACATCTTTAAACACTTCATAAACGAACAGATAAAATTCATCGCCCTTGAAAACTCCCTTTACATCAGCTGTGTAAGTTGTGTTTTCTGTCGCAGCTTTTGTAATCTTTGAATAAATACCCGGAAGAGCTGCCTGGAATTGCGCTTCAGTTAAGGTGTCGCTTAATTCTTTTTTCACCTGGTCTGTAACATCTTCCACACGAACTAAAAATTTTACAAACAAACCCGGGTTGGATAATTCTTCCTCGTGTGTTTTAGCCCAGAAACCATTTGTCAGGTAATCATGTTCGGCAGAACTGTGCTCCTGCACCGATTCTAATCCGCAATGATGGTTGGTGATCATCAAACCATCTTTCGAAATTATCTGCCCTGTACAAAAACCACCCATGGAAACATAAGCATCTTTCATGCTTGAATTATTCACACTGTAAATCTGCTCAGCTGAAAGTTTACATCCCAGCTTCTGCATATCGGCTTCGTTTAACTTTTTTATTAACGGAAGCAGCCATAAGCCTTCATCAGCCCTGGCAAACTGCAGAGTTCCTGCAGACGCAATGAGCAGGAATATTAGAGTTTTCTTAAACATCTTTTGAAATATTAATTTTAGTTTTCTGCAAAGAAACCGTTTTTTTGCTTCCATGCGCCTCCCGGGGCGTTCACATTATAATGTAGCCGAAACAAGGGCTTGATTTTTCATTACTTTCGCATTACTTATGAAGCTCCATTAATTAATTATCAATTTAAATCTGATGAAAAAAACCACATTCAAAGTTTTGTATTTATTTTTTATAGTCTGCGCATCATCCTGCACAGCTTTGGCACAGTGGAATTTAAAATTATTTGAAGGCACCTGGCAAATGAAAGATGAACAGGGAGGAATCATGTACGAAGAATGGCATAAAATATCAGACAGTTTATACAAGGGAGAAAATTATTCGATTGCCAATGATAAAAAACAGGTATTTGAAACTGTTCTGTTAAAATTTGTTGGCGGTAAGCTTTGTTATGCTCCCACAGTTAAAGATCAGAATGAAGCAAAAGAAGTTTTATTCACATTAAAGGAAACATCTGATAATGGAAAGCAGTTTATTTTTGAAAATTTGGAGCATGATTTTCCGCAGCGCATAATTTATCATTTCAAAAATGAATCAACGCTTGATGCGCGAATTGAAGGAGTTGTAGAAGGAAAAGAAAGGTCTTCCGACTTCCACTTTTCGAAAAAATAAAAATATTTCTCTACTGTTTTTTTGATTTGTAAACCGGTACGGTTGAACAGGGCTCCCCGTACATAATGCTTTTTACTACCGGCTGAAGCAATGAAGTAAGCTCCACATATGCCGAAACCGGAACAGGCTTATCACTGCATCCTTTTATGATTATTCGCTGATCACGATAATCTTCCGGATTTATTTTTGAAAGTGCATCATGAAATAAAACCGTTTCCAATATTTCAAGATTTCCGAAAATAATTTTTTTTGCAAAAGGTTGCAACGAAGCAGCAACAAGCATATATGCCCAGCTTGCAACAATAGCATCATTCGAGCAGGTGACTGCAACAAATTTGGTTTTGTATTTTGTCCAGTCATTTGTCTTTACAAACTCACGAAAATCCTTTTCTTTTAAAAGCAGCTCTTCAAACAAATGATCTTTCATATCAAAAACTACACGTTCGCCTTCGGGGTAAAAGTCTTCAAGGTTGATCGTAATCAAACCGCTTTCTGCAACCTTATTTACTATTTCTTTTTCCAACTTTGAACTTTGTGCCGAAGCCATCCCTTCGGGAAACTTTAAACTTTAAACTTTTTCTACCACATTCCTAATTCCATCTTCGCTTCTTCGCTCATCATTTCCTTTTCCCATGGAGGTTCAAATGTGATTTCAACTTTCGCATTATTCACATCAGGAATGTTTTTTATTTTTTGCTCCACTTCAACCGGCAATGTTTCAGCAACGGGACATGCAGGTGATGTCAATGTCATTTTAATATGAACATCATTACCATCATTGACATTGATTTCATAAATCAAACCAAGCTCATAAATATCCACAGGAATTTCAGGGTCATAACACGTTTTTAATATTTCGACTACCCTATCCCTAAGTGGCCTTGTATCCATCGTTGTTAATTCCGTCATATTTTGTTTTATGTTCAAACAGCTAACCACTAACTCCCGACTGTAAAAGCAAGTGCATATGTTTTCATTTGCCTGATCATGTTCGCCAATCCATTTGCGCGTGTTACTGCAATATGCTGCCTTAAACCGATTTCATCAATGAATTTCAAATCTGCATTTATAATTTCTCCAGGCTTTCTGCCGCTTAATGCTTTTATTAATAATGCGATTTCGCCTTTAACAAATGTTGAATCGCTGTCCGCTTCAAAATAAACTTTTCCATTTTTTTCATAGCTGTTCAGCCACACACTGCTCTGGCAGCCTTTTATTTTGTTTTCTTCAATTTTATATTTTGCATCAAGAGGGGGCAACTGTTGTCCCAGCTCAATAATGTATTGATATTTTTCCTCCCAACTGTCAAAAAGTGAAAAATCATCTACGATTTCTTTTTCAACTGCATCCTGCATGTTACTCATTCATTATACTGCAAAGATACTGCTTTATGCTCCTTAAGGAACCAACTTATTATTTGCTGCACACAATAATTTCTTATTAATTTAATACTGGAAAAAACCCTCAAATCCTTTAATAACTTATATTTGACCATCTTTCCCCGGAAGCAAGGCAACTCATAATCAAAAATTAACTAAAACAAATTCCGATGAAAAAAGCGACTTACATTTTCCTGATGATGACTGCAGGTATTGCAGTTCAGGCACAAACAAGCACAACTGACCCCAAATTTGTTTCACCAAATTCGTATGTGTATTCAAGCGTGCAGGATGGAAGCACGCTCTATCTTGGCGGCTCCTTTACAGGAGTAGGTTATAATTGCGGCAACGCAGCGTTTTATGACCAGGGAAGCGATATACCAAAACATGATATGCCTTTTATAAATGGAACCACTAATGCTATTGTTCCCGATAACAACGGAGGATGGTATGTAGGAGGAGCATTTACTGTAACTATTAATGCAAATATTTTTCAGAATCTTGTTCACATTAAATCCAATAAAACAGTAGATACCGTTTTCCAGGCTTCTACGGATAATGTAGTCAGGGCGCTCATTCTCGATGGAACCATACTCTATGTTGGCGGCTCTTTTACAGCAATAAAAAGTGTTACCCGTCATTACCTCGCTTCGGTAAATAAAACCAATGGAAATGTTCAATCATTTAATCCCAATCTTGACAATGTCGTTTATTCATTAAGCTCAAAAGATACGCTGTTGATTGCAGGCGGAGCATTTACCATGCAGGGAAATAACCCGAGATATTACCTTGCTGTGTTTAATAAAAATACCGGGCTGCTGCTTAAAAATTATCCGGGAGCGAACAGTTATGTCTATGAAACATTCCCTTACGGGAATACTGTATATGCAGGCGGCTCCTTTACCTATAGTGGAAAAAAAACCGGGTATGCAGTAAAAATGCAGGGTACTTCAGCCAACCCAAATTATGATTTTCCGCTGGTAAATGGAACAGTATATGTGTGCCTGAAAGATTTCAGCGGGGGATGGTATGTGGGAGGGGCATTTTCAAAAGTTGGTATTTACAATATTTCCAACCTTGCCCATATAAAATCCAATAACACTGTAGATACGGCTTTTGCTCCCAATCCGGATAATGTTGTTCGTGCTCTTGCAATAAAAAACTCTTCGAGCACCACCCTGTATGTTGGAGGATCTTTTTTGAACATCGGAGGTTCCGCCAGGAATTATTGTGCTGCGGTAAATAAGAATACCGGTGTGCCGACTACCTGGGATCCGCATGTGAATAATGGGGTGTATTCATTATTTGTAAAAGATACACTGGTTTATCTTGGCGGCACATTTACCTTTGTTGACGGATTATATAAACCCTATTCGGTTTGTGTTTCAACAGCAAATAATGCTGATGTAAAACCTTATTACGGGCAAACCAACAGTTACGTTTATCGTTTTTTTAATGATGCCAATTTATTATATGCCGGAGGCTCCTTTACTGAAACAGGCTACAGCAGCCGGTACGCTGCAAAACTTTCAACTACGGATGATAAACCGGTTTATAATTTCCCGACTACGAATGGAACGGTATATGCAACCGTAGCTGACGGATCCGGGGGTTATTATCTTGGCGGCAGTTTTACCCAGGTGAATAATCAACCCATTTCCTATCTCGTTCACGTCTTATCAAACAATACTATTGATGCTACATTTGATCCTGTCCTTGATGGCACAGTCCGTACACTCGCCATTGACGGAGCAAACATTTATGCAGGAGGCGATTTTCAAAATATCAATGGAACCCCGAGAGTTCGCCTGGGCGGAATTAATAAAACCAATGGCAACACGCTTTCATTCCGCGTGGATTGCAGCAGTTCAGTTCTGACATTAGCTGTTAAAAACGGAATTCTTTATGCCGGAGGGCAGTTTACAGTAATTGACAGTATTACCCGCGAATATGCTGCGGCTGTGAATTTAGCAACTGCAACCGTTACCACTTGGGATGCCGATCCCAATTCGTATGTATATTGTATGACCACCAATGCATCGGGAAGTAAAATTTATCTTGGCGGATCGTTTACTCAATTGAAGAATGCAACTGCAAGGTTATATCTCGGATCGGTAAATAACACAAACGGAACTCCCACATCATGGGACCCCTCATTAGGTTATATCTGCCGTGCGGTTTTACTAAACGGTGCGAATGCTTATGCAGGAGGCGACTTCATAACGGCAAGCGGTGTGACGCGGAACCATCTTGCAGCTTTTGATACCACAGCCGGAAATGAAACATCCTGGAATCCGAACCTGAATGGCAATGTTCATACACTTGCTGTTTCAGGAATCAATATTTATGCAGGAGGAGAATTTACAATGGTTGGCGCAACAGAAAGAAAATATATAGCAGCCATTAATTCATCAACCGGGGTTGCCACCTCATGGGATCCAAGAGGAGACGGTCTCGTATATTCTTTAACCGTGGACGGGACTAATATTGTTGCAGGCGGTTCCTTTTCTTTCTTAAAAGCCTATACACGCCAATATGCTTCCTGTCAAAATCTCAATAATTATGGCGTTACCACTAATTGGGATCCACAGGCAAGTTACATCGTTTATGCATTTGCAAAAAGCGGAAACACGGTTTATCTCGGTGGAGAATTCAGTTCTGTAAAAGGAGTTACAAGACATTATGCTGCAGCTACCGATTCTGCAAACGGAAATGTGCTGAGCTGGAACCCTGATTTGAACAGCACAGTGTTTGGTATGTGTGTCCAGGGAAGCAACGTTTATACCGGAGGCAATTTTACTTTAGCCGGAACTACTGCCCGAAATTATGTTGCTGCTTTCAACACTTCTACCGGTGCAGTTGCATCATGGGCGCCCGAAGCTAACGGAGCTATTCGCGACATGGCGTACGCCACCAATCTTTTTCTTTGCGGCAGCTTCGATTTCCTGGGCGGAGGCAGCAGGAGTTATATCATGGCTTTCGATTTAAGCACTGATAAGCTTACCGGCTGGGCTCCTGCACCAAGTTATATAGTAAGAGCCATTTACAGGTACAATACCAAAGTTTATATTGGCGGTGATTTCACCAGCGTGGGCGGAACGCAGCGCTATTATCTTGCTTCTTTAAATTCAAGCACAGGAGCGCTCAACACATGGAATCCCGGTTTAAGCACTTACAATAGTATATATGATTTATTAGTAATAAATGATACCACTTATGCTGCCGGAAATATGTCTGACGTCACTTCTAATTACCTTCTCTCGTTCAAAAGCGCAGGAACAAAAATTACTACATGGGCTCCTATGATGAATGGTGCCGTTAATTGCCTTGCCACTTACAACGGGCAAATTGCAGCAGGAGGCGCTTTTACTTATGCAAAATGGTTAAACACGCCTTACATCTGCGCCATTGATGTGAATACAGGATTGGCAAAACCGGCTTTTGCAGCTTCGCTCGGTTACATCTGCAGGGCATTGCTCGTTAAAGGAAGCATTCTGTATGCCGGTGGCGATTTTACAACAGCAAACAGCACTACGCGTACCTATGCTGCTTCATTTAATAAAACCACCGGTGTTTTACAAAGCTGGAACCCTACTCCCAATAATGTAGTGTTTGATCTGGCAACAGACGGCACGTATATTTATGCAGCCGGGCAATTTTCCATGATGAATGTAAGCGCGCGCAATGGGCTTGCCAGCATGAACGCTACCGGCACTGGTGCCGTTCAATCATGGAATCCAAATGCAAACGCGGGCGCTGCCTTCAGAGCTATATATATATCAGGGGCTAAAGTCTTTGTCGGAGGAACGTGCTCCATGTTTGGCGCAGCAGCCCGCACCAATTTTGCAGTGGTGGATACAGATGCCGTTCTTCAAAGTTTTGCTCCCAACCCCACTTCTGCCGTGTATGACATTACGGGTGACGCTACCAATCTTTATGTTGCAGGAACATTTACTATGATAAGCAGCACGGCAAGAAATTACCTGGTATCGTACCTGCTGTCAAATAATACGCTTCGTTCGTGGGACCCGAATATTGTTGGCACAAACGTGCAGGCTGTTTCTTTATTGACAAATAAAGTTTATTTCGGAGGCAATTTTACTTCCGTAAAAACTACTGCACGCACGAGCCTTGCATCGGTTGACAATTCGAATTCAGCCGTGCTGCAATCGTGGAACCCGGTTCTTAATAGTGCGGTAATTTGCGTAAGCGCAAGCGCTGATGATATTTTTGCCGGAGGCACTTTTTCCGAAACCGGGCTTAGTACAAAATACAATTACTTCAGGGGTTATGATACAGGTCCCGCGCCTTTGGTTGAAACACCGGCAGGAGAAAATTATTCAGCACTTCGTTCGGATAACACTTCAGCAACTGAAATCAACATATATCCCAACCCGTTCAACGATCATTTCTTTATTGAAATGAATGGCGCTTCCGGCAAAACGCACATTGAAATTTTTAATTCATCTGTGCAGGTTGTTAGGCGTGATGAGATAAATGAAATGAATAATATCATCCGGAAGGAATATAATTTTGAAAACCTGCCCGCAGGATTGTATTTTGTAAACTTCACCAACAGTGATTTTTCAAAAGTTGTAAAGGTGATTAAAGAATAAATAAAATTAAAAGCCGAGCCACAGATTTTCAGATTTTTTTAACTCTGTGAATCTGTGGCTACTTTTTTAAAAGCGAAATTGCTTTCTTCACTCCCTCCACCATCACATCAATTTCCTCTTTCGTATTATAGAACAAAAACGAAGCGCGCAGCGTTCCGGGGATATTGAAACGTTTCATCACCGGCTCCGTGCAATGATGCCCGGTTCGAACAGCAACTCCAAGCGTATCCAGGTACATTCCCGCATCCAGTGCATTCACTCCTTCAATGACAAATGAAACAATGCTTGCTTTTTCTTTTGCCGTGCCGATAAGTTTTACACTGGGAATTTTTCCAAGCTGTTCGCTTGCATACACCATCAATTCATTTTCATAAGACTCAATTTTTTTTCTGTCCAATGATTGGACATAATCAATTGCAGCACCCAGTGCAATCACATCTGCCACATTAGGAGTTCCTGCTTCAAACTTAAAAGGCACTTCATTATACGTTGTTTTTTCAAAACTTACTGAATGGATCATTTCTCCTCCACCCTGGTAAGGAGGCATATTTTCAAGCAAATTTAATTTACCATACAAAACTCCCACACCGGTAGGCCCGAACATTTTATGTCCGGAAAAAGCAAAGAAGTCGCAATCCAGTTCCTGAACATTAATTTCACCATGAACCACAGCCTGGGCCCCATCGAGCATAACAGGGATATAAACCTCACCCCGACCCTCTCCAAAGGAGAGGGAGTGCTTTCGCACCAGCCCGATCATTTCTTTAATGGGATTAATAGTGCCGAGTGAATTGGAAGTATGACCGATAGAAATAAATTTTGTTTTACGAGAAAGTAATTTTTCAAACTCTTCAAGAAGCAACTCACCGGAATCATTCATTGGAATAATTTTCAGCACAGCATTCTTTTCTTCACACAGCATTTGCCATGGAACAATGTTGCTGTGGTGCTCCATTGCGGAAATAATTATTTCATCGCCCTCGTTAATATTTTTTCTTCCCCACGTTGCGGCCACAAGATTCACAGATTCAGTTGTACCGCGAGTAAAAATAATTTCCTGTTCAACTTTTGAACCAACAAACTCATGAACTTTTTTTCGAACATCATCATAAGCCTGTGAAGCTTTCTGGCTTAAAAAATGAACACCGCGATGAATGTTTGAATTATATTCTGAATAATACTTTACTAAAGTATCAATAACAACCTGCGGCTTTTGCGAGGTTGCTGCATTATCAAAATAAATTAAAGGTTTACCGTAAGCCGTTTGTGAAAGCACAGGAAAATCTTTCCTGACGGCCTGAGCATCAAAATCAGAAACTTTTTTTTCTTTCAATATCTCAACGGAAGAATTCAATTTAAATCAAACTCAATATGTGAATTCAGTTTGTTTGCCAAAAGTTTGAGCAAATTATCTTTTAATGACTCAATTTTTATTTTTTGAATAACATCGCTTGCAAAAGCAAAATTCAACAGCGCTTTTGCATCATTTTCCCCGATTCCTCTTGCACGCAAATAAAATAATGCTTCTTCATCCAGCTGTCCTGTTGTTGCGCCATGACTGCATTTCACGTCATCGGCATAAATTTCCAATTGCGGCTTCGTATTGATTGAAGCATCATCGCTCAATAAAATATTTTTGTTTGACTGGTATGCATTTGTTTTTTGTGCATCACGTTCAACGAATATTTTTCCGTTAAACACGCCATGCGCTTTATCCCCGATGATTCCTTTATATAATTGATTACTGCCTGAATTCGGCATCGTGTGATAAACAGCAGTATGGTTATCCATCAATTGCGAATTATTTGCAATATACAAACCGTGCAGGTGCGTTTCGCAATTCCGTCCGTCTAATTTAATGTGCAGCTTATTTCTTAAAATGCTTCCGCCAAGTGAAATGGTATTGATGCTGAATTTTGAATTGGCCGATTGATATACATGCGTTCCGCAAATCTGGAATGATTTTTCATTTTCATTTTGCAAAACATTAAATTCAATCGAAGCGTTTTCATCCACAAAAATTTCGGTTTGCGCATTTAAAAAAGTTTCGGACAAATTATTTTTCGAAACCGTAACCCACGCAATTTTTGCAGACGAATTTTTTTCTGCAATCACAAGCAAACGATTATGTGCAATAACTGCCTGTTCCTGTGAATAAGAAATGTTGATAATATAAATTGGTTTTTCAATAATTTTTTTTTCATTGATAAGAACAACCAATCCATCATTTGCAAATGCTGTATTTAAAGCTCCGAACGCATCTTCCTCTACATCCACATACAGGTTATAATGTTTTTTTACGAGCGGATTATTTTTTACTTCGCTTACTTTTTTTATTTCTATTCCGTCCGGGTTGTTTTTAAAATCTGATATTTCAATATTCAGTTTACCATTTTCAATAACAACAAAAATTCCATCTTCAGCATAAGGGCATTGCTGAAGAATTTCTTCGCGTGAAATTTTTGACTCCGGAAACAGGAAAGAAAAATCTTTGGAGAGGATTGAATGAATGTTGGTGTATTTCCATTCTTCGTTCTTAATAGTTGGAAATCCCAATCGGTTGAAATGCTTCATTGCTTCATCCTGCAATGAAGGAAATGCTTTTGTTAATGTTTTGTATTGTTCTATGAAAGCCACAGGTTGCACAGATTATTTTTTTGATTTATTTATTTTTTCCAGCCTCGAAATATCAGCGATATCCTGAGGTCTTGCACTCGCTTGTTTATTTTTTATCAAATCCTTATAACTGATATAAACAATTTTTATTCCTTCAAATACAGTATGCAAGGCATTTGGAAAACATTCTTCAAACTTTACGCCTTCAATATCCGTTAGTATATCTATACGATAAGGGGCTTTTCCAAAAAAACCACCATGCAAAGGTTTGTTTGATAAAAAAAATTCTTTGCTGAAAATTCCTTTTGGAACAGGGTACATTTCAACTACTTTCATCATATTATTTGCATTCGTTTCCGAAATTTTTATCCAAACATCTAAATCTCCTGTGGCACGAGGCAATCCATGAAATCCTACAGCGTAACCTCCCACAACCATGTATTCTACATTGCACTTATTGAGACAGTCAATAAAATCTATAAAGTCTTTGCTAAACATCTTCCGTTCTTATCCCACAAATATTCCAGTCAACCCCCTGTTGAATTTTATGAAACAATATAAATTGTTTACGCAACTCTTCAATAGCTTCCAATCTTTCATTAGGAGTTTTGTCCAGCCAATATAAATCAAGTTGTTCCCATTCTTCCCTGGAACTAATTTTCCCTCCTGTTTCAAATCCTTTGCGATATTTTCTTTCTTCTGCCATGCTTTTACCAAATAATATTAATCATTGACAACTAACTCTTCTTTAATCCAATCATATCCTTTTTCTTCCAACTCAAGAGCAAGTTCTTTGTGTCCTGATTTTACAATTTTCCCATTATATAAAACATGAACAAAATCCGGAACGATGTAATCAAGCAACCGCTGATAGTGGGTAATAACAATGAAAGAACGGTTCTTGTTTCGCAATGCATTTACACCTTTTGCAACAATTCTCAATGCATCTATATCTAAACCTGAATCTGTCTCATCGAGTATCGCTAATGTGGGTTCAAGTATTGCCATCTGGAAAATTTCGTTTCGTTTTTTCTCTCCACCGCTGAACCCTTCATTGACCGAACGGCTTGTCAACGATTTCTCAATCTCTACCAACTTCATTTTCTCCTTCATCAGCACTAAAAAGTCTTTTGAATCAAGCGGATTTAATCCTTTTGCTTTTCGTATTTCATTCAATGCTGTTTTCAAAAAATTTGCATTGCTCACCCCGGGAATTTCTATCGGGTACTGAAAGGCAAGAAACACTCCTTCGCGTGCACGTTCTTCCGGGGACAATTCCAAAAGATTTTTACCTTTATATAAAACTTCGCCTTCTGATGTTTCATATTCTTGTCTTCCTGCAAGCACGGAAGCAAGTGTGCTTTTTCCTGAACCGTTTGGCCCCATAATGGCATGAACTTCTCCCGTCTTTACTTCAAGATTCAATCCATTAAGGATCTGTTTTCCTTCAACAGATGTTTTTAAATTTTTTATTGATAACATTTAAGCCACTGATTTCACTGATTAACACTAATTATTTTCATTCGTAAATTCGTTGATGTCATCCAACACTTCCTTCCAAGCTTATTGTTAAAAGCTTCTGCGCTTCCACAGCAAATTCCATCGGCAATTGATTGAATACTTCCTTGCAATATCCGTTCACAATTAAGTTAACTGCATCTTCTGTGGAAATTCCACGCTGGTTGCAATAAAATATCTGGTCTTCGCCAACTTTCGATGTAGTTGCTTCGTGTTCCACTTTTGCCGATTTGTTATTTACTTCGAGATATGGAAATGTATGCGCTCCGCATTTATCGCCAAGCAACAATGAATCACATTGTGAATAATTACGGGCATTTTCCGCCTTCTTACTTATTCTCACCAAGCCGCGATAACTGTTATTGCTTTTTCCACCGCTGATCCCTTTTGAAACAATAGTGCTCCTTGTATTTTTTCCAAGATGAATCATTTTTGTTCCCGTATCTGCCTGCTGAAAATTATTTGTAACAGCGACAGAATAAAATTCACCGATCGAATTATCTCCTTTTAAAATCACACTCGGATATTTCCAGGTAATAGCTGAACCTGTTTCAACCTGTGTCCAGCTTATTTTTGAATTTTCTTCAAGACAAATCCCTCTCTTAGTTACAAAATTGTAAACCCCGCCTTTGCCTTCTTTATCTCCCGGATACCAATTCTGAACTGTTGAGTATTTTACCTGCGCATCTTTATGTGAAATAATTTCAACCACTGCTGCGTGCAATTGATTTTCGTCACGCATCGGTGCTGTGCATCCTTCAAGATAGCTCACATATGCCCCTTCATCAGCAATGATCAGTGTTCGCTCAAATTGCCCTGTGCCTGCAGAATTCATTCTGAAATATGTTGACAATTCCATCGGGCAGCGAACACCTTTTGGAATGTAGCAGAATGAGCCATCGCTGAACACGGCTGAATTCAAGGCAGCGTAAAAATTATCTGTGTAAGGGACAACGCTGCCCATATATTTTTTTACCAGGTCGGGATGTTCTTTTACAGCTTCGCTGAATGAACAAAAAATAATTCCGAGTTTGGAAAGTGTTTCGCGGAAAGTTGTTTTAACAGACACGCTGTCAAACACCACATCAACTGCGACATTTGCCAACCGCTTTTGTTCATCCAATGAAATTCCAAGTTTGTCAAATGTTGCTTTTAATTCAGGGTCTAATTCATCCAGGCTATTTAAAACAGGTTTCTGCTTTGGCGCTGAATAGTAAATGATATTTTGAAAATCTATTTTCGGATAATGAACATGTGCCCAGGTTGGCTCAGTCATTTTTTGCCAGTTGCGAAAAGCTTTTAATCTCCACTCAAGCATCCAGTCGGGTTCATTTTTTTTTGCTGAAATAAAACGAACGGTGTTTTCATCCAGGCCGATTGGTGCATTATCCGATTCAATGTTGCTTACAAAGCCCCATTTGTAATCGCTCAATACTGCTTCTTCAATTATTTTCTGGTCGTCAGTCATCTTATTTGGATTCGTTCTAAACTTAAAGTTTGGACAAAAAAAATATTAATGGTGATGTGATTTCGTTTTCAGACATTTTTTCTTTCTGGTCATTTTTTAGCCACCACAAATAAGCAATGGTTCCAACCACACCTGTGGCTATGACTAATATTATTGTTTCCATTGTTTAGTGCTTTTGACTTTCTTTTTTAGGCTTATCAACAAAAGTCCAAATAAGAATTCCCAAACCAATTATACCCAAGGTAATAAAGAAATACAGTGTGTCCATTTTATTTTCGTTTTAATAACCTGAATCCAATCCATGCAAATATTGACGTTACCGCAATTCCAATCATTAATAATTCATACCGGGATACGTTTTCTATTTTAATTATTGACGCTATAACTATCCCTCCGAATATTAATTTCGATATATCAAGAAAATATTTTCCAAGTTCTTTATTAAAACCATTTTCATCCATATAAAAATTTTCTTACACCGAAAAACTCTCCCCGCATCCGCAGGTTCTCGATGCATTTGGATTTATGAACACAAATCCTTTTCCGTTTAATCCATCGCTGAACTCTAATTCCGTACCAACGAGATACAGAAAACTTTTACGGTCGCAAACTATCTTCATTCCTTTATCTTCAAATACTTTATCATCAGCCTTTAACTGGTTGTCAAACTCTAACTTATAAGTTAATCCTGAACATCCCCCGCCTTCAACCCCAACTCTTATGAAAGAATCAGCCGGACGATTGTCTTTAGCCATAAGTTCAATTGCTTTTTCTTTCGCTTTTTCTGTTACGGTAATCATTTTTTTTACTCCTTGAAATATAGTGCAAAGATACGGTTTTTCATGGGTACTTACAATGAACGTTTTCCCCGAAGGGGTTCCTATGGAAAGGGTTAACTTCGCGAAATATTTCCCTAAAAATGTTTGAAAACAAAGAAAATCGTACGGAACTTGAGGAACTTGGTGAGTTTGGATTGATTAAACATATCGCGCAAAGCGTAATTCTTAAAAATCAGGAAAGTATAAAGGGCATTGGTGATGACGCAGCTGTTATTGACCTCACCCCGGCACTCTCCAAAGAAGAGGGAGTCCAGCCCGCTATGGTTGTGACAACTGACATGCTGGTTGAAGGAATTCATTTCGATTTAACTTTTTCTCCACTAAAACATCTTGGATACAAAGCAGTTGTTGTAAATCTTTCTGATGTGTATGCAATGAATGCCATTCCCAAACAGATTGTAATTGCACTTGGTTTATCAAACAGGTTTTCTCTCGAAGCAATCGAAGAGTTGTATGAAGGAATTAATCTTGCTTGCGAAAAATATGGAGTTGATCTGGTGGGTGGAGATACCACTTCTTCCCGTTCAGGTCTGATTATTTCTGTGACTGCTCTTGGTTTTGCGGATAAAAAAGAAAATATCGTTTACCGGAATACTGCGAAAGCAACAGATTTGATTTGTGTCTCAGGCGATTTGGGTGCGGCTTATCTTGGATTACAGTTATTGAATCGTGAGAAAAAAGTTTTTTTAGAAAATCCTTCTGTCCAGCCTGAACTTTCAGGATATGATTATTTGCTGGAGAGGCAACTGAAGCCTGAAGCACGAAAAGATATCATTGAGCAATTAAAATCATCAGGCATTAAACCTACTTCTATGATTGATATTTCTGATGGATTGTCATCAGAACTATTTCATATCTGCACACAATCTAAAGTCGGTTGCCAGATTTATGAAGATAAAATTCCGATTGATATAAAAACCGGTGAGCTTGCGGAGGAGTTTAATCTGAATCCTGTTGTTTGCGCTTTAAGCGGAGGCGAGGATTATGAATTACTTTTTACCATGAGTATCCATGATTTTGAAAAAGTAAAACTTTTAAAAGATGTTCGTGTTATCGGACACATAACGGATGAAGCAAGCGGGATGATGATGGTAGACAAGGCTGGAACCGCTATTCAATTGAAGGCGCAGGGGTGGGATGCTTTTGGAAAATAAAATTTGAAGTCGGTGATGAAATAAAAAAACCGTCCGCCTAAGGCGGACGGTTTATGATAAATTCCTATTTCGGATTAACCGATCTGGACTCTCTTAAAAACTTTTACAGTCAATCCCTTTTCAGCACCATCCAAATATTGACGAATGGTTTTCTTATCCTCTTTAATAAAAGCCTGGTTCAGCAAAGTGGACTCATTGTAAAATTTATTGAGCTTGCCCATTGCAATTTTTTCAATCATCGTTTCCGGTTTACCTTCTGCACGAGCCTGCTCTTTCCCGATTTCAATTTCACGGTCCAGGATTTTCTGGTCCACATCGTCTTTATCTATTGCCACAGGATTCATGGCTGCAATCTGCATTGCAACATCCTTTCCGGTTTCAACAGGTGCAGAGGCAGATGACAATCCAACCATGGAAACTACTTTATTTCCCGGATGAATGTATATAACCACTTTAGGCGCTTCAATAACTTCATAACGTGTGATCTCAATTTTCTCACCGATTTTTCCGACAAGGTCTGTCAGCTTATCGCCAATTGTTACTCCATCCATCGGCAGCGCTTTCAATGCCTCGATATCTGAAGGATTATTTTTCATTGCAATATCCAGGACATCATTCGGGAATTTTATAAAATCAGCGCTCTTTGCCACGAAATCAGTTTCGCAGCTTATTGCCACCAAATATCCTTTTGTTGAATCTGCATTTGTCTTTGCGATAATATATCCTTCTTTTGCCTCACGGTCAGCACGTGCTGCTGCAACCTTCTGACCTTTTTTGCGAAGCTCATCAATTGCTTTTTCAAAATCTCCTCCTGCTTCCATCAAAGCTTTTTTGCAATCCATCATTCCTGCACCAGTCATCTGGCGAAGCTTGTTTACATCAGCGGCTGAAATTGTTGCTGTAGTTGACATGTTTTTTCTCCTTTTTAATTTTTGTTTTGTAGTGTACTTATTGAATGAATAAAGGACTGAAAGATTGAATTATGGAAATCAATCTTCCAATCCTTCAGTTCTTTTTTCTTTATTTTTTTCTCGCTGTATTTCCTTTTCGCGGACGCGATTGAGGCCCGCTTTTCTTTCCACCTGATTCTCCGCTTTCCCCTTCTTCTTCACCTTCTGCAGTAACAAAATTTTCTGCGTCCTGCGATTCTTCTTCAGCTGCAGCTTCTTTTTCGCGCTCCATTTCTTTATCCACCTTGCGTTCTGCCATTGCTTCTTCAATTGCTTTGATCATCACATTCATGATCAGCTCAATGGATTTTGTTGCATCATCATTGGCAGGAATAGGAAAATCAATTGCAGTAGGGTCTGTATTGGTATCACAGATTGCAATCGTTGGAATGTTAAGCTTTTGGGCTTCTGCCACAGCAATGTGCTCCTTCATGATATCCACAATAAATAATGCAGCCGGAAGACGGGTCAAATCGGCAATGCTTCCCAGAAGTTTTTCCATTTTAGCTTTCTGACGCGAAATCTGCAAACGCTCCTTTTTGGAAATATTGTCAAATGTACCATCGGTTTCCATCTTTTCGAAACCGCTCATTTTCTTTACTGATTTGCGCTGAGTTGCAAAATTGGTAAGCATTCCACCCGGCCAGCGTTCAGTGATATAAGGCATATTAACTGATTTTGCAGCATTTGCCACGATATCTTTTGCCTGTTTTTTTGTAGCAACAAACAGAATTCTCTTTCCCGACTTTGCAATTTGTTTAATAGCAGCAGCGGCTTCTTCGAGCTTCACCTGTGTTTTATTGAGGTCAATGATGTGGATTCCGTTTCGCTCCATAAATATATAAGGAGCCATCTTTGGATTCCATTTTCTTTTAAGGTGACCAAAATGAACACCTGCGTCTAATAATTCCTGTTGTGAAATATTTACCATGAAAGGTTTTTGAATTTTATCGGGATTGTTTAAGAAATAAATTTAACTTGATTATTATTTTATTACCACAGATTTTTTTAAAATTTTATGTTCTTAATCTGTGAATCTGCGGCAATCTTATTTTAACGTTTACTGAATTGGAATCTCTTACGCGCTTTCTTCTGTCCGGGCTTTTTACGCTCCACCATTCTCGGGTCACGGGTTAATAAACCGCTTGCTTTTAATGCCGGCTTGTGCTCAGGGTTGATTTTAACAAGCGCTCTTGCAATAGCAAGTCGTGTAGCTTCTGCCTGTCCGCTGATTCCGCCACCTTCCACATTTACATTAATATCATAAGCATCTTTTGAGTTTGCTACCTCAAGCGCATGGTGGATGATATATTGTAAAGGGAGCGTGGTAAAATATTCCTTATAATTTTTCTTGTTTATTTTAATGTCGCCACTGCCCGTCTGAACATAAATCCGTGCGATAGCAGTTTTTCTTCTTCCTATTGTGTGCGTAATATCCATTTAATATTTTATTTTAAAACTTTACTTGTTTGGGTTTTTGCGCTTCATGCGGATGACCGGGTCCTGCATAAATGAAAAGATTCTTCTTTATTGCATTTCCTAATTTCGATTTTGGCAGCATTCCATGAATGGCTTCCCTTAATATTCCATCCGGTCTTTTAGCCAGCATTTTTTCAGGAGTGGTTTTGCGCTGTCCTCCCGGATACCCGGTATAGGAAATGTATTCTTTCACCTTCATTTTCTTACCGGTGAATTTTACTTTTTCTGCATTTATGATAATCACATTATCACCGCAATCCACATGAGGTGTGAAGTTTGTTTTGTTTTTGCCTCTCAGCATAGCAGCTGCACGCGAAGCAAAACGTCCTGCAACCTGGTCTTCTGCGTCAAGCAAAATCCATTCTTTATTGACAGTTTTAGCATTAGCTGAAACTGTTTTGTAGCTTGATGTATTCACTTTTTTTGTTTTTTTAACCCCCTTTTATAAGAGGGACGCAAAATTAGAATTATTTTTCATTCCATCAAACATTATAAACATTTTTCTGTGAATAATTCATTGTTTATTTTTTGAACAAAGATACTCGTGGTCTTTTTTATTAAGGTTTAAATTTTATCTTTGCGCTCGTTTTTTTAAAAAATGGGATTTACAGAGATAATTCGGGGTTTTAAAGGCTACAAATCAGGTATTTATAAAATTTTTGCTTTCGTTTCGCTGTTTTTGATGATGCAGTCTTTTGCATTGGCAGAAGAACCGCAATCGGAAAACAAAGAAGTATCCGGACAACACGGGGAACATCCAGGTGAAAAAAAATTCGAACCTGGCAAACTCGTGATGGATCATATTGCCGATTCACATGAATGGCATTTATGGGGGAGTCATGAGCATCCCGTTTCCATTCCGTTACCTGTGATCATTTATAACAAAGAAAGGGGATTGGAGATTTTTTCTTCAAGCCGTTTTGAACATGGCCATGCTTCATACAATGGCTATAGAATCGAAGAAGGAAAAATAGTTTCGCAGGATGAATCCGCTTTTTATGATTTTTCCATCACAAAAAATGTTCTTGCCATTTTTGTTGCAGCTGCAATAATATTAATGGTATTTATTTCTGTCGCCAGAACTTATACAAGAAATAAAGATAAAGCTCCTACCGGTTTGCAAAATGCAATTGAACCGGTAATCATGTTTGTGAGGGATGACATTGCAAAAGCTGCCATTGGTGAAAAACATTATGCGCGCTTCATGCCTTATCTGCTCACCATTTTCTTTTTTATCTGGATTAATAACTTACTGGGACTTATACCGATTTTTCCGGGTGGGGCAAACGTAACCGGGAATATTGCCGTGCCGCTGGTTTTGGCATCATTCACACTGGTAATTACGCTCTATAACGGAAATAAAAATTACTGGCGGCATATTTTTGCGATGCCGGGTGTACCCATATATGTTCTGCCCATCATCACCTTGCTTGAAGTGATCGGAATATTCTTAAAGCCGTTTGTATTAATGGTGCGACTCTTTGCAAACATCCTTGCAGGACATATTGTAATTCTTGTTTTCTTCTGCCTGATATTTGTAGCCGGAGCGGCTTCACCGGGCGCAGGGTGGGGAACATCGCTGCCTGCCATAGCTTTCACCATATTTATCAACGGACTTGAATTGCTTGTAGGTTTTTTACAGGCATTTGTATTTACATTCTTATCTGCCATTTATTTTGGGATGGCGCTTGTTGAAGACGAACATCATTAAATAAAAAATAAATCAATCAACGAATAATTAATAACAAATAACTTAATCATATGTCATTATTAACAATTTTATTAGATGCGTCTCTTGCCCAGGCAGGAGCAGTAATAGGTGCAGGTTTGGCGGCAGTAGGTGCCGGAATTGGAATCGGTAATATCGGTGGAAGCGCCCTTCAGTCCATAGCCCGTCAGCCTGAAATGAAAGGCGATGTGGTTGCAAACATGTTCGTAGCTGCCGCTCTCGTAGAGGGAGCTGCACTTGCTGCCGTCGCGCTGGCGTTTATTGTGGGTTTAGCATAAAAAAAGTAATTGGCAGTTAAGGTAATTGAACACTCATTACCTTAATTACCTTAGTTGCCTTAATCACCAAATCACATGAAATTAGTTACTCCCGACATCGGGTTATTATTCTGGATGCTCGTTTCATTCAGCATCGTACTTTTTCTTTTGAAGAAGTATGCATGGAAACCCATTCTTAATTCTTTGAAAGAACGTGAAGAGTCCATTGCCGGGGCGTTGAATTCCGCAAAAAGGGCCAAAGAAGAAATGCTTGCCCTTAAATCGGACAATGAGCGGATTTTAGCTGAAGCAAGAAATGAGCGCGACAAAATCCTTAAAGAAGCGCGCGATGCAAAAGATTCCATTATCAATGAAGCCCGCACAAAAGCCACTACAGAAGCCGACCGCTTATTGCAAATTGCAAGAGAAGGAATTCAGAATGAGAAATTGGCTGCTATCACTGAATTGAAAAACCAGGTGGCAATCCTTTCATTGGAGATTGCAGAAAAAATTCTGAAGGAAGAACTTTCATCGGCAGAAAAACAACAACAGCTCGTAGGCGAATATTTAAAAGAGGCTGAATTTGTAAAATCAGTCTGAAAAAATAATAATGAAGGGTTTAAAATTAGCAACACGTTATGCAAAGTCTTTGATAGACCTAGCAGTGGAGTTAAAAATGCTGGAGCGTGTTTTTGATGACATGAAGCTGATTAATGATTCGTGCAAAGCAAGCCGCGAATTATTGGTTGCTTTACAAAGCCCCATTATCAAAACAGATAAAAAACAGGCAATATTAAAAAGCTTGTTTGAAGATAAGATAAGCGATGTTACCATGCGATTTCTGAATATCATAGCCGAGAAAAAACGTGAAATGTATATTCCTGAAATTGCCAATTCGTTTGTCAGCCAGTTTAAAGAAATCAAAAAAATCAAAACTGCAGAAATAATTACCGCGGCTCCTCTCGGTGAAAGGCTCAGATCTGATGTGCTCAGCATTGTTAAAAATTATACCCGCACAGAAGTTGAGCTTCATGAAAAAGTAGATAAGGATATTATTGGCGGATACATTTTAACAGTGGGTGACGAGCAGGATGATACCAGCATTAAAACAAAAATCAATAAACTCAAACGAGCATTCCAGGAAAATCTTTACCTAAAGGACTTTTAAAAAATTCACAATTCACGATTCACAATTTCTAAATTTACTAATTCGCTTTGCTCTCAAATTGGAAATCTAAAATCTAAAATTTAAAATCGTACATCAAAAAATGGCAGAAGTAAAACCCGCAGAAATCTCAGCAATATTAAGACAGCAGCTTTCAAATTTTAAAACCGCATCCGAGCTTGAAGAAGTAGGCACCGTGCTCCAGGTAGGAGATGGTATTGCACGTATTTATGGATTGAATAATGTACAATCGGGTGAGCTGATTGAATTTGAAAACGGCTTGCGCGGAATTGTATTGAATCTTGAAGAAGATAATATAGGAGCCGTATTGCTTGGTTCATCCAATGAAATTAAAGAAGGCGATACTGTAAAACGTACAAAAAGAATTGCATCTATCAATGTTGGTGAAGGGATGCTCGGACGCGTTGTAGACACGTTAGGTAACCCGGTAGATGGCAAAGGGCCTATCAAAGGTGAGCTGCTTGAAATGCCGCTTGAGCGAAAAGCTCCGGGCGTAATTTTCCGTCAGCCGGTGAATGAACCGTTGCAGACTGGAATCAAAGCTATTGATTCCATGATTCCTATTGGAAGAGGCCAGCGTGAATTAATTATCGGTGATCGCCAGACCGGAAAAACAGCGGTTGCTATTGACACTATCATCAATCAAAAAGAATTTTACGAAGCGGGAAAAACAGTTTATTGTATCTATGTGGCTATCGGGCAAAAAGGTTCAACGGTTGCAAACATTGTGAGAATCCTCGAAGAAAGAGGCGCAATGCCATACACAGTTGTAGTTTCAGCTCCCGCAGCTGATCCTGCCCCGATGCAATTCTTTGCACCGATGGCCGGAGCTTCTATCGGAGAATATTTCCGCGATACCGGTCGTCCTGCATTAATTGTTTATGATGATTTATCAAAACAGGCAGTTGCTTACCGCGAAGTTTCTCTCTTGTTGAGAAGACCTCCCGGCCGTGAAGCATATCCCGGAGACGTATTTTATCTCCACTCACGCTTACTCGAACGTGCAGCAAAAGTTATCAACTCTGATGAGATTGCCCAGAAGATGAATGATCTTCCGGCTTCATTGAAAGGGAAAGTAAAAGGAGGAGGATCGTTGACGGCTCTTCCAATAATCGAAACACAAGCAGGTGATGTTTCCGCATATATTCCTACCAATGTAATTTCAATTACTGACGGGCAGATATTCCTTGAAGCAAATTTGTTCAACTCCGGGGTTCGTCCTGCTATCAATGTAGGTATTTCCGTTTCTCGTGTTGGTGGAAATGCGCAAATCAAATCCATGAAAAAAATTGCAGGAACGCTGAAGCTCGACCAGGCACAGTATCGTGAACTGGAAGCATTTTCAAAATTCGGTTCTGACCTGGATGCAGCAACAAAAGCTGTTCTTGATAAAGGTTCGCGCAACGTGGAAATTCTGAAACAGGGACAATATTCTCCTTATCGTGTTGAACAGCAAGTTGCAATTATTTATTGCGGAACAAAAGGACTGTTAAAAGATGTTCCTGTTAAAAAAATAAAAGAATTTGAAACAGATTTTTTAAACGTGATGGAAGCACAGCATAAAGCCGCTCTCGATTCTTTAAAGAAAGGTGAATTGAAAGACGAAGTGCTTGCAGAAATTGAAAAGCTGGCAAAAGAAATTTCTTCAAGATATAAATAAAATAAAATTGCTGAATTGTTATATTGTTAAATTGCTAAGAGATGTTGTGTTCAAACTGCGATAGCAACAATTTAACAATTTAACAATTTAACAATATAGATTATGGCAAATCTCAAAGAAGTCCGTCTCCGTATTGCATCTGTAAATTCCACGCAGCAGATCACTAAAGCCATGAAAATGGTTTCGGCTGCTAAGCTGCGCAGGGCGCAGGATGCAATCGTTCAAATGCGTCCCTATGCAAACAAGCTGAGAGAAATTCTTGAAAACCTTTCCGGCAATATTGATGCATCGGAAGGCGGAGCGTTTGCAAAAGCCCGCCCCGAAAATAAAATTCTTATTGTTGCAATTACTTCTAACCGCGGATTAGCCGGTGCTTTTAATTCAAATATTATCCGTACGGTGAATAGAATGATTGCTGAAAATTATTCTGCGCAGGCTAAGGATGGAAATGTGAAAGTTCTAACTATCGGGAAAAAAGGAAGTGATTTTTTTAATAAAAATAAAAACCTGTATACAGGTAATCACAATGAAATTTTCAATGCTTTGAACTTTGACAATGCTGCAAAGATTGCATTAGAAATAATGAAGGAATTTGAAAAAGGAAGTTATGACCGCGTTATCTTGGTTTACAATCAATTTAAAAATGCAGCTGTTCAATATGCGATTACCGAACAGATGCTTCCCATTACACCTCCGGCAAAATCGGAAAAGAAAAAACAATCCATTGATTATATTTTTGAGCCTTCAAAAGAAGAGATTGTAAAAGATTTAATTCCGAAATCTTTAAAAATTCAATTGTACAAGGCATTGCTTGATTCACATGCCAGCGAGCATGGCGCCCGAATGACTGCCATGAGCAAAGCAACCGATAACGCAGGTGAATTGATTAAAGCATTAAAACTGCAATATAACAAAGCCCGCCAGGCAGCAATTACAAATGAAATTTTGGAAATTGTCAGTGGTGCGGAAGCGCTGAAAGGTTAAATCCAGGGCTTTATTTTTTCGCTCTGAAAAACTCCCTAAAATATTTTTTTAATCCCAGCGTAGGCTCCCTGCCCAGCGGATGAAGATGAAAAAATATATCCGTCAAGATAAGCCGTTCCGGCAGAGAGAATAAAACCTTTTCCGAAGTCTTTATCAAAGTGAACGCCTCCGTGAAAACCTCCAAAGCCGCCATATAACAAAAAGATTCCTGCATGAAACCTCCTGCTGATAAAATAATTTGTCGTCAGGCTAATTTGCGGCTTAAAGTCTGAATTAAAAATATATTCAGCGCCTAATGCTATCGTAAATTTTTCAGGGGTGAGGGTTCGTTCATAGCTTACATTAAAACGGAAAGGCAACGCAGTGGTAGTTGATTTAGATTCTTTGTTTTCTTTAAACCCTTCTTTAAAATCGGTTTCTGATTTTAAATCAAGATAAAGAGAATCAAATAAATTATTTACTACGACTCCTTCAAAATGGTAATTGGTATCTACTTCAAAGGCGAAGGATTTTTTATTCCATGAAATCATACCCATGTCATTGGCGCAAAAGCGGATGTTGTATTTATTTTTTATTCCATAATGAAATTCAAAATCTAAAGAAGCGCCTAACCCGTTGCTGCTTCCAAAGGATTTATGCGTGGAATCGGATTGTTTTGATTCGAGATGAAGGTTCATGTCCACATATTGTGCATCTGCATCGGTATACAATGAACCGTTTGTAGTTTTTATATCAATAAAATTTTCACCATTGATGGCTGCAACTGAAACGGCATATCCAAATTCCTTTTCACCTTTCGTTGTTTGATGCATTATCCCAAATTGCAATTGCTGATACTGAATTGAACGATACCTGAAATCGCTGAGATCGGCAGTAGTGCCGGCAAAAGGCTTGTTGCCATAAAAATATAATTCAAAAAGATCTTTGGGAAATTTGGTAGTAAAGTGCGTACGTTCCTTCAGGCTGAAAAAATGGCTCACCCTGCAACTGTCAGTGGATTTTTTGCTTCCGTAACGATAATAAATGCCAGCGTTTAATTCACTCCCGAGTGAATTCTTATCTTTCATTTTTTCGAGCGATCCATCTTTTATTTCTGCATCAAGAAATTTACTGTTCAGGTACGAGTTCGTAAATTTGGTGGTGACAGCATTTGAACTGATAAAATAATTTGCATCGATACCGGCAGCATTTTTTTTGCCCGGGTAATTGTTTTCAAACAACGTTGAAGTTTGCGCCCCGGCATGCACAGTAAAAATTACTGCTGCCGGAAAAAGAAATATTTTTTTCACAAGATTAATAATGGGCTAAGTAGGTAAAATCTCCTGTTAACTGGAGATCAATTTTGTAATCACTGTATATCTTCAGGTAAGTATTTGCCGGTATAGTACTAAAGGTTGCCATAATTTTCATTTTCGTTGAATGGAACAGGCTATTGATTTTGTCCTGGCTCAACAGCACTGTTTTAACAATAGATCTTTTCTTTTCAGTTACTTTATGATTGACAGGATCAACAGGTGCTGCTTCTAATTTAGAGTTTGGAAGAAACAATGAATCTATAATATGTTCCGATGCATCAAGGGTGTAAATCTGGATGGAAACATCAAAGGGGAAACCATTATCACCGATAAGGCTTAAAGTGCCTTCTTTAATTCTTGAAACATCTTTCTCACCGACTGAAAAAGTATCAATAAGCGAACTCAATACAAGCTTATCCGCCTGCAATGAAAGGGGCATTTCCACATTCACATTAAACTCCATAAGGTAATCCGCGTAAATAAAATCATTGTAAAGATTATTGTTTCCTGCCGGATTGGTTTGAAGTGCTAATGAGTATGTTAATTTATCAGGTAAATTACTGATGAATGCCGGAGCGTTAGAATTATTTTTATCTAACAGCAATGAAGTAATGGAAATATTTACCGGGGGTTGGCCTCCATTATCAGTTGCCCGTGAAATAAATATCGGGTTGCTCACCGCACTCCCGCTCAGCGGAATGGTTTGCGATGGCGGATTTGAATGTACGGACTTCAATGAATTAATATCCACCCTTCCGTCCACTCCGATTCCATTTTCAGCAACGATACTGAGCTTTACATCCTCAAGATTCAGCGTTCCGCTGAAGTTTTTAAAAATATCAATTCCCAATTCTGACGGGCCTATTGCAAAAGTTTGCTGACCCAGAAAACCTCTTCCATAAGAAGGAATAAGATCTATAAAACCCAGGTTCGCATAAAAGCTATCTGTGAGGGATATAGTTTTCATTTGCCCGGTGGAATCAATGCTCGCAACAAAAGAATTATACATATCATTGATGGTATCGTTATTAGGTCCTGACAAATCAAGATGATAATCTGAAAAATCATAAATGAATGTGGCATGTGATGCCGGTCCCCCGGATGGTGCAGGCGGCAGCGTTTTTACAATACTGAACGGTACTCCGTTTCGCGTAGCGCTCGGAAGACTATATGTAAAATGAACGCTGTCCTGGAGAGTGCTGTATAAGGTCATCACCACGTTTCCTGATTTTAATTTTGCCTCCTTTAATTGCACCGGATCTAAATGTAACCTGAATGGCTGCGATTTATTAATAAGGTCCTGGGCAGGAAATATAGCTGTGGCGGTTGACGGATGCAAATTATGTATTGAAAGTGTTGCAAGCAATGTATTGGAAGTATCTACGAGAACCGGCATACCATTGCTGCCTGGTGAATCCATACTTAAGATTTGGGCCGTCATATTGCCTTCAACAGTTTTTCCCGCTAAATCAATTTGCTGGGTTTCTGTTGTTCCTGCAACAATAGGCGGGAAGGTACATGTCCCTATTAATGAACCATTAGAAGTATTTCTTAATTCAAATGAAAGGTTGGTTATATCTATAGGCAAACCATTATGTATGGATATATCAATAAATCCCGAAACAAGAGTCATGGTCTGAAATAAAGTATCCACGTTGATGACAAAGGGCGCTGATGTTATAGCCGGAATGGCAGGTATTACAGCGGTGTTTCCGTTTTGACTGATAATAATAGCACCCACTATTCCGGAGTTCAAACAAATCTGGCCCAACGTAACAGGATAGCTCACGCTCGTTGTATAAAGGCTGATCGAATCTAAATTATAGCTCTTGATAACACTCGTGTCCGGTATTTCAAACAACGAATCCAGTGACATTTTATAAAGATGATTTTCATAAACCACTTTTACAGAGTTATCCGATTCGGTTTGCAACAATGTATCAGAAAGAATGTCATTAATGCTTAAGGATGATTTGAGAAGCGGAGTCAGAATATTGCTTTCCCATCCCACCTTTTCCTCATCACGCTTGCATGAAGAAATAAAAATGGCACTAATTGAAAATAGAAAAATAAATTGCCTGCCGAATATTAAAGTATTTCTTTTAAAGGTATTCATTTCCGGAGATTTAATACAAACATACATAAAAGAAAAATGGAATGAAGAAGAATTTCAACATTCCATTTTTCTCCAAAGTCATCCCTTGGTTTTTTTATTCTTAGTGATTAACTGTCAGTTTTTGTGTTACCACATTTTCTCCCCGGATTACTCTCACAAAATAAATTCCATTGGAGAATTTCCTTATATCTAATTGAACATGGCCTGAAGAATTTGACTCAGAAGTAAATCCTGAAATTTCTCTGCCGGTCTGATCAAGTATTGAAATTTTTGCAAAAGAATTTTCATTAACAGGAAAATCAATATTCAGGATTTCATTTACAGGATTGGGATACACAAGCACCTTCTCATCGTAGTTGCTTGCTTCCGAAGCTGAGATCTCAGATCCAGCTGTCCTGAAAGCAGTTGCACTGATCTGGGCATTCAGTGTATAACATGCTGTCGAATTATTAGCGCCCCCTGAACCGTTAATCCTGACTGTATATGTGCTCACTGTGGAAGTATTGTACACAATTGTTTCGGATGTCAATCCGCCATGGGCAGAAGTAGCTAACAATGTTCCGCCTTTCAAAAGTTTTAAATCATAATCAGCCGGAAGATTGTTAAGAGTTATCCTGATATTTCGCTGTGAAGATGTATTGTTAAATTTAAAAACATCTACGTCTCCCTGCGGTGAAATGAGCCCGGCAATATTTGTATTTACTGCAATCGGTGTAGCTGTTGCCCCTGTATTATTTGATTCATAAGGGTCACTGCAAATTGCAACTGTTGAAAAATTTGCAACGGATGAATAAGCCGATGTTGCCGAAGAACAAACAGCCTGCACCTGGTAATCATAAGCCGTTCCATCAGAAAGAGAGGTAAGATTTCGTGATGTGGCAGTGATACCGGTAATGGTAGTCCAGGTTCCTAATGAAGATTTTTTATATTGAAGATTATAAGAAAGTGCGCCCGAGATAAAGCCCCAGCTTACCGTGGCGGATGAAATGGTAATTGATGAGGCACTGAGCGAATACGGAACTCCGCATCCTCCGCCCGTGCATGAAGAAAGACAGACGGCATTATTGTAATTGTTCAGAATTACATTTTTAGGTTGTGTTCCAAACCCGTTTGAAAAATTAATTCCGACTGTTAAATGACAATAGCTCATAATAGTTCCGCCATTTACAGGTGTGGGTGCACCGCTGCAGCTTCCTTCATATCCATATCCGGCATTGGGACCGCAATTATCAATTGCCGTATTATTTCCATTCCATACGCATGCATGTGTATGACGTGATCCCATCAGGTGTCCCTGTTCGTGAGTAACTACCATTACTGTCCATGAATATGTAGGAACATTGTTATAAGAAGAAGAAATTCCGCTATAGCATTGGCTATTGTCCAGGTTGCCCGAGCAGAGGCCGCTGAATCCTGCAGCAACTCCTCCGCCACCTGCAAATCCTAATAAATTTCCAAGATCACCATTAAAAGAATTTCGGTTGCTTTGAAATTGTCCTAACAATCCTGAAGTGCTGGTGGATGTATAAGGACTTGCAGAACTCCACACAAAAACCTGCGAAAGCGAAACAGGTATGTTATCGTTTGTATAAATAATGGCACTTTGATTAAATAAACCCGTCACATAGTTAGTGGCATTTGTAACACTTCCCTTATTCTGGTAAATATCAAAATTCACTTCCCAATACAGACGTATACAATTAACGACTACTCTTTGTCCGGCATTCTGCAATTGCCTTGCTGAATAACCCTGCCTGTCATCCATTGTATAACATTGAGTGTTGGGAGCTGCTTTCAAGTTGCGCTCATTGTATAAAATATGCCTGTTCAATGCATCATTTTCAATTTTGCCAAGAATAAGGTTTCCTGAAAGGGGCGTTGAAATAAGTCCCATTACTTCTCCTTCAAAAATACTGATGGCTGCAATGGATTGGTTATCGCCTTTAATGATACCCTGGTAATGAACTCCTCCGCGATATGGCACCGGCTGGCCATCGCTGGTGCTTGTAACAACAGAGAAATCGGGAGTAAAAATTGTTGCCTTGTAAAGTTCAAGTTCAATGTTGTTTCCTGAATTTGCAGGGATGACCAGGTTCAGATTTTCAGGCTGAGAGGTCAGTATTTCTGCTGCTTTATTTTTCTCAAATTCAAAAACAGTTGCATGTTCTGCCACGGCTGACATTTCTGTGCTGCGTTGTGATGAGCCGGTGGTGATGTTAAATAATTGCACACTCTTAAAATTTGCGTGAGATGCTTTTCGCTCATTCACTTTTTGAGCCACAGGTTTGAGATTTTCAGCAGCAGCACAAAAAAGGCATAGTAATGCTGAGAATGAAAGAATAATTTTCTTCATTGATTTTTTTTATGTTGTTATTTCCCTTTATCGGGAATGGTTTTATTTGCTTACTCTGTTAAAAGGCTTTTCAGCTTCCGCCAATAAAAAAGGTGGACGAAGTTACGGAGAAAAAATGAAAAGACAATGGAATATTTTAAAGAGAAGGTTTATACCAATCCCTGCGCGAGCATGGCATCTGCCACTTTTACAAATCCACCAATGTTAGCACCTTTCACATAATTGGTAAATCCTTTTTCCGATCCGTATTTCACGCAGTTTTGGTGGATGCTTTTCATAATGTCGCTCAGCCGTGAATCCACTTCTTCGCGTGTCCATGATAAACGCATGGAATTTTGACTCATTTCCAGGCCGCTTACTGCCACACCGCCTGCATTGCTTGCTTTGCCCGGAGCAAATAAAATTTTTGCTTTATGGAATTCGGTAACTGCATCAGGAGTGCATGGCATGTTAGCCCCTTCAGCCACTGCTTTGCAGCCGTTTTTAATTAATGACTTTGCATCTTTTCCGTCCAATTCATTTTGAGTTGCGCAGGGTAATGCCACATCACATTTTACATTCCACGGAGTTTTTCCTTTGATATAATCCGTTTTGAATTTTTGTGCATACTCACTGATCCGTCCGCGCTTTTCATTTTTAAGTTCCATAACAAAGGCAAGTTTCTGTTCGTCTACCCCATCTTTATCATAAATGTATCCGTCAGAATCAGAAAACGTAACCACTTTGCCGCCCAGCTGAAGAACTTTTTCGGCAGCATATTGCGCCACATTACCTGACCCTGATATAACTACTGTTTTTCCTTTCATGCTGTCTTTCCTGGTTGCAAGCATTTCCTGGGTAAAATAAACGCAACCATATCCGGTAGCTTCAGGACGAATTAAGCTTCCGCCATATTGAATCCCTTTCCCGGTAAGCACTCCTGTAAATCTATTTGCGATTCTTTTATACTGCCCAAAGAGAAAACCGATTTCTCTTCCTCCTACTCCGATGTCACCTGCCGGCACATCCGCGTAAGCATCAATATGACGGAAAAGCTCTGTCATAAAGCTCTGGCAAAAACGCATTACTTCATTATCAGATTTTCCTTTCGGATCAAAATCAGAACCGCCTTTACCTCCGCCCATTGGAAGTGTGGTCAGGCTGTTTTTAAAAACCTGCTCAAATGCTAAAAATTTCAAAATACCGAGATAAACTGTAGGATGAAAACGTAACCCGCCTTTATAAGGGCCCAGGGCGCTGTTCATCTGGATACGGAATCCGCGGTTAATCTGAAATTCTCCTTTATCATCTATCCATGGAACACGGAACATTACCACGCGCTCTGGTTCTGCAATGCGTTCCAGGATTTTTGCTTCTTTATATTTCAGATTTTCTTCAATAAAAGGAATAACAGATTCAGCCACTTCAAAAACCGCCTGGTGAAATTCTTTTTCACCGGGATTTTTCGCCTTCACTTTCTTCATAAAATCGTTTATTGTTTTTTCATACGCATTTGCAGCTGCCATAAGTTTTTCGTTTAAGGTTTAAAGTTGGTTTGATATTATTAATTTGTTAGTTGTAAAATGCATGCGGGTACAGATATTCAAGATATTCCCTTGTCAATTACCCGTTTTTTCAGCGGGTGTCAAAAATAGAAATATTTTTGAACCAAATAACATACTCTCTGAATCTCCGGTATTATAAATATGATTTAAAGTTTAAGCATCCCTTTGCTTTGGCTGCGGGAATACGCGAGGTAACCCCTGTGGTATATGTTGAACTGGAATCAGGTGGTTTTACGGGATACGGAGAAGCGGCCCTTCCGCCTTATCTCCCCGAAACACAGGAATCGGTCATCCGCTTTCTTTCCAGCCTTGATTTAGATCGGTTCCCAGGCCCGCTTCAGGCTGATAAAATGCTTGATTATGTTTTTTCGGTTTCAGAAAAAGATTTCTCTGCAAAGGGCGCCTTCGACATGGCACTTTATGATCTGAAAGGAAAAATGATGTCCACACCTTGTTATAAAATGTTCGATGCGGAAAAAGAAAACTGCCCTTTAACAACTTTTACCATTGGCATGGACAAACCGAAAGTGATTTTGGAAAAATTGAAAGAGGCAAAAGATTTTAATCTTCTGAAAATAAAATTAGGAGGACCGTTTGATAAATTAATCATTGAGACAATCAGGAAAGAATCAGACAAACCTATTTGTGCAGATGCCAACCAGGGATGGAAAGACCGGCAATTTGCACTTGATATGATCCATTACCTTGAGGAGATGGGAGCCGTTTTTGTCGAACAGCCTCTGTCAAAAGAAGATATATCTGATGCCGAATGGCTGAAGGAAAAAAGTCCGTTACCCATCATTGCCGATGAAGCGGTGCAGACGTATGATGATATTGTAAGCATAAAAGATGCCTATCACGGTGTGAATATTAAATTGATGAAATGTGGAGGGATGAGAGAAGCGCTTAAAATGATAAAGCAAGCCAGGCTTTTTGGTTTAAAAATCCTGATCGGCTGCATGAGCGAAAGCAGTTGCGGGGTTTCAGCAGCAGCCCAGCTTTCTCCTTTAGCCGATTGGGCCGACCTGGACGGCCCGCTCTTAATTTCGAATGATCCTTTCAAAGGAATTACTTATAAAGATGGAAGAATTGTGTTGAATGATCTGCCCGGAAATGGAATAGTGAAAAAAGTAGAAAATTGATTTTGAAAATATAATTGACGAAAAACAAAATTATTTGTTCTCACTAAAGACCTTTTGCATCAGGTGCACATTTAAAAATCTTCCAAACTTAAACCCGACCTCTTTCATCACGCCAATATGTTCAAAGCCGAAAATTTCATGGATATAAATGCTTGATCTATTTCCTTCTGAAATGCGGGCAAGCATATAATGGATCCCCGCTTTCTTTCCTTCCAGGATTAGATGTTCCAATAATTTTGTTCCGATTCCCTTTGCGCGGTAATCTTTATGGATGTAAACCGAAACCTCCGCAGTTTTCTCATAAGCACACCGGTCGCTCCATTTTGTAAGCGATGCCCAACCAATAACTTTACCATCCATTTCAGCAGAAAGCACCGGGTATTTTTCACCATGATTATTGAACCATTGAACGCGGTCTTCAATACTTTTTATTTCAGTATCAAAAGTAGCAGTGGTGTTTAAAATCGCATCATTATAAATGTCAGTGATGGAAGGAATATCTTTTAATTCTGTTGCACGGATTTGAAGCATGGATAATTTTCAAATAATTTTTATTTCAAAAGTAAAGAAAAGACGTTTAAATTTTCAGCCCTTAAAGATGCAACTCTAAATTTCAATTATTCGCCTCAGAAATTTTAGAAAATGAAATTAATTCCTTAACATTGCATTCCCCTTTCGATTGAAAATTAGTACCTTCCCGAATAAACCACTAACATGAACTGATTGTCCGGTCGGAGCGGATAAATTGAATATGAACTCCATTTTTACGTCCTCGCTTAATTTGAAAAATTATTCTAAAAAATAAAACCAATAATCACTGAACTAAAAAATTTTAATCAATGAAACACAACATCACAAAAAGTCTTTTTCTGTTTTTGATAATTATTTTCTTAACGGGATTTCAAACTCATGCTCAATCAACAGGCAAAAGAGTTTTGATGGATATTGCCGAGTCTTCAATTGTTATAAAGGGAGAGCGGTATACGTTTCCAAAACATTACCGTACCCTGCATATTGATAAAATTGAAATGCAGCAATTGCTTTCACAGGCTCCGATGGAATCGTCTTCGAATAACAGGTCAGGCCAGGTGATTTTTCCGATGCCGATGCCGGATGGTTCCATATCAAATTTCAGGATAGTTGAAACATTTGTAATGCACCCTGACCTTGCAGCTAAATTTCCCGAAATAAAAACATATATGGGACAGGGAATAGATGACCCCAATGCAACTATTCGATTAGACATGACTCCGCTTGGATTTCATGCAATGGTTCTTTCACCGAAAGGCCCTGTATTTATTGATCCATATAGTGCCGGAACTACCGATGATTATATCTGCTATTATAAAAAGGACCTTACACCTTCAGTAAATTTTATCTGTGAAACAGATCAGCTTTCAAATAGTTTGAACAAGAGTATCTCAACTGTTTCAGGTCAAAAGAGCGCAGGAACACAATTACGGACATATCGCCTGGCACTTGCCTGTACAGGAGAATATGCCGCAACAAAAGGCGGAACTAAAGCAGGAGCTTTGGCAGGCATGGTGACCAGCATGAACCGCGTTGACGGAGTGTACGAAACGGAAGTGGCAATACGAATGGTGATGGTTCCTAATGATACGCTTCTTATCTATACGAATTCTTCCACTGATCCTTATACAAATAATAACGGCAGCACTATGCTCGGACAAAACGTGTCCACTTGCAACAGCGTAATAGGTTCTTCAAATTATGACATAGGTCACGTATTCAGTACCGGAGGTGGCGGCATAGCAGGACTTGGAGTGGTTTGCGGTTCAAGTAAAGCGAATGGTGTAACCGGTTCTTCAAATCCTGTGGGTGATGGTTTTGATATTGATTATGTAGCGCATGAAATGGGACATCAGTTTGGAGGCAATCATACGTTTAACAGTACTACAGGATCGTGCGGAGGTGGTAATCGTGCTTCATCAGCTGCATACGAACCGGGCAGCGGAATCACTGTTATGGCTTATGCCGGCATTTGCGGATCGGATGATCTCGCTCCTCACAGCATTGCATATTTTCATGTAAAAAGTTTCGATGAAATTATAAACTATAGTACAACAGGTAATGGAAATACATGCCCTGTCACAACAAGTACGGGAAATACGGCTCCTGCTGTGACAAGCGTTGGTTCCGCTAAATCCATTCCCATTTCAACACCGTTTGTTCTAACGGGATCGGCAACTGATGCTAACGGGGATCCTCTTACATATTCATGGGAAGAATTTGATTTAGGGTCCGCAGGAGCGTGGAATGTTCAATCAACAACAGCTCCCATGTTCAGGCCCTTTGAGCCTGTGACTTCACCATCCAGGACTTTTCCCAAACTCTCTGACATTATAAATAACATAACTACAGTAGGAGAACTGTTACCTAACCAAGCAAGAACATTAAAATTCCATTTAACCGTTCGTGATAACCGGACAGGAGGAGGTGGTGTTATGCACCCTGATACAACACTTAATATTTCTGTGGTAAACAGCGGTGGGGCATTTGCAGTTACCGCTCCTAATACTGCATTGACCTGGGCAGGAGGTTCAACTCAAACAGTTACCTGGAATGTTAACGGAACAACGGCATCACCTATAAGCTGCGCAAATGTTAAAATATCTTTATCCACAGACGGAGGAAATACTTTTCCCACAGTAATTTCTGCAAGCACTTCAAATGACGGCACAGAAAGCATTACTGTTCCCAATACAGCAACAACCACTGCAAGAATAAAAGTGGAAGCAGTCGGAAATATCTTTTTTGATATGAGTAATTCTAACTTTACTATTACTGCAAGCGCGGGATTAACTTCTATTACAACTTCTGCTGTTTCACCAACTAATTATTGTGCAGGGGCTAATGTGAGTGTTTCATTCACGACTAATGCAGCCGCTAATGCAGGAAATATTTTTACAGCACAACTTTCCAATTCAGCGGGATCATTTGCAAGTCCGACTGCTATCGGAACATTAAGCTCTACGGCAACATCAGGAACTATAGCTGCGGTAATTCCTTCAGGTACTTCGACCGGAAGCGGCTACAGGATACGCGTGGTAAGCTCTGCACCGGTTGTAACGGGAAGTGATAATGGTTCAAATATTACAATCTCAGCCCAGGTTGCCGCTGCCGGAGGCATTAACGGCCTTACTAATTTTTGTGCATGGCTGCCGGTACAATTTAATACCGGGGCAATTGCCAATGCAACTAATTATACGTGGGGCGCACCTGCCGGTGGTACAATTACCAACGGACAGGGTACAACTCAGATAACGGTTGTCTTTACAAATTCTACTGCTCCCGGAAATGTCACAGTATTCGGTTCAAACGCAAACTGCACAGGCGCTTCTTCTTCTTTGCCGATTTCAATCCTTGCCACACCGTCAATTCCTTCAACCAGCGATGCAGTGGGTTGCAGTGGAACACCCATTACCTTAACCGGCTCACCCGCTGGTGGAACGTGGAGTGTTCCTAATCCATACTCAGGGTCTTCAACTACATTTTATTATACCGTTACAAATGGTTCAACCGGATGCAGTGCATCAAGCACATTATCATCAGGCCTACCAAATAATATCACTGTAAATCCTAAGCCTACTCCTTCCATAAGCGGCAGCACTTCTTTCTGTTCGGGAAGCTCAACAATATTAAATGCAGGAGCAGGGTTCAGCAACTATAGCTGGTCAACAGGTGCTACAACACAAAATATCACAGTCAGCACAGCCGGAACTTTTACTGTTACA
>Ga0134123_10000044_pt1 | contig 76215 bp, 102 predicted proteins | sample KB303_FD_96460 | JGI IMG/M metagenome (GOLD analysis project Ga0134123, IMG submission 96460) | Terrestrial soil microbial communities without Nitrogen fertilizer from Kellogg Biological Station, Michigan, USA - KB3-0-3 | ecosystem: Environmental > Terrestrial > Soil > Unclassified ...
AGCCATCACGCTGCCCGCGACCACCGACAGTTCAAACCCCAACGCGCGGTATGTGGTCAGGTTCTACAGCACGAACAACACCCCGCTGGCTTTCTGGCAGTGCCCATCGAGCGCAACTGAGCTACGCCTGCCACCTACGGTCAACAACTGGGCTGACCTCTGCACCTACAACGGCTCGGTGATCAGCGCGCCGAATGCTTCCGCTTACACCAAAGACGAATTCAATCAGATGCATCCGTCCTGTGCGGAGGGGAAGTTGGTGGGCTACACGAGCGCTGGCCTGACGCAGACCTGCATTACCCCTGGTACAGGTCTGCAACTGACCGGCAACACGCTCAACGCCGCGGGCGGCGGCAGCGGCTCGGCTCCGGCAGGTTCGGGCACTGAGCTGCAAATCCGACAGGACGCGATTACACTGGGCGCGCTCCTCAATAGCGCGAGCAGTGGCAGCAGTTTGGCGCTGGGTGGTGCGGTCAACGCCTCCGCTTTGCTCACGCTCAACAGCACGACCAAGGGCTTCCTGCCGCCACGGATGACAACCACGCAAAGGGATGCGATTGCCAGTCCGACGCAGGGGCTGATCATCCACAACACGACGACTGAGCAGTTAAACGGCTATGTCAAGGCGACTGATGGCACGAGCCGCTGGCAGACCCTCATCGGCGACAACCTCACGCTGCAAAACCCGCATGTGGGCGCACCCGACACTGCCATCAGCTATGGCCTCGCCTGGAACTTCGTCACTGCGGGTACCAGCACAGCACCCAACTTCTCGACTGAGGTCGGGCAGTCGCTGGCCATGTATGTGACCAATGGTCAAAACGACATTGACCAGGCGGGCAAGAAAACCTATCAAGTGCAGAGTCTTACGATGAATGCGCGCGGGTCTGGCCAGCGTGTTGCGCGCGGTCTGGCGCTCAACTGCTTTGGTGTAGGGGATTGCATCGGCGAGGACATGACTATCACGATGGCCGGGAGTCTGTCATCGAGCGGGGACGAGGGTTTCAAGTGGCAGCGATTCGCCATCCAAGAACTGAATGGACTGCAATACTCAACCGTCACTTCAATTCCGGCGCAGGCGACCATTAACACCACGCTGAGTGGCGCGGTCACGCGAAATATTAGCGAGCAGCCCGTCCCGGTCGGCTCATCAGCGGGCGTGGTGGCCGGCCAGTGGATGATTGTGGACGACGGCGCCCCAACCTCGACGGGCTACAAACGCTCGGAAGCGGTGAAGGTGACAGCGGTGCCGGATGGCACGCATATCACCGGCGTCTTTACGCATAACCACGACGCGGGCGCTGTAGTTGTTCCGGCGACCGTGCTGGTGGTGAGCAGCACGAACAATTGGGGGCCAGGGCGAACACTGGTCAATATGAGTGCGACCGCCTATACGACAGGCACCGCGCGCTGTAATCCCTGCGGCGATGGCGCGATGATTGTCGGTAGTGGCACATCGTGGGCTAGCAATATGCTCACCGGCGGGACGGCCAACAACCCCGGTGCAATCAGTTTTGAGGCTGACGACGTGACGACTTCGCCGTTCAGCCCAAGTAGCCGCCTGCGTGCGTGGTATCCGATACTACAAGTCAACAGCAGCGTTTCGCTCTCTAACTATCGGGCGAGTCAGGTCGGGCAGGGCGCTAACTACTACGGACTGGCCACCAGCCTGGGCAATTACACAATCCGCCCTGCTGCGCGACTGATGTCGTTCGACTCGATCAACGATTACTTTGCCCAAACTGTCGTCTTGTCTCCGAATAGTTTTACCTGGCAAGTGGGCGACATCGTAGAACTGGCACACTCGACATCGTTCGATGGCGGGGGTGCAACCTGGGACTTCAAAATGTATTTGCCCGGGCAGACGTATCGCGATGGTTTGAACATTCGCAACTCAGGGATGCGCGATTTTGCAACGGGGCTGACAATCGGCATCTATCCGGCGTCCACGCCGCAAGGATGGTGGACGACAGGGGCCGACATCAGCGGGCGCTCTACAGGGTTAAGGGTTGGCAGTGAAGGTAATGCCATCTCAATCAACTCGACCGACAACATTACCAATCCGGCTGGTAAGATTTCGTGGTCTATTGGCCCATCAATTCAGTATTCAAGTACCAACGGGGGGCTGCTCATTGATCCATTTGCTGGCGGGGCGAACAGCTTAGCCTTTAAGCATCCGTCAGTCATCAGCGAAAGCCTACCCCGCGCCGAGTTTACTGGCACCTGGCTCCTGCAAGGCGTTGGCTCAAACAATCCCTACTTACAGTTGAACGGTCAAAGCAGCCGTGTGTATCGTCTGCAATCCGATGGTGCAGCTACCAATGCACTCACTGCGCGAGTTTCCGTTGATGGTGGTTCGACCTGGGGCGATGTTTGGCGCTGGGGCAGTGAGGGTTTGAATGTATTAAAGACGGTCACCGCTACCAACGGCTCGAACTGGCCCAGCTACAAGCAGATCTTTACCGCTTCCATTTATAACGGGTCAGCCGCCGTTGACAAAACATGGTTCTTTAGGGTTGACCCACTCAGTAACTCAGCCAATGCTGACCAGAAATGGAGCGTGTGGCGCCCTACTTCCAATGCGAGCTTTCCCGTCGCCATATTATCGGCTGAAACATCTGGCAAATTCACCTTCGGCATACAAGACCCGCTAGGTGGGGGCATAGAAGCCGTCAGAGCCGCTGTGTTTGACCCGACTGGCATTACGGCAGGGCAGACGCGCACCTACACGATGCCTGACGTTTCGGCCACGCTGGCCACGCGCACGGGCACATTTGTCACCGACAACTGCGTCAAGGTGGATGCCAATAAGAATTTCATTGACGCGGGCGTGACTTGTGGCGGTGGCGGTGGTGGTGGCGGCTCGGTGACGAGCATCACGGCGGGCGCGGGTCTCCAATCCTCAACCACAAACCCCATCACCACCTCTGGCGCGCTCAGCATCGTCACTGGCGGGGTGACGAATGCGATGTTGGCCGGTTCGATCACTGACGACAAGCTGAACACGATCTCGACCCCTGGTAGGGTCAATGCCTCAGCGTTGGGTGGCACGATTGCGGCGGGGGTGTTTCCGACCCTGACCGGTGACGTGACGACGCCGGGCGCGTCGCTGGTGACCACCATCGCCAACGATGCGGTAACGTTCGCCAAGATGGCCAACCTGGCCACGAACCGGCTGATTGGGCGCTCGACTGCTGGCACGGGCGACCCTGAAGCCATCACACCTGGCTCCACACTCTCGCTCGCTGCTGGCACGCTCGACGTAGCCAACCAGGGCATCACCTTTGCCAAGTTCCAGAACATCGCAACCGCGCGGGTGCTGGGACGCTCGACGGCGGGCAGCGGCTCGGTCGAAGAGATCAACATCGGCACAGGTTTAGCGATTATTGCTGGCACGCTCTCCGCAACGGGGGGTGGGACGGCCATCACGGTCAAGGACGAAGGCTCGACGCTTGGCACTGCTGACACGATAGACCTGGTGGGCGCAGGCGTGACAGGCACTTTCGCTGGCACGACTCTGACGATCACGGTTCCTGGCGCCGGTACGCCGACGTTTGGCTACGCGGCGGTGACGGGTGCGACCTACACAATCTCAGGAAGTGACAATTTCCTGAAGTGTGACACATCGTCAAACGCGATCACTATCAGCATCGGCGCGAGTGGTACGGCTGGCCGTCCGCTGAGGGTGTGGAAGTCTTCGACGGACACAAACATTTGCACGATTTCGGATGGCACAAATTCTTATCAGATTTACGCACCTGGGGGCGTCTATGATTTTGTTGGCTCAGGTAGCGCATGGCTGGCTAGCCTTTCGAACTAGCAAGGCGCGGGCGGCATTCATTTCCGTAGAGCTATCGTGAGTGTTGGCTGTGACTGTGAAACCGGCGCGGTGCGGTGGTCTCAGGCTGAACGAGTGTCACATCTGGAATAGAGTAATCGCTATCAACTCTGAATGGAGAAATATCGAATTCGAGTTGCGGGGGACGAGTGGGAACAGGACGCCAACTGTGATTGCCATCCCACCCAATCACCGTTGCGAAAATTGTCCACCGTTGAAACGGCTGCCAGTCGCTAGCGAACACCGCGTGCTGTATGTAACTCCCAGCGTCAGAGCAGCAGTGTTCGGTTTCGTAGATCATTAATACCGGGGCGTTCGGGTTATCCAGGCGAAACGATTTTGCGCCCTTGATCAAGGTGAGGCCGTATCTCTCGCAAGCAAGTTGCACGTCAACATAGTTCGCCTTGTATGGTATCCAAGACAGGTCTTCGGTTCTGCCCATATAAGCTAGCCCTGTGGCAAATGCGCGTCTTAAGCATCCGCCAGACGACTGGCGCGTAAGCCCGCGCACAGTGGTAGCTAGCGACTCGTCGGAGTCAACGATAGGCATGGGAGCTACCTTGTTGGTGCTCGCCACGCCAAGTTGGAAACTTAAGGAGCAGCAAGCGATCAGTAATGCCAGGGCGCTCAGTATTGTGTATTTCATGGCCTAATTCTACCATCTACCAAGGAACTCAGATAATGAAAAAGACACTGATTTTATTGGCTCTTTGCCTGAGTCTCTGCGCAAGCCTTGCTCAGGCTGGATTGGCTCAATCGCCCAGCGGTGAAGCCTTACCGATACCATGGAGCATTGCGCCTACGCCGTTTGGGCCACAACAGGTGGTAATGGGCTGTCTTGTGTATCACCCTGGGGTGATTTGTGATTATTATGAGCGGCGACCCGCGCAAGACCCAGTAGCTAAGTGGTTACGTGGCGTAGGCGGCGCGGGCACGGGCACGCCTGAAGAGATTCCGGTTGCTAGGACGTTTGGCGTGGGTATAGACGGTGGCGGTGGTGGCCCAGTCGCCAGCATCACGGCGGGCGGGCAAGCCGGTAGAACGATTGGCATAGATGCGCACCTCGCCGAATGGGTTGAGGAATCCTACATGGAGAATGGTAAGCTGATTCTGGTCAAGCGCGGCATCAGCACTCCGTCACTTACGACGTGCGCAGGAACGGATTGCTTCGGCGAGCAAGCTTGGAAGGAAATCTATACCGCCAAGGACGGCCAGATAGTGCTTGAGCGCATCATCAGAGGCAAGATTATTCCTGCGCAGGCTGAGCGGGTAGAGTGGCCGGAGTGATGGCTATTACTGTCCAGCTATGCGCTTTTGCACGGCTGAACGCTGTACGCATAGCCGGGCTTGAAACTCATCTTCGGCGCGCTTCAGCTTGGTCTCGAATGTTACAAGACGCTGGCAGGAAGGTAACGAGCGACGAAGCTCAGACCACGCAGGCGTGCCGACCGACACGCTTTCACTTTTCTCCACTGTCTCGTTGCATTGCGATGCTAGCACCCTTGTGGTCAATGTTAGCTCTTCAATGAGTGCCGGGTAAAGCGTTACGTCAGACACAAGATAGGTTGGTTGGACTTCCTGGGAAGTGCCTGACGCAACCAAGATATAGCCGCACAGTAGGACTGTGCATAATGTTGTAATTAGGTGTTTCATTTGCTCTCCTTGTGGCATCAAGTGTGCGATTAACAGCCTGCTGAGTATACCTGTCCACCGAAGCGATAACAATGAAAACTGAACTATTTCTTGTTGCATTGCTCGCAGCTAAATTGAAGATAGTCGTCGTTATTTGGAGGCGGTGTAGGCATAGGGCCAGACCGTAACTTGCCAAAACTCTTGAATCCCTCAGTCTCATACTGACCGACCAGTATGAGACCGCCGTCGATCTGAAGCTTTACTACCATAGCGTCGAATTCTTCATTGTTCATAGTCTGATTTTACCATCACAATGACATTCAAAGCACTTCTTTTCGTATTATTCTCAGTGCTGGGGCTAGCTCTGCCCGCATCCGCCCAATCACGCTTCTTGCCACGGTTGGCTGATGATCCCTTCCGCCCAGCGCAGCCTGTCGTCAAGTACGAGACAATCCGTGCCGCGCGTGTGACGCCAATAGCGGTGCAGAACTCGGTGCTGGGGCGCGTGTTTCACGTGACAGCGTTCGGTGCTAAGGGCGATGGTACGACCAACGACACGCCCGCTATTATGAAGGCAGTGGCTGCCGTGAATGCGAATGGTGGCAGCGGCATTGTTGAATTCCCATCAGGTACGTTCTTGTTGACGCCGGGCAATCCGGCGAGCGATTCAACAAACTTTATGGTGACAGGCTCGGCGGGCGTGATGCTCAACTTCACGGCTACCAACAGCACCGTGCGCCTGTCACCCGCGACCACGATCAAAGTTGTAGCCAGTTACCTCTGCCAGAACGCGGCGGGGCAGTTCGCCTCCTGCACGCAGACCCTGTTTGGCACGTCTGCCTCACCTCTCGCCAACTTCCGCATCCAGGGCAACGGCGGCAAGATCACATGGGCGACCGACACGGAGAACGGCAGCGGCTCGTCTGCTGCGCGCGTGACGGTGTTAAACGGGGCGAATGAGTTTTACTTTTTGCGCGGCAGCTACCGAGATCCGGAATGGCGCGATTTCGAGACGCAGGACTTCCCGCGCAACATTGCTCTCGATGGCGGCTACACTGATGGTAGTGGCAACACGCTCACCGATGCGCGCGTTTCCAACTGCAAATTTACTAATTATGGAGGAGCAGGACACGACTTAAACTCCTACTGGCAGGGGGGCAATACAGTCACGGATTGCCTATTTGAATCGCATCGTCAATGGGCATCACACGAGGTGTATCTTGGCGCGGCCAAGATAGGCAATCGGTTCGTTCGGTGCAAATTCAAGCGGTCAAATGCTGATGCTTCGCTAACTAACAAGTATGCCCTTCAGAGCTACAGTGAGGGCGGTAGCGGGGATGTGGCAGGCTTGTTGGTGGAAGATTGCGACTTTGAGGGATGGATTGCCGCAGTGCTGGTGCAGCATGCAAATATCTCGGTCTCTGGCAAGGTCGTGCGTGATGTCCAGTTCGTCAGATGTAAATTCACAGGCGATGGTACGAACACGGCGATGGCAATGGTGGACCCGAACGATTGTAGTGTCGCTTATTGCACTTTCGATAACTACCTGACGGGTATCAGCGCGACGAACGGCACGGTGAGCGGGAGCAACTTCACGGTCATCCACAACAAGTTCAAGACCGTCAAAAACTGGGTCATTACCGGCTCAGCAATCGCCGACTCCCACGTCACCGACAACTACGGCACTACGCCGATAGTGGGTGGTGTGCTCTTTAATTGCCAGGGCAAGCGTGGCCACATCAACCGCAACCACGCCATCAACGCAGGCGGTAGTGGGACGGTGGGATTTTACATTGCGGGGGACGGCACAGAGGCGGTCGGCAATGAAATCTTCACCGACAACAGTGTCGCCTATACCGAACTCTTTGACTTCCTGTCCGGGGCGGGCTGGACGTTCGCTGGCAATGTGGTCAACTCGAACGCCTCCGGCTACTCGCTCTTCAGTGGCAGTGATTTCAAAATCATCGGCAACACGTTCTCGGAGCGCACCATCGTCGCCGCGGGAGCCACCGGTAACAATCTCGTCTCGGAGAACATTTTCAACGGCTCGCGCGGCAAGCCTGAGATGCGCGGCACGGCCAACTTCATCAACAACGTTGCGATCAATGGCCCTTACGTTGCGACGGGCAGCGACGCCGCTGGCTTCAAGAACGCGCGCGGCAACACTTGGAATTCCTCAAACCTAATTGATACGGTCATTGCCAACGCCACAGGCACCTACACGCCGCACACCAATCTGTATGCGGTGTTTGCGCTCACACTGACGGGCAACACGACGATTGCCGCCTCGGAGACCACGCCGACCGACGGGCGCGCGATTACATTCATTCTCACCGAAGACGGCGTTGGTGGGCGCACCATTACCTGGAATTCTCAATATATCGTCAGTTGCACGCTCTCCACCGGGGCAAATGTGCGCAACACCGTCTCGTTTATCTACAACGCCACGCTGGGCAAGTACGTGCAGACAGGCTGCACGACTGGCCTGTAATTACACAAAGGAACCTATGAAACGCATTTTCTTTCTGACTGTTTTCTGCTGTCTCTCATTTAGCGCCTTTGCGCAAACACCGAACGGCCCCGCAGCCAAACCTGCGCCTACGAAGTCTGAGACTGCGGACAATACGACATATCTGCCTATACGCACTGACAAGCAAGCTAGAGCGGGTGCCGCGGGCGATCAGAGCCTGAAGGCGTATGGCAAGGGCGACGAAATCACGAGCGATCCACCAAAGCTCACCCCTGCCGAGCAAGAGGCGGGCAAGCTCCTCTCAAAAGACATCACCACCGCGCAGCAACTGTTGCAGGCAGCGCAGAAGATCATTGATAAAGGGATCGGTGACGCTGATGTCGAATTGTATATGTACAGGTCGCGCGAGCAGCAGCTCAACATCTTGAAGGGGCTAGACGTGCAGAAGGAGAAATGGTTCGCCAGTGTGTGGCAGAGGTCGGGTTGTGATCAATGCGCGGTTGATCTTAAGACAGGGGCGCTCACGAAGCCTGCGCCAGCCGAGGCTCCGAAGAAGTAACTGCCCGTTTGCGGGGAAGGCCGAGCGCCTGGATGCTGACATACAGACTCAGCGCGGCTAGGCCAAAGTGGAAGGCCGCACGCAGCACAAAGGGCAGGGCCGAAATGCCCGTGCCGGTGTGGGCGTATCCAACGGCGACGAAACCGACGAGCAGGGCTGTATAAAGGGTGCGTGCGTTGGCGAGCGAGACCGTGCCTGCAACAACCAGCGCAAACGGTAGGAATAAAACCACACTGCGCTCCAAGTCGCCGCAGAAACTAATTGGCAGCGCGAGCAGCAGCGCGGCGCAACAGCGCGTAAAGGTTGACATCGTGCCTGCACGCCATGCCCGAAAAACTCCGACCGCTGCTAATAGGTAAATGGGCCAAAGCGCCGTCCAGAGCGTCAGGAGCAACGCCTGCGCTGCGCGCAGCACTCCGAGATCATAGAACGGCTGCAAATTATAGGTAAGGGCATAGCGCAGAAAGTCGCCCTGGGTGTCCACTCCTTGCGGGGTGCCACGCATGCCAAGCCAGACTGCGAGCGGTAACAGCAGAAGCCACAGCAGCGACCTGCGCAGCGGGTAGGCACAAGCCGCCCAGGGCAACAGTAGCAGGATGCCGTACTCCTTGGTGAGCGCCGCCAGACAGACCAGCGGCAGTGCCAACAGCGCGCGCTCACTTTGCAAACAAAGCGCGATCAGGCAGGCAAGCAGGAGTAACAGCGGGTCGGTCAAAATCGGTTGCCCGCCGTAGCGCGCGATTTGCAGCGCCACGCCGAGTAACAACACGGCTTGTGGGAAGAGTGGCACAGCGGCGCGCTGAAGTAGCAGCCAGAGAGCGCAGAGGGCCGCAAGTAGGCAGAGCGGCGTGGTCAGTCGAAAAGCGGTCAGGGTGTCGGTGTTGAACAGTGCCGCCAAGTGTCCGGCCAGCCAGGGCACGACCACGCGCAAGTTGTAAGGTGAACCCACTTGGCCACCTGCGGCCATCAGGTTGTAATAGTAGCTATCCCACCCGACGCGGTGGGAGCCGCCTGCGTAGAAGAACAAGTAGCAGTAGTGCGCCGCGCCAGCGACGAGCGCGACGAATAGCGGCCAGAGCTGGCGGTGTTTGGTCATCGTGTAAGAGCGTAAAGAAATCCCAGAAACAGTGCCAACGCGAGCAGGAAGAGAAGAAGGTCAAGGGCTTGCTTGCGCTTTGGTGTCGCCATTCGCCGCACATCCTACGCCTCGTCAGTCAAAGCAGTCAATAAAGCTATGCGTAAATCTATCATCATTCTGAGCCTGTTATGTGCGCTCTGCTTGAACGTCCACGCGCAAAAAGTCACCTACACGGCGGGCAAGATCGAGTATGTGAATCACGACCCGACGGGCGAAGCCTGCCAGCGTGACGCCGCGCGCAAGACCGTTGACGGAGTAGTTTACACTTGCGCCAATGGTGTGTACGCGGCCATCGGCGGAGGCGGCGGAGGTTCGGGCACAGTCACCAACAGCGGCACGTTGACCTCTGGCAAGGCCATCATCGGCAATAGCGGTGTGCAGGTGAAGGCTAGCAAGCTGACCATCACCGACCCGGCAACGACGGCGACGCTCACCATTGCCGACAACAAGACCCTAACAGTCTCGAACACGCTCACCTTCACGGGCACCGATTCATCATCGGTAGCCTTTGGCGCGGGCGGCACGGTGCTGTACAGCGGCGGAGCACTCGGCACGCCGTCTTCCGGGACATTGACCAGCGCCACGGGCTTGCCCCTGACAACAGGCGTAACCGGTACGCTCCCGGTCGCCAATGGCGGGACAAATCTCACTGCCGCCGCTGACGATAATGTAATGGTGGGCAACGGCACGACCTGGCAGACGAAGGCGCTCACTGACTGTCAAGATTCGAGCGGCAATCACCTTAATTACAACGCCACTACCAACGCCTTCTCCTGCGGCACGAGCAGCAGCGGGAGCGGTCTGACGATCAATACGTCCACCATTACGGGCGGCACGACCACGCGCCTGCTCTTTGATAATGCGGGGACGGTGGGCGAGATCTCGGGGCTTACGTCAAACGGCTCGACCACGCTGGTGCAGACCAGTAACGCCGCCGCCGCCTTCGAGTCTGGCCCGAATGGCTCGACCAACCCGGTCTTCCGTCTCGTCAACAACACAGCGAGTGCGGCCACCGGCCTCTCTATTACCGGCAACGCTGCCGGCTCGGGTGTGACGCTGACGGCTCTGTCCTCTGGCTCCAATGACAGCATCAATATCGTCTCAAAGGGAACGGGGGGGGTGCGTGTCAACAGTGGCGTGCTTACCACCATTGTAAGCGAGGTTAATAACTTTTCCGTTGGCACGCCGAATGGTGCGCGCGTGGTGGTTGGCGATTTTAGTGCTGGCACGCCAGTGCTATGGGTGCAGAATGCTGCCGCTACCGTGACGGGCTATGTCGGCCACATTGACGGCTCGAACAACATAGTATTTGGGTCTTTTACCGCCCATCCGGTGGTCGTCAAGCAAAATAACGTGACGGCGCTGACGATTGACACCAGCGCCAACTTTGGCTTCGGGACGGCCACCTTCGGTACATCGGCGGCAAAGGTGCTAGCCCTTGCCAGTGGCACAGCGCCGACTTCGCAGCCCGCCGACATAGTGCAGGTGTGGTCTTCCGATTTCGCGGCTGGCGATGCCCGGCTGCGCGTCCTGAGTGAGTCCGGCGCACGCATCAGCCTTGGCAATAATGCGCTTGTCTTCGCCACGGGCACGACTGACGACACTGGTATCAAGCGCGTGGCGGCGACGGTCACAGGGTTCACTGATGGCGGAACCTCGAACCTGGGCTGGTATCAGTGGGCGGGTGAGTGCTTCCTGGCGGCAGATGCGACCAGCACGAGCGCCACGCTGGCCAATCTCTCCGGCTGCACGATCTCTGGCCTAGTCAGTGGGCGCAAGTACACCTTCGAGGCGAAGCTGTTCGCTAGCAACAGCGTAGCAGGCGAAGGCGTCAAGATTGACTTTAACGGCGGCTCGGCGACGAGCACCAACTTCATTGCTCAGTGTGAGGGCTTGGACTCCACATTGACCATCAACACTCAAGTGTCAGCACTGAACACGGCATGCTCGGCGGCCACCTTCACGGGCAATGGGTTCATCCGCGTGACTGGCTCGTTTGAGCCGTCCGGGAGTGGCACCTTCATCCTCCGCTTTGCCGAGAACAGTGCTTCGAGCGGTACGTTGACAGTGAAGCGCGGCAGTTCGATTCGGATGTACGACAGTCCTTGATGTGTCTCAGTCTTGAGCGCGTCCGCCTGGTTCCTCTTCTTACCTATATCTCAAATGAAAAGACTTCTTGTTATTGCTAGTTTGTTGCTGGCCGCGCTGCCTGTGTGCGCGCAAGTGCCAGCCAACATCCAGGGCGCGACCGTGGGCGCACTCCCGACGGCCTCCGCTAATACGGGGAAGGTGTACGTCGTGACTGACGGTCTGACGGCGGGCGACTGTGCTGTGGGTGGTGGCTCGACGCGCGTCCTCTGCCGCTCGGATGGCTCTACGTGGACGGCGCTTGGTGATGGCAACACTGGCAGCGGCAATCCGTTCGCAGACTCGACGGCGATCATTAAAGGCAGTGGCGACGCCTCGAAGCTGTTGCGCATCGAGGTGGACGGCTTCACGTCAGGGCAGACGCGCGTAGTTACACCGCCCGACAGTGACACTAAGCTGCCGATTGCCGATCAGTTCTTAACCTTCACGGGGCCGACCGCCGCACGCACCTACACGATGCCCGATGCGAATCGGACGCTTACCAGCACGGCGGATAATCTCTCAGTATTTGCGGCGACGACCTCCGCGCAGTTGCGGGGCGTGCTGAGTGACGAGGTTGGGAGCGGGGCAGCAGTCTTCGAGAACGCGAATGCGACGTTAGGCAATATTACGGTAAGTGGCTGTACGGGGTGTGGTGGCGGTGGCGCGTCTGACGGCTCTGGCACTGAATTACAACGCACTGATGGCGCGGGCGGGTTTGTGAAGGTAACAGGAAGCAGTGTGAGCGGTGGGGCGGTCACGCTAGCATCGCCGCTAACCATCGCTGACAATGCTGCCGTTATATCACTGAGCCTGACTACTACACACACGGTTGGCAGTTATTTGTCTTTTAATAGCGGCGGGTCGCGTTTGATAGGCAACACCGGAAGCGGTTCCGGTGTTGGCGCAGATAAGTTTAGTATATATGGTGGCAGCCATGTCTTTCTAGTTGATTTTGCAAGTGGTGTAACAGGCATCAACCAGACTGGTGCCTCGGCTCAGTTGCACGTAACTTCAGGTTCAGCGTCTCGCGTTACCGCGATCTTCCAGGCTGCGGCAAGCGATTCAGTAGATAAAATTCAAGTGCAAGAAAGCGATGGCACTGTCAAGTTCGCAGTAGACAAAGACGGCAATGCCCTTATTGGCGCGGCTGGTTCGCCGTCCGCCAACGGCGGGAAGGTGCTAGCCTTCGGCGACAATGGTTCAACTAATCCCACGATGGCATCTAACACTGCGGGCATATTTGCTAAGGACGTGAGCGGCACGGTTGAGGCTTTTGCAGTGGACGAAGCCGGAAACTCAACGCAAATATCTCCTCATCGCCCTGGCACGGATCAATGGTACTTCTACAGTTGTAACTCACGCACTGGCCGCTGTGTTGAGGTGGATATGGAAAAGCTGGTCAGGACTGTAGAGAGTAAGCTAAACGTCAAGCTAATGAAGGAATGGTACGAACAGCCCAACTTGTTTCAACCACCTTCAGGGAGCGTGTACAAATGAAAAAGAATCTAGTTATTGTACTGTTACTCTGTTTCAGCCTAAATCCGTGGGCGTCTCGCGCGGGTGACATTGGCGGTGCGCGCGTAGTAACGCCCACGCCCGGTTCTACCGTCACTATCACAATTAGCACCGACGCCAGGCACACAATCGCAACCTGGACGGCTGCGGAGGCCGAGACCGTCAACGTCTCAGGTACGCCGCTGGATGGCGCAACAATGACCTGGATCATCGTAAACGATGCCACATTGGGGCGTGTTATCACGTTAGGCACTGGCACACTCGGCATTGGTATCGTCACTGGCATTATCAGCAAGAAATCAACCATCGCCTTCGTCGCTTATGGTGGAACGTTCCATGAGACTGGACGGGCGGTTGGCCTGTAGTATGGAGGACATAATGTACAAATGGTTCAATGGTAAATGGCAGATGCGTATGCTGGCCTGTGTGATTGGCCTGGTGGTCGCGTTTAGCGGCGGCGCAATTACAGGGCAGGTTCCCACTAACACAATCCTGACTATCAAGAATGCCAACGGTGCGGTGCTCAGTGGCGTCACCTATCCTGATGCTTTCCTCATTGCCTTCAAAGACAGTGCATCAAAGACGGAAATGATTGATGCCTTTGCCTCAGCATACGGGTATCAGGCAACTATCAATGGCTCACCCAATCCGCAAACCAAATTATTATTTGCGGCAGAGAAGCTGAACGGGTACTTACGAGATATTTATAGAGCAGAGCAGATTAGGACGGCTGCCGCCACTGCCAGCGCGACTGCCGCCGCAACTGCCGATACGAAATTTCCACAATAGCTTATGAAACCAGCGATACAAGTTGTTACTCTATGGTTTCTGCTTGGCGCGCTCGGAATGGCGCAGGTGCCAGAGAACCCTAAGCAGGTTATCGTTTCCGGCTTACCTAGTTCGGCGGCTGGCAAAGACAAGGTGTATCTCGTTACCGACGCGAGCAGCACATCGGACTGCACGGTGGGCGGCGGCTCGTTGCGCGTCAAGTGCCTGTCCAACGGCTCGACCTGGCTCAGTCTGACGGCTGATTATGTTCCCAAGTCTGTACAGATCAACGGGAATACACTCAACACCGATGTCACGATCACCGACGCGAACCTCTCCACGTCGGATGTGACGACGAACAACGCCACAGCATCAAAGCACGGCTTCTTGATGAAGCTAAGTGGGTCATCGTCTGATGTGCTCAAAGGTGATGGCACTTGGGGCACGGTAAGCGGCGCGGCACATAATCTGCTTTCGTCCACGCACAGCGATACAACCACTGCCTCGGCAACGCGCGGCGATGGGCTGTTCGCGGTGGGCGCAACTCCAACTTGGCAGCGGGTTGCCAAGCCCTCGGTTACTGGTGGCTATTTCAAGTGGAACGGCACTGATATAGTCGCGTCCACTCTGGCGGCAGCCGGGACAGGTTCTTGCACCAATCAGGTCGTCACGGCTGAGAATGCCGACGCTGCGCCGACTTGTACAACGCTCACGTCCAGCTATGTCAACACCTCGATTGCCCAAACCGGCGTTGACATAAACACCTCACATCAGGTCACAGCCACGCACTTATCCGCCGCGCTGCCCATTGCTCAAGGGGGAACAGCGAACACGACCGGCGTGCAGACCTATGTGATGTTCAGCACGACAACAGCCCCGGCTTGTAGTAACGGCGGCGGCACTACGACATTCATCGGTATAAGTGGCGCGGGTAACACAACGGAAACGAGTGTGTCTCGCTACGTAGTACCCCTGGCTGGCACGGTGAAGAATCTTCGGGTGTGGTTGGGTGCTGGGGTTCCATCAAGTGAAAGTGCCGCCGCGAAGGTAGTTTTGAACGGCTCTGCTCAAGCAAATCCCACTTGTTCAATTGCTGCGGCTGGTACGACTTGCAATGATACGAGTAATACTCTCGCTGTTGTGGCAGGTGACACGCTCAATGTCCAAATCAATTGCTCTGGTGGCACTAGCGCATTAAACGCACGAGCAGCAATCAGCTTTACGATTCAGCAATAAGGCAGAGACAACACCATGCCATTTTGGGACATATTCCGAAACGCAGGTCGGCGTGTGGGCGACTTGTTCGACGAAGAAGAATTGCTGCGGACGCCTGGCATCAATCCAGACGTGCAGCATCCGCTCCGCCGTCCGCTCATCAATCGCCCGCAGGCTTCCCCCGTGCTCGACGACGGCTTGCGCGACGATGCACCAATGGCGACACGTCCTCGCTTGGCCGTGCCACCTGCCGAGCTGGAGACGAGTCCGGCAACGCGACCGCGCACTGTTGCACCGCAAGCTGATTTCAACCCGCAGCCCGCGCTGGGCGCATCGCGCCCGCGCTTCGCGGACGAGTACGACAACACGCGCCACGAAGCGTTGCTCGGCTTGGACGAGAAGGCGCGACAACCGGGTGGACGGCGCAAACTGGCCTTGCAGAATGCGCTGCTTGGCGCGCTGAGCGGTATCGCCAATGCGTCGCGCAACCCTCACGCAGGCTGGCGCGAGATGTTGGCCGGGGCTGCGGGCGGAGCGGGAACCGCCGGGATCGTGAGCGCTGCGCGTCCCGACCTGGGCGCAAACCTGAATTGGGAAATGGTGGGCCGTCCGCGCTATGAGCAGGAGCGGGAGCGGCGCGACATTGAGAGCACGCGCGTGCTGAAGCGGCGCAAAGGAGAGGCCGAACTGGCGACGGAGGAGTCACAGCGCCGCAACTATGAAGACCAAATGACAATGCGTGGGCGCGAGAGTAGCAGGCAGGATGAAGAACTCCGGCTGCGACAGCGGCAGACCGAGCAGCAACTCAAGCTCGAGCAAGCCAGGCTGGAAGCCGTCCAGCGTGGCACTCCCTCGCGGGTTGACCTCGAAGAAGACGATGGCACGGTGAGCACTTACAACATCTTCCCCGACGGCACACAGGTCTATTTAGGTAAAGCGGCGCGCGATCTCTACGAGCGCCGACAGGCGACGACCAGCCAGGCCAATACGCAGGCGCGCATCCAGGCAGGCGACCGCCGCACCGATAAGCAGATAGCTGCTGGTGATCGCCGGGCGCAGAGCCGGGCAACAGCCCCGCGAGCGTCAAGAGCTAAGCCTATAACATACGTCCCGCGCGCAGAGGTTGAGCAGTACGCCAAGGATCGCGGCAAGACCTTTGAACAAGCCCTGTCCGACTTGATGAATCTGGGCTACAGGCTGGCACCAAAGTAACAGTAATGCCACAAGACGCTTTCGCACAATGGCGCGCGGAGCGGCGCAAGACGGGGAAGCCTGCACCAGCCCCGACTCCTTTGGATGATCTGACGGAGTTTGCGCGTGCGCGTGGCGCAACCGTCACGAGCACCAATCGTGGCCGCCACAATCCAGGCAGCGCGCATTACGACAACCGGGCGATTGATGTGCGCACACGCGACCGCTCGCCCGCCGAAGTCGAGGCGTTGATGAATGACGCTGAGTCTTCGGGTTATGCCGTGCGTGACGAACGGCAACGTCCGTCCGGTCAGCAGGTCTGGGGCGGGCCGCACTTGCACCTTGAAGCGCAGGAGCCGCCCGACGACTTTGCGCAGTGGCGCGCAGAACGGCAACGCCCGCAACCTCGCAATGAGCCGCAGATAGGCCCGCGCGTCGCACAGCCAGCGACCGCAACCGATCCCTTTGAGCGGCAGCAGCCTGTCAGCATCGGTGGCCGCCCGCTCGTCACCCCAACACAGCCAGTCAAGCTACCCGCTGTTAATCTGCGTGAGGCGCGTCGCCAGGCTCGTGATTTTACCGTTCCGCCCGAGCTGCAATCTCCCACTCCCGAACAATTCCAGAACGAGTTACAAGCTACGCGCATCCAGCGCGAGCAGGCACGGCAGGCCTATGTCGCACAGCAACAGGCCAAGGTCGCAGGGCAGGGCAGGCTCGCAGAAGCCGGGACACGCTTCGCGCGCAGCGCAGCTAAGTCAACCGTCGCCCCGTTGGAGATGATCGCTGCCAGCCAGCCGACGGAGATTGGCGAAGAGGCGGTGAGGCGAGCGTCCGGACTGCCGCAGCTCGATACCGCGCTTGATGAATACTTGCCGGTTGATCCGAGCAAGCGGATGACGGCCAATCCGCTTGACCCGGACTTCTACTCGGTCACGATCCCGGAGGTCGCGGGCAACGTTGTCCCGATGATCGCTACCGGTAAAGTGCTGCCAGGCGGGCTAGCCTCGCGACTTGGCGCGACGGCAACCGGGATGATGCAGGCTGGGGGGCAGGGCTACCGTGAAGCGCGCGAATCCGGGGCAACCCGCGAACAGGCTCAGCGCCACGCCGGAGCCGAAGGCGTGATCGCTACGACAGAGATGCTGGGCGGCCAGGCGGCGCTCGGCAGTGCAGTGCGTCCCGTGGCGCGCGAGGTCGCTAAGGACATTGCCAAGGACGTAGGCCAAGAGGCTTATCAGCAGTGGCTCTCGAACCTCAACGCGGCTGATTACTCGAAGATTGACCCGCAGCGCGGCGAGTTCGAGGACGTGCCAGTCAGCGCGGTGGGTGGCGCACTGGTCAGCGGCGGGATGAACGCTGCGCACGCTGGCGCGCAACGTTTTGCCGGGAATCGCGCACAGGCCAGAGACACCGCCACCGTGCAGCAAGAACCCCTCGCGCCGCCACAGATGCAGCGCACGGGCCAGTTGCGACCCACGCAGGTTGTCCCGCGCGCACAATTGGAGATGGCAGCCAGGCAGGGCACAGCGCCGCAGGCTGCACCACAAGCCGCACCAGGAGCCGAGGAAAACCCGCTCGAGGCCTTCTTGCGCGAGCGGACGGGGAAGCTGGCTGAAGTAGCGCCAGCCGCTGAAGTAGAGAAGCCCTTGAGTGCGATTGCGCGCCGCAAGCTCGCGCAGGAGCAAACACTGCGCGAACGTCAGACACAGGCTCAGCAGAGCAATATGGATGCTGCTGATCAGCGCGCGGAGATGCTGCGGCGCGGTGATCTGGCGGGCGCGGCTGACCTACTGGCCGGGGAACTGGAAGTCATCGGCACGCAGTTGAAGGATGCGCGCAAGCTGGGCGATGTTGAGATGCAGCGCCGCCTGGTGGTATCGCGGCAAGCTGCTGAGCGCCAATATGACGAATTGCAGGCGCAAATCAAGCAGCAACAGCGCGCTGTACGTCCCGTGGCTCCGCCCAAGGCTGCCAGGCCACCCAGAGTGCCGCCGAGCGCCGAGAACGAGCCTCCACAGGTACAGCAGCGGGCGAACGCGCCAACGGCTGAAGCGCCGCAGCAATCGGGCAAACTGCTCCGCTCGGTGGTCAACCCCGAAGGCGGGGTGCCTGTCGTGCAGCGGGCGACGCCGAGTTTTGAGAACCTGGCCGAGCGTGAGGGTCGTCGCGAGTTCAACAGCGAAGAACTGGAAGGGAATCGTAACCTCTGGCAGTTCGTGAAAAAGCAGGGTGGCGTGCAGCGCAGCGTCGCCAATCGGGGCGAGTTGAGCTATCTGGTCGGCAGGGAAGGCGGTGCGCCCGGTGTAGTGAGCGATGCCGGGCTGCCAGTGGACGAAATGCGGCGCTACGCGAATGAGGCAGGCTTTGGGCCTTACGAGACCGAAGACGACTTCTTGCAGGCGCTGCGGAGAGGCCGGAACGAGTTTTCAAACGCGCGCCGTGTGAGCCGCTCGCTGGCTGACGAAGAAGAGGCTTACTACAGACAGAAGGGAAGCGCGGCGATGGAAGCCCCGGAGTCACCATCGCCGCTGAGTCAATGGGAAGTCCGGCGACAGGCTGCGGAAGACAAGGCTGTCGACCTGCGCCAGCGCATGATGGATGTCAATGACCAATTAACGCAAGTTGCAGTTGGGCGAGCACGCCTCTCGGACAGCGAGCAAGAGAGGTTACAACATGACCACATCTACCTAAAGCAGCAATATGCAGAAGCTCAGCAACGATTGCGCGATCTCGAACAGGCAGAGCCAGGCGAGCACTCGCCCCATATGCAACAAGAGGCTGAGTCCTTAGCGGGTGTAGTGTTTACACCCAGTAAGCCCGCCGAACAAATGACGCGGGCTGAATGGGAAGCGCAGCCTGCAGACTGGAAGCGCAAGAACGACCATGAACTTGCCATCATCAAAGCCCTGAAGCACGGCCAGTCTGTCCCTGGTGAGGTCTTGGCAGGCTATCCACGCCTAAAGGCACGCTATGCCGCCCTGCTACAACCTGCAGAGGTCAAACCACCCACCGCGCCACTCGATTCAGCCTATCGCAAGCTTGGCACTGAAGATGCGCAATCAATCAGCGATCTCTACGCCCGCGCCGATGATGTGCACCGTCGCTCATCCACGCCGGAAGAACGTGCGCGCGCACAACAGGCGCGTGAACTGGTTGGTTCACTGACTGAGGCTGAGCGCCGCGCGGTTGCCGAAGTCTTACCGGAGCGCCGCTTCTCGCCCGTGAAAGAGGCAGACCAGCCGAACTACGGGCGCGCCGTCCAGGACATTGCGCTTGATGAGGCCAACCCGCAAGAGTTGGCGAACTTCGAGAGCGTGGCGAACTTCTTTGACGAGATGGCAAAGGGTAGCGCCGCCTTGACGCAGGATGAGCACGCCGCCGCGCGCCAGCAGTTAGAGCGCGCTGCCGAACTGCACGCCGAAACGATCACGCCGGAGCAGCGCCGCATAGCCACAGGGCTGAACGTGCTACTGACCTCGACAAAGGGCGATGCGGTGCGCTTCCGTCAGTTGTATGATAAGCTTCACGAAGGAGAGTTGACGCGCAATGAAGCCTACACGCTCAAAGACATCGGCAAGCAGTACGGACTCGCAGCCGTCTACCTTGACCACATTATTGCCGAAGGTGGAAGACGACGAGCAGACACAGCGGCGGCATCATCGCGCGCTGAGCGACCTGTTGAGCTTCGTCGTGAAGCAACAACGGGCCAGCCAGTCGAACGTCCGGCCAATGCCAGCGCGCAGCCTGCGTCCGGCGAGCGAGGCCGTAACACCATTGCCCGGCAAGGTGCTGCCAATGCGCCCGAAGTCGTAGGCGAGACCTCGACTACCGAAGCCAACCCAGCTAGTCAGCCCCTACCACAAGAGCAGCGCACCGTTGTGCACGACAATCCCACCATTCACGGCAAGCCTATTGTAGCTGAGACTGCCGATGGCCGCGTGATCGTGCCAAATGAGGCCAATAAATCGGGTGTGTCAGTGGTGAAGGATCAGAGCGGCAATCTACCAGAGCAGGGGGCAGCCTTTGGCGTGCGTCAATCAGGCTTCCCTGATGGTAGCTGGTACGTGACTGATCAGCACGGCGAAATTGTCAGATTTGGCGTACCGATGGGCGAGCTACCGCGCCGCTTCAAGACCAGTGAGGCTGCATTCAAGGCCGGGGAAAAGTGGGTTAAACAACAAGATAAAATCCGCGCCGGGCAGAAAGAAGGGCCAGCCTCTCACCCTGACGCCGCCTTTATCGAATCTGTCATCCGCGAGCAGGGCGGGGAAATGCCCCGCGCCAATCTCATCCGCGAGTCTGGCCTGGTGCGCTCACGCGCGAATCCGGCGCTGGCAGCGCTGAAGGCTGAAGGGCGCGTAGTGGAAGAGAACGGGAAACTGCGTTTGGTAAAAACGCAGGATATTATCCCATCTGCCCGCCAACCAGGGGCGGAAGGTCAATCCGGTCAACCAGTTCTCAATAAGCGCAACCCCGAAGCCGGAGCCGTCCGCCTCGGTGGCCCGCCGCGCATTCCGCCCAACTTCGACCTAACCAAGCACGCAACCGACATTGCTGCCCGGATGAAGCGCGAGCGCCGCAGCAAGGCTGAGATGGCGCAGGCTGTGCAACTACTGCGACACCTTGAGGCTGCGCAGAAGGCCAACGATGCAGCAGCGTTCCAGGCTGCCCACTCACAACTCCGCACGCACGTCGAAGGCGGACCGGTCAAGCGCGCCGTCGCAACCGGCGGGGAAGTCCTCAACTTCGCGCGAAGTTTGATGCTCACGGGCGATTTGCCACACATGCGGCAAGGACTCTTTCTGACCGTGCCGCCGCGTTACTGGAAACAGGCAACCACTGATACCGTTGAGGCGCTGCACAATGTCCGCGACGCGACATTCAAAGCTTTCCGTAAGATGCTCGAAAACGCCCCCGCCGCGAAACTCGGCACAAAATACGATCTCTACCTGGCCAGCAACGGAATGGCGGAAGAGAACTTTGCCTCCAAGTGGGCGCACAAGTTCTTCCTCACGCGCAAAGTTGAGCAGGTCTACGCCTCTTACCTTGATCTGCGCCGTATTGATGCCTTTGAGCGAGCGGCTCGGCGCATTCTGCGCAACACGAAGCTAGGCGCGGAAGAGAAAGAAACGGCGCTGCGTGATGCTGCGCGCGCCATCAATATCCTGTCCGGTCGTGGGCAAGTTGGCGAGACGGTCGAGAGCGCGATTCCGCTGCTCAACAAGATTCTGCTGGCCCCGCGTTACACGATCAGCCGCTTGCAGATCCCGACACTGCTCCAACCGCAGAAGCCGGGCTACCGCGACGCTGTGCGTGACTTGGCCGAAACGAGCGCCGTGCTGCTCAGCCTGGGCGGTCTGGCGGTGGCAGCCGGTGTGGCCAGCACGTCGCTTGATTACGATGACCCGGACTTCCTGAAGCTGCGCGTGGGTAATAAGGTTTACGACCTCTCGGCGGGGCTAGCGCCGGTCGCCAAGATCGCCGCGCAAGTGTCGGAGTGGGCTTGGTCGCAACGGCCTAGCGAGACGCGGCGCGAGCGGAAGCGGGTTTCAGAAGAGACAGTGAGCGACTTAGCGCGCTTTAGCCGCGGGAAGTTGTCGCCTGCGGCTTCGCTTATGGCTGACGCGTTGAGCGATTGGACGAACATGGCAGGGGAGAAGGTGACGCCCACCAAGGCAGTGCTCGACCGCGTGATCCCGCTCATCTTGCGCGACACAGCGAATGCCTGGCAGGCGGAAGGGCCGGTCGGGGCGGCGGAGATCTTCCTGCCGGCGGAGCTAGGCGTGGGCACGGCAGTCTACCCGCAATCGCCCCTGCGGCAATCAGCACTGGCGGGGGATTTGCGCCGCTTTGATCTACCACGCGGCAACCTCTATCAGAAGGCAGGCGAGCCGAAAGAAACCTTCAAGGAACGCCAGCAAGCCTATGGCGAGATGTCGCGCGAGTTCGCACGGAAGCTCGCAGATGCACCGACCTACAAGGCTGCGCCGGACGAAGAGAAGAAGGCCATGTTGGGCTTGCTCGGCGAGCGGCTCAAGGATGCGAGCAATGAAGTAGAGCCAGACCGCGCCAAGCTGGAGCCAGACCGCATTCAGAGCGACGCTGAAGCGGCAGAGGCTAGGCGACGGAAGAAAGCGGCGAGTGAGCGGGGAAGGCTGCGGTATCAGCCGGAGCGGTGAGCTATTATCTGTCGGGAAGGTTTAGGATACGCCCTTACCATCTATCTCATCGGCCACAGGCCGCATTCGCCGATGCTCGGCAAATAGTGTTATGGCGTGCTCCCAACGCAGTGAGGGGCCGATATGAAAACCAAAGCCACATGTCGTGCAGACGTATTCGGTATAGCCTTTTTCTTTGTGCAATGATTTACGGTAGGTATCCAACGACAGAGAGGCAACGCCGCACGCTGGGCAGTAGGCGAGTCGGGCAAACTTGCTGGTTTTGGATTCTTTCGTATAATGCGACATTCCTTAGTCCCACCATCCGCGTAGGTGCTTCTTCAGCATCCTGCCAAGATAATCAATGTCCTGCTGTGCTAAATACTCAGCATGCTGCCAGACATAAGTCCGCCGGCGCGATGACCATTGCGGGTAGGCTGCGTGCTCGTATCCCGCCAACTCCGGATAATCATCAGCTTCAAGTCTACGGCATAACTCTGACACGATAAGTAGCTGCTTGGCGCTGCGCTCCGAGCTGGTCACCTTGCCGTGCTTTTGATGATGCGTTGCCATTAATCGTGCGGCGGTTGAGAGCATATCCATCAGCGGAGCATAGTCACAAGTATCAAAGTGCCAGACAACGGAACGGAAACGCCAGCAGTTGCGCAGGCCCACATACAAACACCAAAGCCGCCAGCGCATAGCTGCATAAGGACGCCACCCTTCATGGTTGAATCCGAGTAGACGGCGCAGCTTGAGCCTCAGCGAGCGCCACTGTGTTGGCTTGCTTCTGGTGATTATCTCTACCGTTTTTTCCATCTTTCATCCTTTTAAGTTGCAGTTCGTTGCGCTCCCGATTGCACTGCACGCAGCTTGCCACCAGATTCTCCGCTGTAGAATTGCCGCCTAACGCGTGCGGAAACAGGTGGTCAGTAGTAGCCTGATACGCCGTGATGGTTTGCCCCTCGCCGTCCACATAGCGGAATTGTCGGCCAAGATCACATAACCCGCGCCGCCGATTTTTACGCACGGAGGCCACTGTCTTGATGATCCGTCCGCACCAAAAGCAGCGATCACGCTGCATCATCAGCAGGAAATCGAGGTGACGCCGAGCTGTCAGGCGTTCATGGCGAACCTGTTTGCTGCTGCAATGGACTGTCATAACAATGTGAATATAGCACAGGATGCCCGTCTTTATTGATCGAAATGCGCCTTGTCTATGGTAAAATACTGTCCACATCGAGGACGCACACAGCAGTGAGGCCGTCCGATCAGCAAGCTTGCGGGCTAGATCGTGAGCCGGGGTAGTTTGACAAAGTAAAACGAGCACGATACGCCGAAGGCCGTCAGGAAGAAAGCAAACTTACTGCTTAATCCTGACGGCCTTTCGTTTGCCGCGAGCCAGATAAATGGCATAGGCAGGTGTCTAAGCTACCTCGCGACGTTGCGCAGAATACGCCTTGACTCAGCCGAACGCAAGCCAGATAATGCGTCCCGTCTAAGCTAATCAGATGACTATGGCGATCACACTGCCAAAACTGAATAACTTGACCGCGCTGGCGCGGCGATACCTTTGTGTCTGCCCGTTGGCGTGTTTATGGCTCTTGAAGTCTGAGCAATGAGCAGTTGCATACTGCGCGGTTGGGGTGGAAGGCGAGATCACCGAGAAATCAAGCCTCCGGCGGTTTGCGAGTCTTGCGCTTCGGCGCTTTCACTCGCAGACGCCAGCCGAACGGGGAAGCCACCCGGTCAGGTTCAGCGCGAGATTCAACCGGAGCGATAATCCGGCCAAGCGGGCGCGCTGAGTATTGAAAACTGTTACGACTGCTTAGGCCGTTCCTCTGGCGTTATGCTCGCCAGAGTCTTCCCGGGCAACGCCGTGCTACTAGATGCACTCACCGCCGCCTGCGTCCCGGTTGCAACTTGGTCTCTTGAAAGAATCGGCTAAGGTGGTACGGATAGCCTGTGAAATATCGGCAAAGCGGCTCAGACGGGAAGCTTCTCCACACTCGTAAGGTAAGACCAAGCGGGAAGGGCGGCGTTTCTCTACATGTGATTATTGCGGTGGTAACGGAATCTCAGCCGGGAACTCATCAGCCGGCCTCCTTCCTTATTCGTCCTCTACGGAAAGACCGAGCGCGCTACACGCAGCCAGCGCAATCTGTTCGGGCGTGGCAGGTAAGAAGATGCCCACATCCATACAACTCAATACGTAATCAAAAATCTTTTGCTGTCCCACCCGACCTAGCCCTAGGGCGTGGTAAAGTTCGCCAAAGAAGCGCAGCCAAACTTGATGGGCTGCGTCTGCTGGGTCTGAGGTACGCGGGTACAACCACGCAACCAACTTAGCCGCCGCTTCTCGGTCGGTAAAGAAGGCGGGCACTATCTGAGGGTACATCTGGTCTGGCGGTAATGGCTTAAATAATGCTGACATGCTCGCGCGCAGACGAGCCTGCTCTTGCCACTCCTGATTGTTTGGAGGCAACCCCCAACCTTCGCCCCATTTGCTGCCAATTTCAGTCCAGCCCATCTTTTGGGCCAGCGCGGCGCACGCTGCTGTTCTGCTTATCTTCTCGCTCATTCTGCTCCTTTCACTTCACACAGGAACTTAGCCTGCCTGGTCTTTTCCTGGCCGCACTTGCAACGATACGTGGCGACGCCTGTCTCTTCGTCGAAGGCGACCAGTTTCTTGAATCTGCAAACGTGTCTTCTTTTTCGGGTAGCCATTAGTTTCCTATTGCGGCTCAGCAGGGGAGCCATTATCTGTATTCATCTTTCCAAGCATATCCAGTACGTCCGATAATGGCTTTTATGTCCCAGCGGCCTCGGTTGTCGGGTCTTGGGACTGCTTAGGTGTCGGGTTCAGGGCAGTGTCAATCCACGATGTGAAGCCATTAGGATTAAGGCCCGCGCTCGCCGCCAAATTAGTCAGGCTGTCTTTCGCGCGCCGCAACGCCTCATCCTTCACCGTGATTTGCTGGCGCAGTTCGTCGCGCTCGCGTTCAAGAGCAAACCGCTGCGCCTCGAGATCGAAAATCTTTGAACGCAAATTACCACCTCGCGCGGGCGTCCTGTCCAGTTCCGCTTTCACGATTGATAGTTCAGCCCGCAACCGCTCGCACTCCGCCAACTGCTCGGCTTGGGCGGCAAACTCGACGAGCGCATCACGTATCAACTCGCAATAGGACTGACCGAGAAGGATGCACGGCGTCTCGCCAAGCAGTTGTATATCCAGATCGGAGCGCAACGTGTTGAGCCTTTTCAGGTCTTCGTCATTCATTCACTCCCCCTCTTTCCCGGCCCGCAATGAGCCGCGCTCGGTCGCCACTTCCATCATTTGACGCAGCTTGCGCTTCTTGGCTTCTATACGGTCACGATCCCCGATAGTGATGGGCAGACCGAGTTCCTGTAGCAACTCGACCACTCCCAACACATCATCCAACTCGATGGATAGAACCTCCACGTTGCCGCGCCCATCTGGGTACGCACCCTTAACGGCGAATCTATTCACCTTGCATGCCGCCTGAATGACCTCGGCGCACTCTTCGTTCAGGCACTCCAATACGTGCTCAATTAGGTTCATTTTCCCTCTTTCCCGGCCCGCGCTTGGCGGGCTTCTGCTGCTTTTCGATCACCTGCAATAGGTAGATCACTTTATCTACAACCTCGCCGACCGGCACGCCCAACGCGAATTGAGCGTGCGCATCTTTAAGCCACATCGTGGTCGGATTATCTGCAAAGCCCCTTCCCCCGCCGAACGACGGAAACCTGTCGGCAATGAGCTTCACGATGTTTTGACGCTGTTTTTTAGTTACTCGCATTCCGCGTTCCCTCCCTCGTCTGCCTGTTCCCCTTGTAGTGCGAAGGCCAGCAGACACGCACGCCCACTGGCCCCTTGCGCCATCTACTGCGCCCTACTCTTCGCAATGTCTGCCTCAAGCTGCGTGGCCAAGCTGTAATCGCCCCGCTCTCTCAACTGCGCGATTTTCTGGTTCAGCCGGTCATAGCTGACCGGAAGATCAGGCAGTTGATAAGCCACTGCCGGAGCGCCCAACACCACGTTCACCACACGCAAGCCAACCGTGCCGCCGCTGGGCTGCTTGCCTTCGCTGCTCACTTGCAACCCTAGATGTGGGCTGAAGCAGTTCTTCTGCCACGCCCCCGCAACTGTGCGCTCACCACATGTCACCTTGAACGGCAAGCCAGGCCAGTCAGCATTCAGGCCACTGCGGCTGTAGGTGGTCGCCGGGTAGCCGAGAAAGTCGAGCACTGCGCTGCCGTCGTGTGTGCGCAACTGGCCGTGCTGTGGATCAATCCACGTCTTCAGGTTCAACGTAACGGCACCATCCGGCTTTCGATGCTGCTGCGTTTCATAGCTGCGCCCGTCGCCATAGGTAAAGCGCCGGAACGTTGAAGTGACGACGCCATTGGTGGCGAACTCCACATCCACCGTTGACGGGAGAGCGAACTGCGGCGCGGATTGTGCGCGAGAGATGCGCCAGCCAACTGCCAGCGCCAACAGACAAATCGAAACAGCGAGCAATTTCTTCATGGGTAATCTCCTTGTGTTAGTTGTTACAGGTGAGGCTAGGTGAGTATACATCCGGGGCAGGTGCTACAGCACCCCATTGTGTTCCAGCCGGGCGTTCCCTCACCGCAGTCATAAGACATCACCTCGCAGCCTTCTGCCAGGGAGCAGCAGCCGGAACAGAAGGTGGACATATACCGGCAACCCGCTGGCGGCGCCGGAAAGCTGCAATCGGCGTATTGTGGTGCGGTAAACCACACCAGCGCCGCGCAGAGTAGCAAGGCGAGTGAGAGGAAAAACGTTTTGTTCAACTTCATTGAGTGATTCTCCTTTTCGGGTTTTGAGTTAATCGGGGCTACTAAGATCGCTTAGCAGCGCTATTGCGCGTTCCGTCCAGGTCGTTTCTTCTTCAGCTTTCCTTGATACAACCGACAGCCACACGGCTCGGCGTACACACACTTGCCAACCTGCACTTTGGTTATCTCAACTTTGTGAGTCGGGCAGATGTCGTTCTTGATGTCTTCGAAGTGCGCTTTGATCACGGCCAGTGTGCGCGCCTCGTCTGCTTCTTCCTCTTCTTTAGTGGGATAAGAAGCTTCAGTACAACACAGCCTGGCCATCACTTCTTCGCCCAGCGGCAAGCCGTGCGGTATACATGGATAAGCCAACGCGTACATTGGAGCGACAACGCCATGATCAGTTGGTTGCGCGACGGATTCATAAGGAATGCCTTTGTCGCACGTCTTGTTAGCTGTGCCGTTGAAATGGCGGCAGGTGGTTGTTTTGAGCATTAGGCGTCCTCCGTAAGCTGGGCAATCAATGCCTCAAGCGTGAGAATGCAAAAGCAGGCGGCAAGGTGAACTCTGTAATCATGCTCCCCGGCTAGCGCGATTAGCTCAGCGTCGCCTGCTAGGTCTATGGGCCACAGTAGATTCATCGGCATCTTCCCGGTCGGAATACCCCAATGCATTCCATAGATCATTAGTTCACCTCTCTGCTTTCGGTTGGCACGTCGGGCAGTTCCCTACTGCCCACACCCCGCACTCCGCGCACACGATCACGCCCGGTAGTAACAGAGCGAGGCCGTGTGCGGTTGCTTGCTGTCTGACCGCTAAGCCGTCTTGTCGAGCCTGACTGGTAGCCTGCTGCAAGATGCTCAGCGAAGCCTCTAAGTCTATCGGCCTCGTCCCGGCTCTGTTGGTGACGACCTTTGCCGCGTCGCCAGGCGAGTCGTCTTTCGACGGCGGGGGTAAGCTTCCCGCCTGGCCTAATAACTCGCTCTCTAACGAAGCGGAGCACATATCTGTAGTTTCCGCGTCCATCCTTTTCAACCCTCCATAATTCAGCCCAAGCATCATCTTCGGGTATTTGATTTTCTGCTTTATTGTTCCAAATAACCGACAGGTCTAAGTCTTCTGTTTCCAATGTGATGATTTGCCCGGTGATTTCATCGGGTATTTGCCTGATTACATCCCCGCCATCTGCCAGAGTAGTTGAAATACCCTCAAGCCTAGCGCCAGGCATATAATCGCCATCACCCAATGCTCCCATGATGTTTTCACCGCGGGTGGCTGGTAAAAGGGACGCAGGCATCCCATCACATAGCCCACCAGTGCGATTAGTAAGAGTGTCGCTTTTAGTCCTGTGTCCATTGCCTTCCTTGCTCAGCCCAGAGACCAGAAGAGCGCCCGTATCATTCCTATTACAGCCAGTACCGCCGCCAAGATCAGCAACTCTCCCAGTAGTTTGTTTTGCTCGTCGTCCATCCTGGTCTCCTTCCGCCTCACCCCCAGCATCAGGAATGAGGCGCGTTAATTTGGGCGCTGGCCCTCCCTCTCTTCTCCATTGATGTACTGCGGCAGCGGCTCAGTGTGCCGCTCTCCCGCTCTCCCGCTCTCCCGCTTCCCTACTCCGGCCTGTGCGACCGGTTGCCGCCGTGAAGCAACCGCAAAGATCACCATCGCCGAAGCCAATTCAAGGAAGGCGAGCAGCGCAGCATTGACCGCCACGTCATCACCGAACATCCGGTCGAGCGGGGTAGCCTCGCGTGCGCTCATCCCGATCTGGCGCGCGATGGCTTTGCTCGATGCCCTGGCCGCCGCCGCCATCCCAGCTTCGTACTTGCGCACCTGGGCAGAGTTGAAGGACTCGACGCCGGCAGCGCGCACGCCGTTGTACGCGAGATAGCCAGCGTTGGCGGAGCAGATGACCGCGAGCACGACCTTCATGAAAGTCTCACCAGGCGTCTCGACGTGGAACAGGTAGAGCGCGGCGAGTCCCGCAATCGCTGCCGAGACCGCCACCCAGACGCCAAGCTGCGCACCGTAGACCCACCACGCGGCAACGCTGATGCCGCCGACGAGCAGCGTGTAGATCAGCAGGAATACCACCCAATCAAACAGTGTTCTGCGGTTGTCACTCACTTGTTTCCTCTCCGGCACCATGGTTGTTGTTAGTCTTGCTTTGGCGCGAACTTGCGCGGAAACGGTAAATCCCAATTGTCTACGACCCGTTGCCAGTCCAGATCGTCAGCCTCGGCATCGGCCTGTCCGACGCGGAGAACGCTAGCGAATTGCTCTTGAATGTGCGGCAGCAACATCGCCTCTTTGGGGAACATTCCAGCAGACGGCAAGCTTAAGAAAACGCTCGTTACCGCGCACTCCAGGCACATGCCGTTGTCTGATTTGCGCACCGGTCGCGCTTGCTGGTTGCCGGTTTTTTCGGCTACGCATTGCTTGCCACAGCGCGGGCAGTTTTTAATGTTCATCGTTCTCCTTGTCGGCACCATCTTGTTCTGTTATTGCTTCGACCGCCGCTTTGATAAATTCCGCCGCTGTTTGCGGACAGATTGCATTGCCGTAGCCCCGCAAGAGTCCCACCCTGCCGGGAATCCCATTAGCCAAGCACTGAAGGCTGGATTTAACGCGCCGCGCTTTTCCGTCGAGACAATAGACGAGTTCGTAATCACTCCACGCGCCACCACATTCAAACTGACCGTTGCTTTTGTCCCGTCCGGTCGCCGCCCCGTCAACGTCGCACCCTTCGCCATTTGTGAGCCGTCTGCGTTGGCCGCCGTCGGGGTGGGCCATCCCCCTAAGATAATCCCCTGTACTTGATCTTCCAGTCTCGCCTGGCCATCGCACGCTCTCTCCGGATTCCCGTTGCCGCCGTTGTTCGCTACGCGGGGCGTCCCCCAACCAGCCAGCGTCACTTGCTGGCTTAGCGGAACACCCGTATCCCAAGGACGGGGCGGCTGATTGCCTCTTGCCCCGTCCTGTGCTGTTGGGCTGCACCAGCCCGCCAAGACTGCCTGGTCTGCCAAGTTGATTTGATGCCCGCTCTCCATCCTGGCCAATGCTTTTGCCGGGTCCGCGTAATCCCCGCCGCGCTCGTTGCTGTCCGGTGAACGCCATCCAGTAAAGCCGCTGTCTGATGTGGGGCGCGCCGGGTTCACAATCAAATTGAGCGTAATTGCCGCTCTCGACCCACCATTCTCTAAAAACCTCTGCTGCAAGTTCTCCAAGCTCGCCGACGATAGCTTCAGCAATTCGCTCACCGACTGTATCGGTTTTCGTGCCTGTGCCCGCAGCGCACAAATCTGCGGCCCCGACTCCATATCCCAACGTTTCCAAGTCAGCGCGTACTCTGGCGAGCCATCTACGTCCAAGCGGGCTTGCAGTTTGCTCTCCAAAGACGATTGCAGGCGCGCACTGAGCAATAAGGCTGCGGAAGTATGGCCAGAGGTGGCGCGGGTCTTCTTCGCCGCGCTGCTGGCCGGCTTGGCTGAAGGGTTGGCAGGGCGGTGAGCCTGTCCAGACGGAGCAGTTTGTGGGCCATCCGGCGAGTCGAAGAGCTTCTGACCATCCAGCAACGCCAGCAAAGAAGTGGCATTGAGTGAATCCCATAACGTCCACTGGTCTGACTTCTTGAATATCTCGCTCATCAACTTCACCATTAGGAATCAACTTCGCCTTTATCAATTCGCGCAGCCACGCGGCGGTTGGCTTGTCGTGTTCGTTGTAGTAATTCATCTTGTTGCTCTTCATCCCGGCGCACGTCTTCGTGCGCCAGCCAGTCGGCGCTCATTCTGTTTTCGCTCCAACCAAGCTGGCGGGATCGGCGCAGAGGTTGAGCCAGTATTCCTTATCTGCGAGCGGCATCACCAGGTCGGCCTTGATGGCGTCAGCAAAATCAATCTGGAAATCAACCGGCAACATTGCCTTGCGAATCACAGCCACGGCATTGTTAGCGAATTCCTCCAACTCGCCGCCTTTCAGAGCGCCAGCCTGGGCGAGCAGGTCACAGGCACGCTCAATGCCGTCGTTGAAGATCGCGTTGTAGAGTGGGTTGTGCAGTTTTTCGATCATGTGTCCTCCTTTATGCGTTGCGGTCTGCCGGTTTCACGGAGGGCATCTGGCAAACGCGCAAATCCAGCGGCCATTCGCTCCAATCGCCGCCCTTGCGGTCTTCGTACCGATACTTGAACACCAGCTCTGTCTTGAAAGAGGAGGCAGGCGGGATCATTTCAATCGGATTTGCGCCAAGCTGCTTCACAAAGCAAGCCACGTCCTGCGCCTTACACTGCGCGACGATTGAACGCGCCCAGCGCAGATCGAATGGACGCGCACCGTGGCCAGATTCCCCGCCAACGATTATTTGACTTAGCCAGCTAGCAGCTAGCTCCAAATCAATTTCGCCTAGTAAAGGTTCGCACGATACGAACCAGACAACGGGCAGATTCCACAATCCCGGCTGGTTCAGAATCGCCCGCGTCCGCTTGTCAAACCATTCTTGATTTTCTGCTGTGAAGCCGAGCCAGACATTCGGATAAGTTGCGCGGCTGAAGTCGGCGGGCAGGCAAGATAAGATTCTATCGGCGCGCTTTGTGAGCAATTGCCAGTCAAGCCAGGGAGTCGCCTTTATCAGCGGCCAGAGCTTCGCCCGTTCTTGCTCAATCGTCGGGTGATCCTCGAACACGTCCGCCATACTTGAACAAAACACCCGACGGCGAACACCCTCACGCTCAGCCTTCGCGTTCCATTTCAAAGGCTCGCGCCAGTGCTTTTCGCCGAACGTGCGCCGCTCAGCTTTCGGCCCCCAGCCAACGCCGTAACGCTTTGCCCACGTCTCTGCATAGCAATGCTCGCAAGCGGGAGACATGCGAGTACACCCCCAGGCAATGTTAAAAGTGTGATCCGTCCACTGGATTGCTGTTTTCTCTCCCATTTAAGTAGTCTCCTGTTCAGCGCGCTCGCAGAATGCGCGCATCGTCTCGATGATGCGGGCGGCGAGTTGTTCAGCTTGTGCGAGTTTCATTACTTACCTAAAAGCCAAACCCGATGTTGGTCTGGCAGCGTTGCTCGATCAGCTTGATGTACTCAGGATTGAGTTCGATCAGAATTGCGCGACGACCATTTTCAATAGCGACCTTGCCGGTTGTACCGCTGCCCGCGAACGGGTCAATCACTGTGCCGTCTTTTGGACATCCAGCAAGAATACAAGGGCGTATCAAGTCGGGCGGGAAGGTGGCGAAGTGCGCACCTTTGTAACCTTTCGTCGTGACGGTCCAGACGCTTTTCTTATTCGCCATTACCCCGCCACGCGGCGAACCGTCAGCGTTGAAATATCCGCTATGACCCTGTGACGCCGGAGCGCCGCCCGCCATCTTTGGCGTCCATTCTTTGCCTGACTGTAGGCGCGTATCCGGGCATTGTTTGTTGCCGCCGAACTTCACCGCCTTCATTGCGCCATTCGTCTTACCCGGCACACGATCACTGCCCTTCTGATTCTCTACGTCCTGAATTAAGCGCGCCGCACTGGTGTCTTTGATTGGCTCTTTAATTGATTCCTGGTCGAAGTAGTACCGCGGCGATTTGCTTAGCAAGAAGATTTGTTCGTGCGATTTTGTGCATCGGTCGGTAACTGATTCGGGCATCGGGTTCGGCTTGTGCCAGATGATTTCCTGCCGCAAATACCAGCCATCAGTACGCAGTGCGAAGGCAACCATCCAAGGGATTCCGATGAGGTCTTTTGCCTTCAGGCCTCGAGTGCCACTGCGGTCAGCCATTGCTGGCTTAAATGTCCCGTAACGATCTTTGCGGCGCTTGTCCAGCGCCTTCGCACTTGTACTGCCCGCTGCAACGTAATTACCCCAACTGCCCGAGTAGCTATCTCCAAGGTTCACCCAGAGTGTCCCGTCTGTGCGCAGAACGCGCCACACTTCTCGGAATACCTCAACCAATCTAGCAACATAAAGCTCCGGCGTTTCTTCCATACCAATCTGCTCTTTTCTTCCGTAATCCCGTAAACCAAAGTACGGCGGACTTGTGACGCAGCACTGCGCACTGCCAGCTTCAAGCTGTGACAGTTTTTCGAGCGCGTCGCCTTGAAGAATAGTGAGCAGGTTCATTGCTCCAGCGCCCCCTCCCAAGCTTCGTTTGTGACTCCGAGATACCACAGCAATACCTCGCGCGCTTTTTCCCAGCCGTTGCACACGCACACGCAGTAGCCTTGCTCCGATAGCCTAGTAATCCAGTTCCGCTGTGATAGGCTCACATCTGAAGCAGTGGCGCTTTGGCGCTTCAGCTCGATGTACAGGCCGTGAAACCCGCGCGCGGCGACCGGCAAGAAAATATCCAACACTCCGGCTTTAACGCCTTCAGCGCGCAGCTTGCCTGCTACAGCCTTGCGCCGATGCCCCCCGTTTGGGATAGCGTAAGCAAGATCGAGCGCGGGCAAGGTTTGCTTTTGTCCTTCCATCCAGTTGAAAAGCATTACCTGCTCTTCGTGCTCGGTTGGGCATTTGCGCCGCTGCTCACTCATCTCTTTAGCCACGCGATCAATCCCCGCACGCCCAACGGCGGCAGGAGACAGACCGGGCACCTTACGCCCAAACTTCGCTTGGTGCGCGGCGGCAAGCTCTTCTGTGATGCCGTAACTTCTGCTCATTGGCTAGTTGCCCGCCGAAGTTTCGCCAAGCGCGGGCAGTAGCTTCTGCACTTGCCCGGTCAGATACATTTGCTCGACAGCCTCTTGAGTTTCCTCGTAAATCGTCTTACCACTTGGCAATACGACGAACGCATAAAACTCCTGTTCAAAACTCACTGTGCCGTTTTCGACAAGATCGAGCTTGGCCTTAATGCCGAGCGCTAGGCTGCGCCAGCGCTGCCGCGTTGCCTGCTCAAAAGCGGCCTGCGAGTAATATGTGTCGCGCACGGGCATCTCTTGAATGTACTTGACCTGGCGATTTTTCATCTTGAACTGAATCAAGACTCGGTTGTCATCCCAGCCGTACATGAAGCCCGTTGCACCGTAGCGGATCAGCGTGCGCTCTATTTCGGTGCGCGATTTCTCAGGGCTGACTTGTGTTTTTGCTGCAAACTTAGCCATTGGTCTTTCCTTCTCCTGCTTTGTCCGGCTGGTGCTCGTCCAAAATGCGCTCAATGTGGTCACGCATCGGCTCTTCGGCCCAGCCGTCACCACTGTCTTTGCCTGCCATCCAAAGAACCAAGCGGTGCGCACGTTGGCCATTGCCGTCCGTGAAGAGGTGATGCGCGATTTCGGTTGCTAGGTCATGGTTATTCATCGTTTCACCGCCTCGCGTTGCTCATTGGCTTCCTGCGCCATCTCCGCTCTCACTTTCGGCGCGCACTCCCAGCAGTACCGCATTGCCTCAATGATGCGCTCGCAATCAATGCAGACAGGTGCGAAGCATTCATCGCACTCGTCCAGGAACCCGTCACCTTCGTTACACGTTGGACACATCGTGTTCCTCCTGCTGTTCCGTTTCTTGTGGTGTCTCGGGTGCTGGCGACAGGTCGCACTCCGGCATCTTAATTGCCGTTTGTTTAATTTGATGTACCTCGCACACTAACTCGGCGACAACTGAATGGCGCGTGATATTACTCGCCCCGTCTTTCACGTAGACTTCCATTTCATCAATAAGACCATCCCCGTTGTGGCACTTCATATCGAGGTACTTTTCGGCAGCGTCTTGGGCGTCCCGCGCGTGAATCCCCCTGCACCATTCAATCTCATCAAACTCCGCTTGGGTAAGCTCACTGATCTCGCGTTTGTCTTTATGGCCAAACCACTCCTTACGATTGACGCAACGAAATAAAGGCGCGCATTTGTGGCTCCCCCGCCAATCCCAATCACCACAAGAAGAACATTTGATAAAATTCGATTCGCTCATAATTTTCTCCGCCGTGTTTTGTTGTTGATTATTCGTGTGCTTCTTTATCAGGTTGCTGCTCGGGTGCGCGCCTCTCGGCTGCCCGCTCCGCCGCGCGTGTTATCGTCACTTCCAGTCCGTCGTAAGCAGCCTTTGGTAAGTCCTGCCCAAGCCGGAGGAGTAATTCATCCGGCGAAATAAAAGTCCGCGAACTTACGCTGAATGCAGCGCGGATAATGTCGTCAGCCTTCGTGCCAACCGGCAGCGCCAACTGGCCGCGCTTGATTTCCAGCCACTCCATTAGGTTTTGATTGCTGAACAGATTCGCCGCTACTACTTCTTTCCAGAATTGCCCATGCTCGCCTTTGGCAGGTCTCAGCTTCGGCTCTTTCTTCGTCCGGCTCTCTTTCTCGGTCAGCGGCTCGCCGGTCTTATCGCCCTTCTGCACTTCGACCTCGAATACAGCGTCGGGTAAATCGAAAAACCTAGCCGTCTGCACACGCTCGGAAAGTGGTGCATCAAAGCGCGCCTTGAAGCGCTTACGCCCGCCAAGTGCTGTTTTGTGCGGTGGAATGCTGGCGCGGAAACGAATAGCCGTTGGTAGATGCGCGTCGTGTCGCACGGTCAGCGTGAGCAGTCCGTTGCCGCAATCAAAGAGGCGTCTGGCAGCGAGCACGTGAGATTGCTCAATTACGAAGATCACGCACATTTCGCCGTCACCGCCCGTCAGGTTGCGGTCGGAGTTGTCGAGCTTGGCGTTGAAGATGATCGGTTCGCTCACTGTGTTACCTCCCATAAAGCTTTCTGCTCAGTTGGCGCTTTATCAACGCGCGGCCTGCTCTCTCGACTCCAAGAGCCACCACCGGCAACCCCCAACTCTTTGTAGCCAGCAGCTCGCAAAGAAGCCCCGCCTTCGCTGGGCAGCGTGTATGTGATCAGGCGGCGATAACCCAACGCGAATACAGCGCGACGAACTGCGCCAAGTAGGAACGAGGCGGCGTTATGCGTGCCATCAGTGCAGAGCCGCGTGAGTTCCATCGTCCAGCCATCGTCAGACATGCGCGCGGTTGGTCTACTGACCACTGCCACGCCGACGACTTTCTCGCCGTCGCTCGCTCCGACACCGAACTTCCAGCCAATCGGCGGTAAGTGATGACGATGGTGTTGCGCGATAAACGTGCAAGCCTCGTCAAAGTTGATTGGCTGTAGTTGCAAAGCCATCGCTAAAACATCCCCACTGCTGCTTTGCGCTCACTCTGGTAAATCTCTTCGCAATCAGCCCGCCTGCGCTCGGAGTCGCGGAAGACGGCGTTGCGAATGTCTTGCAACAACGTGAGCGTTTCTTGCTGGTCTTGTCGCTGCGCCAGGACAATGCGCTCGTCCAGATAGTCGAGCATTTCCGTTGTACTACTCATAGGTCGTTGTCCTTCCGTAGATTTTCAAAGCTTGCTGACACCTTGTTAAACCGCAGTTCGATCTTGCCGGTTGGCCCGTTGCGGTTTTTACCAATAATCAAATCAGCCAGTCCGACGCGCGTCGTTTCGGGTTTGTAGTATTCTTCCCGATGAAGCATCAGCACGATGTCTGGCTCGTATCCACCGACATAGGAAACGTCATTCAATGTCGGCGCTTTCACGTCCTGTCCTTCGGTTTTATTGAGCGGCAGAATTGCGATCAGTGGCGTGTTGAACTCTTTAGCGATTGCTTTTAGTTCTTGCGAAAGCGCCTCACAGCGAATCTTCTCGCTCGACTCTTGCGCGCGACTCGCGCCCGGCAAGCGCATCAGCGAAAGGTAATCCACCAGCACGAGCGAGAGCGGCTTACGCAGACGGCGCAGCTTGGCTCGCACCTGCATCGGTGAAAGCGCCGGACGGTCATCAACGGTGAGGTTACCGATGCGAGAGAGCACGACACGCGCCGCGTTGAGGCGCTTCCACTCTTCGGAACTCAGTGTGCCTGTCCGAAGTCTGCGCAAGTCAATGCGCGCTTCTTGTCCGTACCAGCGGTTCACGACCTGCTTTTTGCTCATCTCCATCGAGAAGACCGCAACCGTCTTACCTTCGTTGGCGGCGTGCTTGGCCGCATTCAGTGCCGCGCAAAACGCGAATCCGCTTTTTCCCATCGAAGGCCGACCAGCCACGTAAACCAACTCGCCCGGCTCAAAGCCAGCCGTCAGATAGTCCAAGTCGTAAAAGCCAGTAGCCGTCCCGATGATTGATTTATTCGCCTCGGAAATCGTAATTATCTCAGAAAAGCGCACGTCGGCCATTTCCTTAACCGACTCCCACGTATCACGGCAACCGGGCAATTCCAGGTCGTAACCGACGCGCTGCGCCCGCTCAATTACGTCCTCAACGGATTCAGATTTGTCATAGGCAATTTCCATGAGGAAGCGCGCCTGTGTGAGCACTTCGCGCCTAAGCGCCTGCTCTTTCACGGCACGGGTGTAGTTGTCAATGTTCGAGAAACGCGGCACGCCGTCGTAGAGACTGCTCAGGTAAGCCGGGCCACCAACGCGCTCTAGGTCGCCCGTGGCCTGCAATTCGTTCTGCAAAATCAGTGGCTCAAGTGAGTGGCCGCGCAAGACAATGCGCCCCATCGCCGCGAAGATGACGCGATGACTGTGCAGTGAAAAAGTATCCTCTGGCTTGGCGTTCGGGCCGACTGGTAAAGCCGCCGCAGTTTCGGCATAAAGCGCTCCGCCGTCGAGCAGGAGCACGCCGAGGATCATCCGTTCAGCTTCGCTGTCGTGCGGTGCTACTCGTTCGAGTTGTGCGGAATTATTCTGTGACATCATCGCGCTTCTTGTGCTTGCCTTCGGTTAGTGCCGCCGTGCCGCGTCCTGTCCAATCGTCGTAGGCGGGGCCAGGTGGGGCGTGTGAACCGTTTCGCGCTGGCGCTCTCGCTTGATCCCTGCGCCAAGCGGTTAAATCGCGGACAACGAAATTCAGGGCGCTTGTTCTACTTCGCCCGGTGTCGAACTCGCGCAAGTCGGCAATTGTGAATTTTGCAAGTTGCAATTCTTTGGCGGCTTGTTTTATCCGACCGACAACGCTGTAGTGCCTGCTGGTTTCCGCTGTGATTTCAGCCAGGACGCATTCAAACTCCGAAAGCTGACCAGGTAGGGTTTCTTCGCCGAGGAAGTCAGAGGTGCACTCTCCCTCTCTCTTCTGACGGTCTTCCTGACGGTTATTCCTTATATGCGTGTCGTCTCGTTCACCTTTTATGTCGTCAGCTTCACCTTTTACGCTCCCTAAAAGGTGAACGTCCTGCACCTTTTCTTGGTCTAATTGGTGAAGCTGGTTCACCTTTTTACCGTCTAAAAGGTGAAGCCCGTTCACCTTTTCTGTCGTTTCGTTCACCTTTTCTCCGGTCAGTAAGAGGCGATAGCGAGAGCGATTTCCGCGCCCGACTCCGCGTTGTTCGCAAACGATCAAGCCTGCCGATTCCAGGTGCTCGACGATGCCGATTGCTCCGCGTTTTGTTATGTCACAGGCTTCCGCAATCATGGTCATTGAAGGGAAACAGATACCCTGTTCATCCGCTCTTTCAGCTAAAAAAAGCAGGACGAGTTTACGTTCGGACTTGAGTTTTACGCGCCATGCGGCGTCTCGGTATGCTCTGCTCAATGTCCGCTCCGGGAAGGCTAAGGTGATGGAACGAACAGCACGGCCAGGTAGAATGGCTCGCCGTTCTTGGGCCTTGCCTTCAGAGTTGCTACACAGTGAAGACGCAGACGCGCGAGGCGGCGAGCCATCCGGCATGAATAAACTTGTGCGGATATATTTGCAAGCCTGGTGGGCCACGCACGTCTTCCGCGATCATCACTGTGTAGCGCGGACAATATAGCATAAATCCGAGATATGGTGTAACGAAAAATGCGTTTTAAGCCAATAAAGACGCGGGTTTTAGTGCGATTGCTCGCACGATTTTCGTGAGAAATGTTCACCGAAATCACCGTGAGATGTCACCAGTCCGTTGGGCACCGTGCGGGCTGATGTAGGGTTAATAGTTTCGCTCCTGGTGGGAGCGGCGTTTTACTTGAACAGCACCGCGCGGACTGCGCAGTCTTTGGCCTCCAACAATTTGCGTAGGGCAACCGTGCGCTCTGGGTTGCGCGGCAGAGCGGCGCCGATGGTGACAGTTCCACTCTCCGGCACGTTGTCGCCTTTAACGATGGCGTGCGCTAGGTCGCAGAAAGGTTTGCTGATTTCCTGCAAATGAGGGGGCAGGTGCTCATAAGCGAAGAATTGCAATAGTGGTTCGTTGGTCGGTTGGTTCTCAGTGTTCATAGGTTACCTCCTTGTTGTTAGTTCGAGAGTTACTCTGACCAGAAAAGCACGTACTCGATCAATCCGATCTGCTCCAGGAGGGCCTCGTCTTCTGTCTCGTTAAACTCTTCGCAGAGCGCGTCGTGCTTGGCGATTAACCGTTCTCGTTCTTGAATGGACATGAGTACCTCCTGGTTGTTGTATGGCCCGCCTCCTCCCAATCAACACAGCGCGCCGCGCGGGCTAGACGGAGCGCCGATCTTGCTAAAAAGGTATTTCGTCGTCGTCATGTTTGGACATTCGCGTTGCAGCGGTCGCCGCCGCTGGCTTGCTGCTCGGCGCGCGCTTGGCCGGTTCTCGCGTTTCCGCCTTGGCTGGTTGGTCTCCCTCGCCGCGCTCGGTTTTTGCGCCGATGAATTGCAGTTCGGTGGCTGTTACTTCCAGCGACGAGCGTTTGTTGCCGTCGCGGTCGGTGAATTCCTCCAGGCGCACACGGCCTTCGAGGTAGACCGGTTTGCCTTTCGACAGGTACTCACTCGACACTTCCGCGAGCCTGCCCCAGCACGTGACGCGGAACCATGTGGCGACTTCTTCGTTTTCGCCGTTATTCTTGCGGCGCTCGGTGGTGGCCACGGAGAACTTGCAAATGGCTGTGCCTTGCGGTGTAAACTTCAGCTCGGGATCGCGGCCTAGATGGCCTATTATGATGATTTTGTTGAAAGATGACATGCGTGTTTCTCCTAGCTTAGCCTGTTATGAAGTTCGTTAATTGCCCGCTCTAGCGCGCTCATCGCGTCTGCGATGTCTACCCACCCGATGAACCGCTCACCGTCTTCGGCCTTGCCGTAGGCATACTCTTCAAGTTCTGGGTGTAACTGGCGCAGTCTATTTAGTAGCGCTTGGTCATTCTTTGCCCACTCTTCGCGCTCCTGTTCAGACTGTTGCATTCGCACCATGTCCAGATCGTGACACTCACCGCGCAGATGGAATCCTGGCATTAAGCAGCGGTCTGGAAACTCGCAGCCGAATAAGTCGTCTTCTTCGTCGGGCGCGTCGAAATAGTCAGGGCCGCGATAATCCAAGTCGTCAGGCTCGAAGCCGTGCATTGTGTCTGTGATGTCGTCGTAAAGCTCAGTCTGCATACTCGCGCCTGCCTTGGTTAAGGTTTGTGATATAAATAAAGCCCCAGGCCGAACTTAGCTGCTGCGCGCCGCAGTGCCATTGATTCGGCGTTGCTAGAAGGGTCTCCGTACATCCGCTCGCCCTCTTCCGGCTCTTCCTCGGTGCCGGTGGCTTCGCGGTAGACAATCCCTTCAAGACAGGGAATGGAAAGCCGCACCGTCAGAACAAGCCGCCCTTCCGTGTTCCAGACGGTCGAGCGCACCTCGTAGCTCCAGCCGGCGGCATGGAGGTCGAGGTATTTCACGGCGTGATACCAGGGGATGAAGCTTATCGCCCTGCCACCTTTGGTTTTCTGTTTTAAGTGGCGCTCTTTAATCGGCTGAGACAGGTCGGCGATGATTGCAGCAAGGGGATGCAGTGCCGCAGTCTGCGTTAGTGACTGTTTTGCGTCCGCGTCTTTCTTCCATTCCGCGTAGTGTGGCGGGCAGAAGCCTTCCCGCGTTTGGCCGGTATATTTACATTCTGCTACTTCGCAGGTTATAACTGGGACTACAACTTGAGCTTTCATAGTGTTCCTCTCTATTCCTCTTCGTCGAAGTGAATCGTCAAATGAATGTCCACTCCCGCTACCTTGAGCGCCAGCAGCGTGGCATCCGGGAGCCTATATAAGACTCTCGCGCCGAGCGTCGGGCGCAACAGAGCAAGAATCGCTTGCTCGATTGCACGGCGTTTGCTGTTGCTCATGCTGCCTCCGTCTTTCTCCGTTCGTTCATTTCCTGATAGCCGCGCGCCGTTTCCATCGCCGCCTTCGTGCCGTGGATTTGCCAGATGAGCTGCACGCAGACGCGCTGTAGCGATGTGAGTGTGATCATTGCTGTCAACAAGGGGATCGGATATTTCATTGAACTTCCGTGTGTAAAAACGCGGGGCGAATGCTTGCGCGCCCACCCCGCCAAGACGCTGGATTGGTGCGGATGTGATTCGCGCGTGCCGAAGTTGAATCGGCTTAGGGCTAGTAATTCCCCAACTAGCCTTAGAGTCCACACTCACGCGCGAGCAATGCGATGACAGCCGGTGTTTAGCCGCTCAGCTGACCTTTACAGATGCCTCTGTACCTGCCGGTAGCTAAACGTCTCAAGGGTCAGCAATCCGACTGCAACCGCAATTTCAAAGACCGCCCGGCGTGGAGCGGGACAAGCTCACAGCGCCGGGCTTTCCGAGCGGCATCCCGCGCTCGGAAGATGAACATTCTTACGCTCGCATCAGCGCGTATATAAGCTTGGCCTTTGTTGGCAGGCCCGCCGGTGCGGTATAGACGTAGATTTGATTAATGCGCTGGCTGCGCTCAGCTACCGTCCCGCTGATCTGTCGCGGGCATTTCATTCCGCGAATGCCGTTGGTTAAGCGTACCTGGATTGTCGTCAGCAGTTGAACGTCAGCAGACCTGGAAGCCAGGAGCAAGAGTCGCTTCACTTCATCAAGCGAGAGCGGACTGTAGGCGCGTTTGGGTTTGCCGTCGTATCGTGCGCCGCGCTCGTGCGGGCAGCGAGTATCCAGCAGTTGGTCTTGCATTGGTTCTCTTTTCATATATCGAACCTCCCATAACGCTCGCCTTTTTGTAGCAAACTTGGCGCAACCATCACGGCTTTCTCGCGCTCGTCTTGCGCTGCTACGATCTGCTCGAAGTCGAGCGATTCGTCATCGTTCAGTTTCCGAACCATTGAATCGAGAAATGCCTTCGCTGGCGATTGCTCAATCCTTGGCGCGTGTGACCGTCGCCCCTTGTCAGTCACCGCAGGCATCGTGGCGGCGCGCTCAGCACGAACAATCTCGTGCAGTAGCAAGCTGACCTTGGCTGCCGACTCCTTGGCTTGCTCGAAGCGCTCAGCGGCGACGTGTTGTTCGAGCGCGTCGAGGTGCATAGCTAGCTGTTGTTTCAGGTCAGCGGTGTTCACTTGGCTACCCTTTCCTGTGTGGCGGCGATTGGTGCAGTTTGTTGAAGTTCGGCGAGCAAGTCGCGCGCGGCTTCTAAAATCATAAAGGCTCGCATTTCGCCTTTGTCTATCCATCCAGTGCTGTCTGTTGCGCCGTTCCGCGCTGATCCGGGCAAGTCGGTCTCGCGCTCAATTAACGACAGGAGATCCTGAAGTATTTCTGCCACCTTCCCGTTCTCCGCATCGTTCCATAGCTGCACAAAACGTTTTGCTACCCATTCATCTTCGCATTCAGCCAGATGCAAAAATAGGCCGCACTCGTTGTAGATGTGATAGCGCGTCACCTCTTGCGCGCCCGACACAAAGTCCCGCTCGGTTTCTTGTTGATAGCGAATATGTATTGGTGTTTTTGCTTGTTCGCTCATCTTCTTTACCTCCCTCTACGTTGCCTTTCAGCGCAGCCCTTCGATAAGCCGCAGCGCCCGTTCTTTGGGCTGTTGCCGGGCTTTTGCTTTTGCAATCCACGCCGAACGCAGCGCCATCACTTCAACCTTGAGCAGTCGCACGATGGTGCGTTGGCCGTTCACCACGCGCACTCTCGTTAAACTGTCCGTGCCCCCCTTGCCGTCCCGCACTGTGTTTGGCGCGAGCGTTAAGATTCGCCCTGCCTCGTTGCAGTCAATAAGTTCATCCGGGTCGTTGAGCGGTGCGGCCAGTTGGGTTTTGAGCTTGGCTTTCATGGCGTGTCTCAGTCGCACCCGCAGGAGTGGTCAACCCCATCCCTCAACGAAAATCAACCACTCCTGCGGACGCTTCACCTCAAAGTAGAAGCGGACGGCGCGTGCCGCTCGCCGCCAGCGAAGACCGTTAGTGGTTTCGCTGACGGATGACAGTGTATAGTAGAACTATACCGCTTGTCAAGTGAGACTATACACTTTTTGCAATTTTGCTCTCGGTACGATATTATAGGCAATCAGCAGACGCAGTAAGGTGCTACCTCTCGGCTCGGATTCGCCGGTCTCGTATTGTGAGACCGCCCCTTTTGTAACCTTTAGTAAGTCGGCAACTTGCACTTGAGTGAGTCCGGCTTTCCGGCGTGCCTTTTGTAACTTTTTGGGGTCAAGTTTGATCTCCAGAAGATTATCCATAGCGGGCCAATTATCCCTACCTCCCTAGGCGAAGTCAAGTAGCACTATACAGAAAAAAGTAGTCAAACTAGACAAGAAGGAATGTATAGTGGGACTATACCTATGAGCAAGGATAAGCAGACTTTCGGGCAGTGGCTGTACGCAGCGCGTCGTAGTAGGAAACTGACGCAACAGGGTCTGTCGGATAAGACGAACGGTGCGGTGAGCAAGGCCTACATCAGCTTATTGGAAACTGACCGGCTCACGAATAAAGGGCGGGCACATCAGCCTAGCCAGGACGCCTTGAAGGCGATAGCGAGGGCGCTGGATATTCCTTTAGGTGAGGCGATGCAGGCGGCGGGATGGGACATTACCTTGCCAGTGAAACACATGACCCGTGTTCATCGCATTGCGGCATTGTTCGAGCAGGTTCCCGAAGTCCAGCAAGTCACCTTTGAAGAGGATAACGATGAGTGGCTTGGCGTACTTGAAAACAAAATTAAGCGGCTCGTAGAAGAGCCATAATATCACCTGTAGTATCACTTGCTGGATTGGCCTTACAGACAGGAGGCCACCTTGAAAACTATTCCTCAACGCCTATGCAAGCTCGGCTGGAACCGGCGCGTCCTTACCTACGCTGATTTCGAACAAGCCTGCGAAGACGATCAGATCACTGTCATTACGAAGCATCTGCCCGACGACCTGGGGCAGTACCGCATCGAACAGAGCAGGGAAGTGATTACGCTCGACCGCGCATTGCACGACCCGCTGCGCGTCTTCGTTGCCTTTCACGAGTTTGGTCACGCGCTCTATCACGTGCCAGGGCATTACGGGTTGCACGCGAAGACCGAGCTTGAGGCTGACGTGATCGCCGTGGTGGCGTTGCTGCCGCGACCGTTACTTTACAAGTTATCACCCGGAGAGATTTCCGAAGCGCTGGGCTATCCACTCTCGCTGATTGATGAGCGGTATAGCATCTTGCGCAACCTTCAACTTTAATGGCAATCAAGAAAGTCTACAGCAAACGACAGAAGGCGCACGTCTGGGGCTTTGACGTGTGGGTCGGCGGTCGGCGCAAGCGTGACTTCGCCTTTGCCACCAAGCGCGAAGCCGAAGACGCTGAGGCGGCGCTCAAGCTCGCTGCGCGGGCCGACAAGTACGGCCTGGCACGCGAGCGGGTGAAAATTACCGTGGCCGATCTGGTCGAAGCCCGCGCCGCCGCCTTGCTCGCCGCTGAGAAAGAAGGGAAGGACTGGAACCGGCGGCGCGCGGTCAAGGTGCTCCGCGCGTGGCTGAAGACGCTGCCCGCCGGTCTTGCGGTGGTTGAGGTAAAGACCGCGCACGTGAGCAAATATCTTGAGCAGCGGCGACCACACTTAAAGCAATGGTCGCTGATCCACGAACTCAGCCACATACGTTCCTGCTTGAGCAGCGCGCCGAATCACTTTCCCGGATTGCAAGACTACCAGCCGCCGAAGATGCCATCGCTGCCTGCGCCACGCCGGGGCCGCGAGCGCGTGCTTGAGCCTGAAGAGTTGGAGAAGATCCAAGCTCAACTGCGCGCGCCCTGGCCGCGTGCATCCGCGCGTGATTGCAAGCGCCGTGCGGTGTTGGCCGACTTCCTGGAATTCCTGGTGCTGACTGGGATGCGCCAGGGCGAAGCCGGGCGGCTGCGCCAAGCCGATGTCAATCTGCGTTGGCATACGGCGCGCGTGGAGGCGACGAAGACCGACACGGTGCGCACCGTCCATTTGAACGCGCGTGCTGAAGAGATCGTCAGACGACAATTGGAAGGGAATCAGACTGACTGGGTGTGGCCGAACGAGCAGGGAACTGGCTCTTACAAAATCCATCGCACCGTCTTGAAGAAATGGTGCAAGCGCGCGGGTGTCGTCTATGGTAATAACGTGGCTGGTGGTTTCGTCCCTCACGACTCGCGCCACACGTCGGCAACTGAGATGCTTCGTGCTGGCGCAGATCTCCCGACCGTTGGCGCGGTACTTGGCCATTCAGATATGACCATGACGATGCGCTATGGTCATACCTCACCCACTCAGCAACGCGCGGCGATTGACAGGCTTGCTGAGTATGGCGTCCATTTGGAGTCTAAAGTTCGTCTAAACGACAGACCGCTAACGGAGTCCCAGAGCGGGCAGAGCGAAGCCGAAGCACTGCGAAAAACTTCCTAAGTCACTGTCTGGTTTGCTTTATCTTGTCACCGGTAGACTTAATCGAATAATCCAACCAGCCGCGCTCGTTGCTGTTCTTGCTACGGGCGAGGAATCTGGCTGAATTTCTCACGCTTGCAACCTCAAGCAGCGCAGCGCCTTGCGGACAGGTTTGGCGTTTGGTCTGGCAGCGCGAATGATTGGAGTCTATAATTCGTCCACAAAATTCCTTGCTTGTGCCCATGCTTCTGTGATATAGCGTGCTCATTCTGGAGCATCAATGACACACTTACTCACAAACCAAAAGGCGAACACACTTGAACGAACCTCATGCGGAGGCTGGTGCCGCTCGTACAATGTCGCCAGTAGAAATGCAGGTTGCTTTTGAGAAACTGACCAAGCGCGTGCTCCAACTTGAAGACGAGCGCGCGCGTGAAAAACAACGAGCAGAGAAGCGGCGCGCGGCTTGGCAAGGCGCGCTGGGTTGGCTCAAGCAGCTTGCTGAAAACTGAATAGGCTTTGATCCTGGATTTTGGCCGCCGTTTGACTGGTTTGATCTCAATGAGATTTTGCTGGTGAGACGGCGGCTTTTGTTGTTTTATGGCCACTGTAAGCGCCGCACAACTCCGTCAGATTTGCCCGCGCCTCAAATTGGAGGCAGCGCAAACCTGGGTGCCTTTTCTCAACGAGGCGGCGGCTCGGTTCGATATTTCAGCCAATGCAGACCGGCTGGCCGCGTGGCTGGCCCAGGCCGCGCACGAATCCGGCGAATTTAGCAAGGGCCGCGAGAATATGAATTACACCTCAGTGGCGCGCATCCGTGCGGTCTTCAAGCGCGTGAGTATGCCGGGGGTGCATCGCCGGACCAATCCTGAACTACAAGCCTATGTGCGAGCGCCGGAGCAGTTCGCAAACTTCATCTACTCGCACCTACTCGGCAACGGCAACGAGGCGAGTGGCGACGGCTGGGCATATCGAGGTGGCGGTAGTATCGGGCTGACCGGGCGTGCGCAATATCGGGAATGCGGTCGAGCGATTGGGTTGCCACTTGAACAGAAGCCGGAATTGATCGAGCGGCCATTGGCCGGCGCGCTTTCGGCGGCGTGGTTCTGGCACAAGCGCGGCTTGAACAAGGTGGTGGACGAGACGGAAGGGGAAAGGGAAACGCGGGAGGTCACGCTGCTAACCAATGGTGGATTCAATGGGTTGGCTGATCGGCTGATGTATGCGGAGAGGGCTGAGCAAGCGTTCGGGTTGAAATGAGAGATGGGAGTATCCAGGCAACTGAGGCGGACATCCGACGGCATAGGGCTGAGTGTTGGAGTCCTAGCTGTAGGCGCCGGGCTTGGTTTTGTAATTGGTGCGGGTGGCATTGGTGCTGGTCGCATGCTTGGCGTGATCTACGCTGGGGTGGTGGCTCTTTTGGTTTTGGACTCAGGACGCTGCGGTTGAGATGGCCGTTTTAGTTTGGAGCAAGCGTTCGGGTTGAGGTAATAGGTGAACAATGTCAGACATCGAAGACCTGCAGTTAAAGCATCCGGAACTCGCAGCGCGGCTGATCGCCTTCGCGCAAGAACTGGCGCCCCTCGGCGGCAGGCTGAAGATTGACATGCCGGGTAATTATCCCGCGCCGCAGTCTGCCACTCCCACCCCAAACGCTGACCGGGCTGTCCTGGCGGCTCAGCCCGCCAAGGGCGAGGTGACAAAAGATCAAGCCGCTAGCTGGGCGCGGGCCGGACTCACGGCGGTCTCGTCTGCCGTGGCTATGCTCGGCGCACTGGGGTGGCTTGGCTGGATCAAGCCGGAACACCTAAGCACTTTGAATAATCCAGCACTGGCCGGGCTGTTGAGCGGTGTCATCTTTGCTGCGGCGCGGCTGTGGAGTTTGTATCAGAGCAAGAAGAAGGCAACGGAGAAGTCCCAAGAGGTCACGACTGCTCTACACACGTCGCCGCTCAAGGCCGACGAGACGCCGGTGAGCGTGGAAGAAGTCAAAGCTAAAACGAAAGAAGTTGTGCAACAAGCTCAGGTAAGTGATAACGCGGTGAAAGGGGAAGGGAAATAACCATGCCATTTTTTCACGGCTGGGGATGGTTCAATGCGGGCGCGGCGCATTCAGTAAAGGCGCGCAGGAAAGATCGCAACAAGCGCGCGAAATCCCGCCGCGCAATGGTCAAAGCTTCAAGAAAGGGAAACCGATGAAAGGAAAAATATACCGGCTGCGGATTTGCCGCTGGCACTTTGCGGTTAGCTTTGGCCACTTCACATGGCGTCACTGGTCACAGAAGAGTTGGCCTCTGCCCGCCGGATCATTCGCCTTTGGTTTTGGCTGTCTGACTTATATGCGAGGTATTGCCTGATGAAACGTTATTTACTCTATCTCGTGCTGGCGCTGGCGCTGGCGTCGCAAACGGCCTGCCCATTTGCCACGGCCAATAACGCGATTGACAACATCCTGCTCAACACTGAGCGCGCGGCTCGTTACATTGATCGCAGCAGTGAGATGGTGCATGAGCTTTACTGCCCGACTTGCGAGACGCACTTTCTCAAGAAAGAGACCGAGCTACAGCTTCAACAAAACCTGCTGACCGCGCAGGAAAAGCTGGCGCGAGCTTATGGCGCGCTACGGGCCTCTGGCATTGATACCGGTAAGATCACGCTGACGCCGGCGCGGAAAGCCGACATCGAGAGCAATCTGACCGCGCTCAGGGTCGGGCTGCCGACGGGGAGCGAGATCGGCCCTGGCACTTCGGCGTCTGCTAAGTTGCAAGGCATCCTCGCGCCACTTGATCGAGCGGTCAGCGATGTTCTCTTGCAATTGTCGAAAGTGAAAGTCGCGCAAGCTGGCACGACCTTTCAACTCTCAGCCGCGCAGACGATGCGCGTGCAGTCTCGAATTAACCATTACGTCACTATTGGTCTATTGCCTATATCCACGACCGAGGAAAAGGCGGAACGATGAATGTAGCATTCTTAGACACGCTAGGGTTGATTGGGCAAATTGCGGCTGGCTTTCTGCCGCCTGGGATCAGTAGCAAGGTTGCCAATGCTATCAACCTCGCCATTGCTGGCATTCATGACGTTCAGTCGGAGATCGCAAACGAAGCGCGCTTGCGTGGTATTCCGCCTGAACAGCTACACGCTCAATTGATTGCTGAGAATGATGCGCTGATGGCTGAGAGCGGCCAAGAAAGCGTAGCGCAGCACATCCGGGATCGGATTGCTGAGACTCAAAGGACGACGCCACCTGTCGCACCGCAGACTGTTCAAAAAACGCAAGGGCGAAAGGCGGCGCGCAAAAAGAGCAAGTAGCACGCTGCTGAAACCTGGCCCGCACTCTCCGCAAGGATTGATGTGGGGTCTCACAATTCATAAGGGTTCTCTTCGGAGCGCCGAACTTGTACACGCTAGGATTCGTGTGCGCGTTCGGCCTTCTGTTTTTATGGCTCGCTCATCTCATTACATCCAACTGCCCAACGGCTCACGCTCGACCATCAGCGCCAAACGCTGGCAGGCTTACGTTGCCGCCGGCTTACTGGTCGTAGTTGATCAAGCACAGCGCCGCGCTCGCTTGCGTGATTCGCTCGTGCAGGCGCGGGTGGTGGCTGGCGAAATGGAACTCTTTGAGGTAGGCGCGCGGGTGAAGACGAACGCGGAGGTGATTGACCGCCTCTGGTTACTCTCGGAAGCCGGTCGTCAGAACCTCAGCGAGGCAGAGCAACACCGCGTTGCCGCTATCCGCCGGCAGTACGGTGAAGACACGCGCCAATCGCGGCGTAGTGACGCACCGGGCACGCGCGCTGCTGTCGCAGAGTATCTGGCTGACCAGCGCAAGCGTCGCATTCAGGCTGAATTGATCCGCTCAACGCGCACACAGATCGTAGTGCGGCGGGAACTGCTGGGCGCTAAACCGGAACTGGAGAAGGAGATTTATGCACGCGAGGCTGACACTGACAATCTGCTTGCTACTACTGCTGACTGTCCCCGCCCTGGCACAGCTTAAAGGTGACTATGTCGGGTCGTATGACGGCGACCAGGTGAAAGCGACGGTGGGCGTGAAAGGCAAAACTGTGCTGCGCATCTACCGCTTGGCTGCAATAGACGCGCCCGAAGTGCGCGGCCATCAACCCGGCTGGCAAGAGTCGCGCGATGCGCTGCGCTCAGGGCTAACTGGCAAGAGCGTGACGATTACGGTGCGCGGGCGTGACACGAAATGGCGGCGACCATTGGCGGTGGTGACGGTGGATGGCGAAGACGTCGGGCTAGCGCAGGTGCTAAATGGACACGCCTGGTTCTATCGGCAGTATGCGCGCTCACTCACGCCTGAAGAGCGCACGGCCTACGAGGCAGCCGAACTCGAAGCACGCCAACAGCATCGCGGGATTTGGCAGCAGGCGCGGCCCGTCCCACCGTGGCAGTGGCGGAAAGGAAAAGGGCGATGACGCAGGAAGAGTTTGATAACCTAGAACAGGGCGATGTCGTTAGAGTCGTGCTGACCGATGATGAGTTGGTGGTGATCGGGCAGCCTGGCTTTGGCGGTGTGGGAGCGCTGCGTACTGTTGTGGATTTGGTCAATCCGCAGGCTTTGGAACTCGTCGCTAAAGGTCGGTTCAATTTCGCGCGGCAAGGGGCTGCGGCCAAGAGGGGAGCCGTAGCTGGTTAGTCCTCTGCGGCTATTTGGCAACCGCCTTCTAGTCGCACGTCGCCATCCCGGTAGGTGATAATCTTGCCTTCCGCGCCGCAATCAAAGGTGACATCGCGGCGTGTGTCGCCATTGATCTGTTCGTTGATTTGGTCAATCACGAAGTCCGCCCCGCAATTAGGGCAACGGGCGTCTTTCCAGCTTGCTATTGGAATCATGCTTGCTCCTTATCCGTGTCCCGAAACGTGATGCTCCGCAGCGCGTTGCTCATTGTTGATTTGCTCACGCCCGCTTCTTTGGCGAGCTTCGTTACGGAATCGCCCGCACCGTTCGCCCAACGCTTGCGATAGCGCAGGACGGCTTTCATTGTGAGCTTGGCCATTGGCGCACGCTCACCGCGAAGACTGGAATACTTGGGCGCGTCTTCTGGCAAGCCTTGCGCAGTTCGCCGGTAGCGATTCATGTTGCGGCGGTTTTGAGTGCGCCGCCGCTCGCGCAATTCGGATGTGGTGTAGATTTTTGGTTTTGGCATTGGATGCTCCGGTCGCCCCGCTGCCCCGTCCGTTTGCTTCATTGCTAACGTGATAATAAGATACCACACCCTCACGAACAGTGCAAGTTTTATTTTCAGTAATCAGCAAAATTCTTTAGGAGAATTCGTGAAAGTTTTATTCTTGGCTTTATTGAGTCTCTGTGCTGTCTCCGTCCACGCCCAAGACCGCTACGCCGACTTGCAGCGAGGGCATCCCGGCGCAGTAGCTGAGTGCAGGCTTGATAAATCGGCGGTGTCGTCGCCGCAGCCGGTCGTGCAGTTCCAGTGCGTAGAGCGATTAGGCGAGGGCCAGTACGATTGGTTCTATTTGGAAATTGCATACGACCGCTTGCCACAATCGTGGAAAAAATCTCTATCTAGCCGGGCGTATTTCTATTTAGCGCGCGAAGGTGATGATCTGGTAACTATCCAGGCGGGGCCGCTGACGGTCTGTGATCCTGGCTATGACCGAGGCGGCTATAATCGGGCTGGCCCGCCTGCTTATTGCAATAGCCAGTGGCTAACTCAGGCTGCTGAGCAGCACGGGATACCGCCGAAGACGGCAGAAAATACTTTGGTGATGAAGCTATCGGAGGAAACTATGGACGAACAACTCAAACTGCAAGTCGAAGTGCTCTTGAGACAATATCCAAATACGCCACTGGCGCATTATCTAAGCTGTGCCATCCAGGCCTACCAACAGCCCTCGTTCACTGAGGCGGTCACGCTGCGCAAGAACTGGCTGGAAGACGTAGGTGCCGATATACGCCGTTGGGCGCACGTCCACGCGCGAGGCTGAGATGAATCGTAGAGCCTTTGTACAACAGGCTTCAGTGGTGGCGGTTGGCGCGCTGCTGGTTCCAAGCTTGCCCGTGGCTGAGTCTGGCGTTGATTATGGGCGTGGCATTGAGGCTGCAATTGAATCTCAGCGCGCCATCAACACACTTAGGTCGTTTTGGATGGCTGCTGAGTCGAAGGGGGAGTTTGTGCACACGAAGCTGAAGTCTTTGGGTGCGAAGAGGATTACTTGAGATGCCAGCGCGCGGCAAAACCAAAATCAGTAAAGAGCGTAAAGCTGAGCTGGTGGCTCAACTCCCCGCCTTTGGGGGCTGCGCTGCCGCAGTTGCCCGTGAGTCAGGGATCTCGCCCGATGTGGTCGAGCGGGCCGCTCGCAATCCTGAGATAGCGGCTTTGGCGGGCATAAAAAAGGCTGAGCTTGCGGCTGGCTTCGCCTCGCTCACGCAGAAACTATTGAGCCACTACGAGTTATTGGTCGAGCGGGCCGACCTAGACAATAAAGGCACTACGCTGCTGGGAATCGTCGCCGATAAGGCGCTGCTTTATGCTAATGAGCCGACGCAAATTACCGCTACGGCTGAAACTCTAAGGCAGCTTGCCGAGGCCAAACGTAAAGAACTGGGGGACAAAGGTTGGGAGCCCAGCAAAGCCGACGAGCTAGTCGCGCAGGTATACCCAGAGGTTTCGCCGCTCGTGCAGTGACTGAGTTTGAAATTGAGTTAGAGCGAGCCAAAGCTGAGCGCGAGCGGGTGCTGGTGGCGCAGCTTGGACGCCCACGCTGGATTCCACACACTCCAACGCCGCGTCAAAAGCTCTGGCTTGACCTGGATTGCCGCGAGGCGCTGTACGGTGGAGCTGGCGGCGGCGGGAAGACAGACGCCATCCTGATGAGCCATCTGCGCTATGCAGATACTCCTGGTTATTCCGGGCTGATTATGATGCGGACCTACGCCGATCTGTCCAAGCCAAAGGCCGCGATGGATCGCATGGCCGAGTGGTTGACCGGTACAGGCGCGAGATGGTCAGGTGAAAAGAAACAGTGGCGCTTCCCATCCGGCGCGGTCATCAGCTTTGGCTACCTCGCTAGCGATCAGGACAAGTACAACTACAAAACAGCGGAGTACCAGCAGATCACTATTGACGAGGTGACGCGCTTTCCGCTGACTGATTACGAGTTCTTGTTCTCGCGCTTGCGCCGCTTGGCCGGTAGCAATGTACCGATTCGGATGCGCCCGACCTGTAACCCGCCTGAGGCCAGTGAGCCAGGGTACTCGTGGGTTAAGGCGCGATTTATCCCGCAGGGCTGGCGACCGGCATGGGCTGAGACGACGCGCGTTTGGTGGAAAGAGGGGGAGGACGGGCGCGGGCGGAAGGTGCAACGTGCTTTCGTTCCCTCGCGCTTGGAAGACAACCCGCATCTCGATCAAGAAGCTTACGATGATTCTCTGTCCGAAATGGATAAGGCGCGCTATGCGCAGATTCGTAAAGGTGATTGGGATGCGCAGCGGCGCGGGAATATCTACAACGATTTCACCGATGGTTACAACGGCCATCACGTTATTACCTGGGAGCAGTTCGAGGCGGTCTTCGGCGTCCCTTTTATCCCGCATCACTGGAAAGGGAACATGGGGCAGGACAAAGGTTACAGTCCTGACCCCTGCGCAACGCTCTGGAATTTCACCGCAGCCGAGAATGCGCCGGTTGCGCATAGTGTACCACTCGCTGGCTCGATCTTCGTGCCCGGCATTCTGACCTGTCGAGAGAAAGGCGTGTCGCAGGTTGGCGATGCGATCATCGAGAAGGAGCAAATGCGCGGCTGGTCAGGCCAGGTCTTCGCGCGCTATCTCTCACACGAAGCCAATGAGTGGGAGGCGACCTACAAGCGGGAAAAGAAGCTGAACTTTCAGCGCTGGAAGCCGGGCGCTGATTTGGGCATTGGCCGGGTGCAGTATCAACAAGAGATCAAGCACCTGAACAAGCCGCATCCGTTCAAGCCGTGGCTGATGGGGCGACCGAATTACTACCTGGTCGTGCCGAATCAGATGCTCGACGGCTACACACCCAGCCTGGAAGACCCAGATGCTGACGAGGGCTTAGGGCTGCTGCGCGCTGAGTTTTTGGCCTATCGCTGGGTGGTGCCGAATGTAACTGAGCAGCGCGGTAGTACGAAGATCCAGCCATACGATTATTTCAATCACTATATGGATGCGCAGCGCGGGATTGCACAGATGTGCTTTCCACTCGTCGCCCCGCGCACCCAATACGAGCAGGTGCAAGAAGCCCTTCCCCCAGGCTGGCGCGACTCTGATCTTTCAGTGCTCCCCTGGCAGGAGCGCGACCTACGCGCGCTGGCACGCCAGGAAACACTGGACGATCTCAAGCAAACCATCGCCAATCGCCACCGGCCACAGGTCTATGATGAATGTGTGACCGACAGCGGTGAGATTGACGCCTATCTATGAAGGAGCAACACAATGATTTTGATTACCGATCAAGAATTACGCGAGCGGCTGGTGGACAAGGCGCTGCCTGAGGCCCAACAGCTTTTGGAGATGACCAGATTGCGGCAGGCTGCCCGCTTGCTGGCCGATGGGCGCAAGCCAGGTGAATTGACGGCGGCTGAAGCTGAAGCTGCCAAGCGCGTGCTGACCGTCGGCCCGGTGGTGCTGAGTGATGAATATCCCAGGGTGGGCACCCCGGCTTTTGATAACAGGGGCAATGAGGTCAAAGAAAAACTGCCGTGCTGGGATGTGGCGGAGGTGGTTAAGCCGGCAGCAAAGACTGGTGAGAGCACGCTGCCACCGCCAAAGACCGGTGATGGCAAGCTGCCACCGCCTGCTACTACTGCGCCAGGTAAACCCAAGGCGTAGCAGCTTGTGGCATGCGCGGTGTTTCTGGCCAAACTGTACGGCTTCACCATTCGGCCAGTGAATTGGGAGAAATGAGTAGTGGTCACCTTGATCCCGGTAGGCAGCGAGCCTTTTGAGCCCCCAACGTGTGAGCAATGCAAGAGCGCAGGCGTTCGCACGCTGTTTAAGGGGCGGTGCTTGTTCTGCCTTAACAGTCAAGAAGCGCAGCAGTTTGCTGATATATGTGAACGGGTCGTGCAAGACACGGACGTTATCAAAAGGAGATAGCTATGTTTTCAGGACACGAAGAATTCAAGAATCACATTCCGTCTGGGCTGGCGATGGTCAATCACGTGACGGACTATCTCGGCTCGACCTATCACGCGAGCGACACCACGGTCGCGGGCTGGAAGGCGACCAACAACACAGGCTTTAGTGCGCTGCACGAGGCGGACAAGGCCAGCAACCAACCAGTCAATCGGTATGTGGATAACCTGGCCGCGATGGACATTTACGACGCGACGGATATTGCGGCTAGCGATACCCGTGCGGCGGCGCAAGCTATTTTCACGGCTTACGACCCATCGCTCCCGGCTGGTTTCCACGGCTCGCGCGCTCGCTAGATGTTGACGGCTGTTCTGATTGGCGTTTGCCTGGCTGTCGCGTTCGCTGCCTGCGCATCACTCATCTGTTTTTTGCGCTCCGACCGGGATTACTGGCGCAAGGAATATCAGGCGAGAGATGCGGATGCGCGGCGGCGCGAGCTGTGGCTGTACGACCAGTTACTAGCTGTCAAAGGTTTTAGAGTGGTCGGTCAGCCTCTGACACCGCAGGCGAAAGAGCAGGCAGCATATGCGTCGGCGCTCAGTGAGGACGATCTAGCAGTCTTGCGCGACCGGCTGCGTGAGCGTGAAGAGGCGGGGCTGTGGTCGCCGCAGGAGTCACAGCAAATAGTCGAGGAAGTACAGAGCGGACGGCTGACCTTGGCAGGGGTTGAGCGGGAATTATGGACACGGCAGTTGAATCAATATCAGGGCAGCGTGGCCGGGCAAATGTGATGAGCGGGGAAGAGATCGCCAGAGCAGTAATTGAATTAGCCCAGGAATTTTGTGGGCGCGCAGGTGCGATAGTTCCGTTGTCAGTGGAAACCGCATTGCGCGATATTCGGCACGCGTTGGAGCATGAGACTGAATTAGGGCGGGAACTCTATCGTTTGCGACAGCAAAAATGCGAGGAACTCAAGGGTGTGCAATTAGATAGAGTCGGCTGCCTGGTATTGGCGCGTTCTCAGAAAGATGCAAACCGCCCAACTAACACAGAACAACTTAATCCGCATTCATTACCAGCCATGTCACCCAAACTGCGTGACATGGAAGTGGCAGAGCAGGCTGTCCTATCGGCGGTCTGCCTTGGTCGACCGCCTGATGAAGTCCGGCAGTTGATGGCGGAGGTGAGATCGGCGCGCCTCCGCTGGCTGGAGTCGCTGTTGCGGCGTTCAAGGGTCGCGTAAGAATGCAGACTGCTGCTCAACCTAACCTCGCCCCCGCGCGTGAAATAGCCGCGGCCAGAATGGAGCGGCAATTCAAGCCGCGCCGTCTGGTAGATGTCTGCAAGGAGTGGGTGCAGGAACTGCGCGCCGAGGGGGAAACCCCGGAGTGGCGAGATCGGCGACTGTATAGTCAGCGGAACGAGCTGTACTATCGCGGCTATCAACGACTGCGGCAGGCTGACCTGACCAATGCGTGGCGCATCCTTGAGCCGAAGCCGATTCATTATACATATAATGAATTTCAGTTCTGGTGCAACGTCACGAGTGCTAAATTTGTGGCGAGCCGGGTGGACTTCAGGGTCAATGGCATTCCTGAACAGGATGTTGAAGACAAGGAAATGGCGGCGTCGAAGCTGCGCAATATCGGGCGCTATTACGACGGTAGATTCTGGAACCGCACCAAGACGCTGGACGCCAGCAAGCAGCTTCAATTCACGGGCTACCTGATCGGGTACGTGCCGTATAGTGAACGCGCGGGCGTGAAGGCTTACAAGCCAATCACGGAGCGGGTTTCGATCAAACTGGGCAAGGATGTGTATCGCTGCGCGGATTGCGGCGACGTAGGGGAGATTGATGGAAGTGGAACTTTACAACAAGAAGGTGCATGGGCTGCCGATAGTATGTCTGCCGGCGGAACCGGAGGGCTATCTACTCTGTCAGGATCAGGAAATGGGACAGGAGATTACAGTTCTCAACCTGCCTTCACTGAGACTGCTAGCACGTGTGCCCACTGCGGATCATCCAACCTCGCCGTCACCGAAATCCCCTCAGAAGAATTCGAGGTTGAAACCGGGCAGCAAGAGTACGACGCGGGCGACGTAGAGCCGCGCCTGTTGTCCATTTATGACGTGACGTGGTTTGCGGCACTGGGGCCGGAGCGCAGTTCGCTGCTGCTGTGGGAAGAAGACCACGACGAGGCAGATCTGCAAGCTGAGTATCCCGGCATCAAGTTGCCGGGTGGTGAGGCGCAGAACGACGGCATTCAAAAGAAAGAGCAGTTGCGTCGCTTTGAGCGTAATCCGCAAAACAAGCGCAAGACGCTGACTCGTCTCTGGGTTGAGCCGCGCCGCTATCACGACCTAGAAGAAAAAGAAGAAGTTCAGACGGTCGCAGGGATTACGTTCCCGGCTGGGACGCGCTGGTCACAAATGTTCCCGCACGGCATGCACGTGATCATGGTCGGCGACCTGATCGTAGATATTTACGCGGCGGTCAAGAATGACGACATCGTGGTAATGGATTATCACGATGTGCCGAATGGTGGGATGGCACAGGGTGTTGATGCGATGTGCGAGCCGCAGCGGGGCATGAATACCACGATGTCGCTGCTCAACGTGTGGATGCGTCATAACGCTGCACCGCGCCAGCGCTTCAATCCCGAGTTGATTGATGCGGCTGACATCAGCGGTGATCCGAGCCGCGCCATCCCGATTAACGCTGCGAACCTGGGCTTGCGCGATGGCGCGACCATTGAAAACGCCATTTACGAGCAGCCAGGCGCGCAGATTCCGGCTGGCGTGTTTGGGCTAAAAGATGAACTGCGTGGTTCGATCCAGTTTGCCGCCAATGCTACGGAGTTTGCTGAGGGTATGCCGGGTTATGATAGTCCGACCTTTGGTGCGGCCAAACTCGGCACGAATTTATCTCAGTCTATTTCAGGCGTCGTGCTTGGCAAGTTCGCCGACTTCCGTGTCGGGATGGTCAAGCGCACGCTCAAGAAGCTCAGGGCCTATTGCTGGGATGAACGGACGGTCGAATTTGCCGGGAAGTACGGAGCAGCGGAACTACTGACGCTTTCCGGACAGGAGATTCCTGACAGTTTCGAGATTGAAGCGGTGCCAAATTCCTGGCTGCCGCGCACGGCTGAACAGCGTCAGCAAAATCTACAAGGCCTATTGCTGGCAACGGGCGGCTGGGCTGGTTTGCTAGCAATGCCGCCTGAGATGGTGGCAGAGTTGTGCGAAACCTTTGACGTGCAACTCGACATCAATTTGATGCCGATAGCGATTCGCACGGTGCGGCTGCGGCTTAAGCAGATGGAAGCCGCGCTGCCTGCTTTGTTGCTGGTCAATCAGCAATTGAACGCGATGGGCGCGCCGCCGGTGCAGGCGGAGGTTGATCCCATGACTGGGCAGCCAGGGCTAGCACCACTCAGTGTCGGTCAGCAGTTAGTCGAAGTCTTGCAGCCGCCGTTCAATCCGCGCGAGAAAGGCTGCGGTGAGGCGGCGGAGTATATTTCGACCTGGTTTACGACTGACGAGGGGCTGAATGCAAAGCTCGATCTAATCGAGGCAATGGGCGCATTGCAAGATTTGTACATCCAGGCCGCAGAGTTGCAGGCGGTGGTGCGGGCGGGTGTTGAGATGGCAGGACAGCCTATGCCAATGCTGGATGCGCAGAATGCGGATGGTGCGCCGCCAAGTCAGAAGCAGAAACAGCCAGCGAAACCGCAGATGGGGGCGTTGGCGCAAACCGGAGGTTGAGCTGCAGATGCCCGAACAACAAACATCAATCGTCCGCGTGGAAGTGGATTACGCGGAGCAGCCGAGCACGGCTTACGCGAACTACGTGTCCATCTCGCACTCGCCGACGGAACTATTCATTGATTTCTGCCTGGTCGCCCCGCCGTACACGGTCGAACCCGATAACTCAATCAAGGTGCGGGCCTTTCAGCGACTGGTGATACCGGTACAGGTAGGTGCAGGCGTGGTTGAGGCATTGCGCGCACAGCTTGCTAAGCTGGCGGAAGAGCACGAGGCGCAGCAATTCCCGGAAGAGATTGGGGAGTGATCATTACGGAGATTCAAATTCGTGACAACCCAAGAAATCGTCATTGATCTGTGCGGCGCACCATTAAGTCAAGCCGCGCTGGACTATATTACCCAGACAGTCAGGCAATCGGCAGAGGACGCATCTGTGACTATCGTGTTGGGTCATGTGCCATCAGAGGGGTTTCCACGTTTAGGTCTTGTGGCAGACGATGAATAAGATGCCGTTACCTGATATTTTCAACCAACCGGACTACGAAGGATTGCCCAAGTCAGAGGTTGCGCGCATCGTGGCGCGCTCTATTATTCAGGCTAACACTATCAGGTGCGAAGTATGTGGTGGAACCTGCGAGTCTCAGGTAGGTCAGGGACTGGGCGGCTACTGTGACTATCAATGCTTAGGCTGCCAGCAGCGTTATATTTATGATGAGGGTTATCGGCTTGAGTTGACGCCTCATCAAATCGCATTGTTGAAGGTGGCCGCGCTCGGTTTGGAGTCAGATGCAAGCAGCACTGGGTCTGCACGTGTTGATGCGCAAGAGAAGGTGATATCAAGATGACGCGCGCCGAGGCTATTACAAAAATCATTCGCCATCTACTCGCCATCGTCAAAGTGTTGGCGATCTACGCGGGAGTGCAGGCTGCATTCCCAAAACTATTCGCTGAAAGTGCACAAGCAGTGAAAGACTAGCAATCACAATTTACTAGGCCACTCTCACACGAGACACGCCGCCAAGTTTTTGAGCGCCACCTAAAGCACGCGCTCAGGCTTGGCGGCTTTTTCTTTTTCAACACAAGGATTTTCAATGTCAGACATTTCTTCAATGGGTGCAACAGGGGCTGGCACGGCCCCTGCGCCGGCGGCTGACAACGCGGCGGCTTCAAATACCCCGGAAGCATCGGTGCAGTCAGAAACGAGCCTGGAACAGCCTGAGCAGCAGTTACAAGCTGAGGGGCAAGCAGAAAGCGCACTTGCGGAGTCGCCTTCCGCGCCAGCAATTGAAACCGAAGTCGAGCCAGCGCCTGAAACGCTGATTGACCCGGCTCAGTTGGGCGAAAAGGCTGGAAAAGCGTTTGCTGCGTTGCGTACCAAAGCTAAGCTGGCCGATGAACTCAGTGCTTTCAAGGCTACGGCAGAACCCATCGCTAATTGGGTACAGGAACGCGGCGGCATCGAGCCAGTCCAACAGGACGTGCAGATGCTCGATGCGCTATTTGCTCCCGAACTGGCAGGACGCGAGCCGTTCTATGACTACATAGGACAGCAGGGCGGCCCGGAAGCACTTACCCGAATGGCGCTGGATTTTGCCAGCACGCCTTTTGTTCTCGATCAAGCGTTACTAAATCTCGGTCAGGGTGCCGGTGTCACGCCGGACGATTTGCCTGCCTTGCGCGAGCTGATCGCTTCGGGTGCCTGGCGCAGCGTTGATCAGCAAGCAGCGCAGGCGTTCACGCCCGATCCCGCCATCCTGCAAAGCATTCCCGAGCATTTGCGTGAGACCTACCAGTCTCTGCCGCCCGAAGTGCGCGCTGATTTCGATCAGCGCCCGGAGAGCGTGCGTACCTGGGATTTGCAGCAGGCTTACATTGCGCAAACTGCGCAGCGCGAGGCGCAGCGGGGTAGATTGGCTCAGCAACGCGCACAAGAAGCAGCCGACAAGGCAGCTAAAGCCGAAGCGAAAAATCAAGCTTATGTATCTGTGCAAGGCATCGTGAGGCAGAAGCTTGCCAGTATCTTCAAGGATAACGAGCAAGCGATTGACTACACGTTAAGCGCGGTTGAATCGAAGCTCTACAGCAGCCCTAAAGGGGAGACGCTGTGGAACGAGTTGGAGGCGCATCTCGACGAGGGGGAAATGCGCGAGTTCAACAAGAAACTACCGCTGATTATTGCTGAAGCTGAGGCTATTGCGAGCCAGCAGGGTAAGTGGCTCAACGAACGCGAGGACAAGGCGCGCAAGTTTGACGATCTGATGCGGTTGGGATCAATGGATCAAATCGTGCAGATGGTGAATCAGTTGCGCGGCGCCGGACGCGACCCGCAGGGCGGGCAGCCGGTGGCACCAAATGCGAATGGCAACATTCCCCATCCTGAACGACGCGGCCAATTCGACCCGGCCAATATTGCAGCCTATGGCCGATAACTTCGGCCTTTTGCATTTAGGGGAATAAGAATGATTGGCACAACCACTTACAACAACGTTGAAGTGTTCCTGAACCAGCTTCAGGACAACGAAGTGCACGTCCAATATCAGGACGAGGCGACTTTTTGGACCAGCGTTGTCAGTCAGCTTCCTGGTGAATGGGTAAACCAGAAGGGTTACGAAATTACCAGTGAATTCACGCCTGACAACTCGCACGGCTATATCTCGGCGGGCGGCTCGAACCCGATGGGGGGTTCGAACGACTACGCCAAGATGTACGTCGGCTTTACGCGCTACCGCAAGACAATTGATCTCGATAACGATACCTACGCCGATCTGACGAGCGGCAAAGAGTCCACCAAGGTGGACTTCGCCAAGAAGCTCGCCCGGGTCAACGCTTCGGCCATCCGCGAGATGGAAGAAGCGGCGATGGGTGACGGTCGGGGCATTAAGGCGGTGGTAGGGAGCGGCTCGACCACTTCGAGTATCGTGCTGACGACCACGCAAACCACCACTCCGACCAGTTCGAAGGGGGCGGAGTTCCTCAACAAGAACCACCGCTATGCGCTCTACGATTCGTCAAACGCTTTGCGCGAGGCGAACATTGTGGCCTCGGCGGTTGCGAAGGGCACGTCGCCCACGCTGACCCCGCAAACGACGCTGGGCGTGACACCTGCCTCGACCGACTACCTGGTTTATTACGATCCAGGTTCGGGCACGTCTTGCAACCGTGTCCCGCGCGGCTTGGCTTATTTGGTCAATAACGGCTCAGGTCTGTTCCAGGGCTTGCTGCGTTCGGATTATCCCGAACTCAAGTCCATCGTGGAGGACTTCGCCGGGGTCAACTTGCAGCCCTCCGACATCATGCGGATCCGCGGCAAGAAGAAATACCGCAGCGGCACCAAGAACGGTAAGCTGAACTTGATTCTGCTCGCGCCGTCGCAGTTCGAGAGCTACAGCCGCAGCGGCATCAACTTCTTGCAGCTCAATGTCGGTCAGAAGTGGGACGGCACGGTGAACGAGATCGCCATGGGTGACGGGATGATCATGGAGAACGTCGTAGTTGATGAAGGCTTTATCTACTTCCTCAACAAAGGCGACCTCTACAAGATCGAGCGTCGCAAGTGGGGCTTCGTCAAGGACGCCACGGGCACTACCTTCACAAAGAAGTCGGGCACCAACGGCACGGGCGCTGATGGCGTCTATGCCAATCTGGGTCAAGACTGCAACCTCTACATCAAGGACCCGCGCTCACACGCGGTAGCGCAGCGCGTCGGCACAACCGATGTCGCAACGTCGGCCAATTCCTGGTCTTAAGGGATAGCTGATTAACACACCGGGGCGGGGGTAGGTCATCCCCGCCCGTTTCCCAGCAAGGAGAAAACAATGGCTATTGCAGTCACATATATTGGCCCGGTGGGGGAGTGTGCGGCGCAGGGCAAGAGCGGTGCGGACTTGTATCGTCTAGCCGGCGATGGCTCTGCGACGACCGTTACGCTGACGGCGCACAAGTCGGCTGCCGTACAAGTGATCAAGGGGATCATCACCTCACAATCGGTTAGTCATAACATCACCAGTGCGACCACCAACGCCGTGGCCCTCACCCTGGCGGCGGCCCTGGGCAACGGGCTGACCGGTGACGTGCTGGTCTGCGGCGACGCGGTGTAAAGGGGGAGTCATGCCAATCACTGGAACCAAAATCATGCCGGAAGGCGCGGAGATGGTGAAGGGCTATGCTGGTCGGCTCACTGAAGTCTGGCGACTGACTGGCGACGGCTCGGCCACCACCTATGCCCTAACGGCGCAATCCGGTCGTTATATTGAAAGCATTATCGGGATGGGCTTCACACATAATGTGAGCGCGGCCACCCCGTCGCTTTCGGCAACTCTGACCTTTGCGACAGCGCCGGGCAACACCCTGACGTTTGACGTGCAGGTCAATACACGCGAATGATGAACCTCTCCATTCACCCATTTGACCGTCTCCCCTTCACGGAGAACTATCCACAGCCGGTCAGTCTTCGGGAATTCAACCGCGAACTGGTGACGCTCTTCGGTAAGCATTTACCGACTGGGCAGCCACACATCCGCGCGGTCTGGATGCCGTCGCAACAGCGTGACGGTCAGGGGCGCTGGCTGGCGAAGGACTGGTCTCCCTATGGGCGGGGCGGTCATGGTGAATGGCGGCAGCGTTACTTGTACGCCTCGTCGCAGTCTTATCAAGAAGCCTACGACGAGGCGCGTCAAATTTGGGGCGTGTGGGAGGTGTGGAATGACATCGCCCCGCAGCGCTTCTGTGTTGAAAAGCTCATCCTGCCCGAATTCGCCCTACCGGGCTGGGATCGTCACACGACCAGTTGGGTGGACGCGGCGCACATGTTCCGCGTGGGCCGTGACGGGGACGGCGATGCCTTTACCGCCCGCAAGCCGGTTGAGGGATACTACGTGCCAATGGAAGGCGTGCAGCATCGGCTACTCAAGGGTGGCGTGATCGCTACGCACGACGACTGTTGTTGCGCGCAGGCGAAGCGTGAGCAGGTGATGTGTTACGGCAGCTATGCCGAGCCGGGGGAGGCGCATTTGTCGCTCTTCCGCAAGGCGGCTTGTGGGATGCGCTACGCTGAAAAAGCCATGAAGCTGGGGCCACTTTCGGCGGCTGAGCGCGAGCAGAAGCGCAAACAGTCGGCTGAGCGGCTAGAGCAATGGGAGGCCGGTGTCGAAGCGCGGCTGACCCAGCGTATCAACGAAGCCAGGAAGACGCATCGCGGCATGCTCTCGTCTGATCCGACGGTACAGGCCAACGGTGTTTATCACTGGCTGAGTGGACATAACAAATCGGGCACACCGAAGAAGGAAGAAAAAGCAACATGAGTACACTAGCAACTGCAATTGCCCAGGAAAGCCGCAGTCAGGGCATCAATCCGCTTCAGCAGGTGCCTATCGCAAAGCCGCTGAAGACCTTCAACCGCTACATCTGGCAGCCAGCGGAAGATATTCCCCACGAAGAGGCCACGCTGGGCTACATCACCACATTGCGCGAGATGGCCAAGCGGTTGCAGATGGACGTTCCAATCAGTGGCAACTTCGTTGAACGTTGCCGGATTGCCCCTGTGCTGCCCGCGCTCAAGTGGGACAGGTGGATGGATGTTCCGGCGGAACTGCGCAGAACAGGCCGCGACCCGGATGGACAGGGCAATTATCACGAGGCGTCGTACCAGCTTGAGCCGGGTGACATCTTTGATGGGTTCATGGCCGACTATAAACATTGGGGCTGTGTTGAGCTGATCGCACTACGGGGCATGGCGGTCGAGGAATTCATCGCCCTACAGATTGACGAGGCCTTTTTCCCGGAGCGTAAAGACCGTAGCGCGATTGGGCCAGACGGCAACCCGCTCGACCTCATTCCGAAGGCTTATTCGACACTGCGAGCGCGGATTGCAACCGTGACTGCGAATCCGCCCGTCAACGAGCGTGAGCGCATTTTGCGCGAGGTGGCGCGCGACATGCTGTTAGCGATTGATGTGGCCGAAGCCTTCGACACACAGTTGGTGGATGCCGAAGAGACGCGCACACCGTTGCAGTACAGCAAGCGCGGATTGCGTGCGCTTGACCGGCTTGAGCGCCAACGTCGTGACCACGCCATGAACGAGATGGCCAAGGTGCAGAAGGCTGCATTTGAGAAAATGACCGAGACTGCCCCCGCGCCAGCCGTAGGCATCACGCCGGACACGCTCGAAATGATCTTGAACCGGGTCGAAGAGAAGACGGCAGAACGCTTCGATGCGCTGGTGTCGAAGTTGAACCCCCCGCCGCCACCTGCAGAAGCCGTGCCAGCCGTAACCGCGCCGGCGAAACCTAAACCGCTAGCGCAGCCGAGCAAGTAATGCCTGTCTCCTTTGGTGAGTGTTTAAGTCGGGTAAGGATGCGGCTGTTCGAGCCGCATCCGACCTTCCCATCTGAGCCGCATATCTGGCGCGCGCTGGCTGACAACGCGCAACTCCTGTTTAACCAGGCGCTCAACACGCCGGTCAGTTGGCGCTTGCAATCAACTGATGTGAGTATCGGCCCGGGCATGGCAGAGATTATGCTGATCGCCGATAATTTCGGCAAAGATGTGCTGGCGCACACGATTGACCTGTCCGACCCGAACCACGTCGAGCGCCCGCTACGTCGGCTGTCAATGCAGTCATCATTGCTTGGCGGGGCTGATCCTTACGCGGCGGGGGGCGAGATTTCGGCGAATGGCGCACGGCACACTGTCAACACGTTGGTGTTCTACCGCAAGGATGGTGTGCCCTATATCAAGCCCCTGCCGTTACAGCAGGAGCAGTCGGCTGAGTACCGTATCTGGTATGAGAGCGCTGAACCGGAATTAGTGAGCGAAGGTAGCGAGTTGATTCTGCCGCAAGGCGTGCCACTGTTGTGCTTGATGGCTACCCGTGCGGTGCTGCCCGTGGCGCGCTGGTGCGGTTACAGTGATGCGCAAAACATGGAGATGCGCAAAAGCATCGCGCTGTCATTGCAGCCGGAGATTGAATTACACGACCGGGAGTGGCGCAAGCTGATTGCAACGGACAGGCAGGCGGGGCCGGTGATTATACGTGGCTTCGATGATAGTGCTTATGAATGGTAGGCTGACTCATGATTAACGAATCTCAAATCCGACAACACATCGCTAGCTTCCTTGCAGGGAAGGAGAGTCTGGCCGACTTTGAAGATTGGCTCGCCCGGAACTCCTGGAATATGCACAAGGACAGCGAGCAAAACGCACAAGATTTAGTCTCTGACATTGAGCTCCGTTTATCGGAATTTAGTAGCGGGCATCTATCTGAAGATGAATTGAAACAGGAACTCGCATCATTAGCCAATGAGATCAAGATGTCACGGAGACTAGGGGTCAGTAGCCCAGTCATTAAGACCGCAGCGAGTGCGATTACTTATGTCATATACGCCCCCGTGACGCATGTAGGTAGATAGGAAGTTCTTTGTTTGTAATATCAGATGGTTCCAATGGCAAAAATCGCAGTCGAGGCCGCGACTCAGTTGGGCGCGCTTAAGGGCGCGCAAGCCGCCTCGGCTGAGTCGAATTACACGGCGGCCTGGGCCTCGGTGCAATTTGTCAAGCCCGACTTCACCAAGACGATGATTGAGGATGCGGTGTTGGGCGTTATCACCGATGCCGTGCACGCCATTGCCAGCACGCGCCAACATCCTGAACGGGTAGATTTCAATCAAAACACGGCGTCCCTAGCCAATCGCGCGTCCCTGCCCGGCACAGCCAACAGCATTAAGGTCACCGGGGTGATGGGTCGGGTGAAAGACGCGGAGAACGGTGAGACGTTGCTGCCGGTCAGCCTGGATCGTGTACGCAGCTTCAACCGCCACCCTGCGATTTACGACGAAATGGCGACGTACTGGTATGCGGTGGACGAGGGAGCGGGAGTGATCGAGCACACGCGCGGCAATGTCATCATTGAGTGGCCTGCCTTCGAGCGCCCGACGTTTACGGGCGACATTCCGCTGCGCGACTGGCACGAATGGCACTTGGTGGACGGGGTAGTGGCGCGCCTATCTCCGAAAGAAGACATCTACGCGACCTTGCAGCAGGGTGCGCAACAGCGTTGGAATGATTATCTGGCGGAGATTGCAGCGGTGGGCGCGGCTGAGGCGCAGACGGCCACTCAGCGCGCGGCGGCGACACGATGAGTCTGCGCGTTTTTATTTGCACGGACCATGACTGTTACTGGCCAGTCGGGGTCGCGTCGGTGGTCGTCGCTGAGGACGAAGAAGGCGCGCGCGCTTTGCTTGATGCAGCGCTGGTTGGTCGTAATGGGCCGAAAGGTGGACTGCAACCGCATGCCGAATCGCCTTACACCTTGCAAGAGTTGGATGTGACTAGGCCTGGCGCGCAGATATTGCTTGACGGCGATTATTAACCATTATGCGCTACTTTATAGATACAGAATTCATTGAAGACGGAAAGACGATTGATCTGATTTCAATCGGCATTGTGGCTGAAGACGGGCGGGAGTTTTACGCGCAGAATCAAGATTGTAACTTAGCGCGCGCCAGTGACTGGGTTCAAGCGAATGTTTTTCCCTTTCTGGAAACGTTCGACATGTCAACCTTACAGCCACACAGGGATATGGATGACGACGTAGAAGGACGTTGGTATACGCGCTCTGCGATTGCGGATGAGCTTGTGGGGTTTTGCGAGCCTGCGCGATACGGCAAGCCTGAATTCTGGGGCTATTACTCCGCTTACGATCACGTCGCGCTTTGTCAACTCTTTGGCACGATGATGGATTTACCCAGGGATTGGCCGATGTACACACGCGACATAAAACAGCTACATGATTTTCTTGGCAATCCCACACTGCCAGAACAGGGCAAGGGCGAGCATCACGCGCTCGCGGATGCCCGCTGGAACAAGCAGGCTTGGGAATGCCTGCAACGCCTGCGAGTGAAGTCATAGCGCATGACTAAAGACCAGCTTATCGAGTACGCCAAGCGCCGTCTTTCCGCTGGAGAGGCCGATCCGCGGATTTGGCCAGAGAACGAGCTAACTGTGAGACTGTTTACGCTGGCGCGCTTTTTCGTGCTTGAGATAGCGCACGTGTCTGCGTTCTTTCTCGCTCTGTACCCAGGCGGGGTTTTGCTGCAATTTGCGATAAGTTTGCTTCTGGCTTGCTCGGACACACGTCCTACATGCTCTGGCCTTCCCTTGGCATCGCCAGATCGTGTTTTCTGGTGTGTACTCGTGGCCGTGGATACAGTGCGTTTGAGTCGCTTTTTTAGTAGCTCGCCAATTTACGCGCGACATGTTGACCTGTTTAGTCACAAGTTCGAGATGGGCTGGATTGCAGCATTTGCGGTTCTTGCATAAATGATCCATCTCAACATCGGTGCGTTGGCGCGTGCAAGGGGGTAAAGGCGCAACCAACCATGCGTACATCAGGCGATGTGCGCGGATTGGTTTTCGATGCCACGTCGCATGTCCATAGCCACCAGCATTAATACAGCCAGTCCATTCCCAGCAAGGGGTGGCATTAAAGAGCAGTGCAGTGCTGACGTGTATGCGACTGAACACGCTGGTAATTTGTTTCAGGGATAAATGATCTATTGTAAGATAGGCTTTAGTCATAAGGCGTAACTCCATTTACGTACTTGTGATGAGAGCCGCTCAAGGTATGATTCACTTTGAGCGGCTCGTTTGGATTATAGCACGATGACCAAATCCGAGTTAATAGAATATGTCAAAAGGCGGCTGGCTGCTGGAGAGGCCGATCCACGGATTTGGGCGGAAAACGAGATAGAAATTGCTGCCGCCGTCAACACGGCGCTGGGGCGGCTCGGCTACCAGGTGATGCGCGATGAGAACCTCTGCGCTCACCTACAGGATACCTACACGCTCGCCTTGAATATCAGTGGAGAAGGCGCGTTGAGCGCGGCGAGCAGCGTTTCAGGTGTCAACGGTGTGCTGCTGTATGAAAGTGTGTGGAACGGGCCGGTGCTGGACAATGACGGTCGCACGCTCTGGCCGCTGCGTCATTACAGTGACTTCTTGAGGCCGCAACCCGCACATCGCGGTTACTTTCATTTGCAAAATGGGCGAGTGCTGACACGGCGCGATGGCGCGCAGGTCAATTCAGCGCAGGACGTACAAGGCGCAACTTCGCCGCTGTCGTTTTCGGGAAGCTATTCGCCGAATAGTGTGGACGATGTGCCCGACGAGTTGGATGATCTGTTGATTGACATCTTGGTGGGTGTAATTCGGGGGAGTGTCGCTAAGCTAGCCAATGCCTCTGCTCCTTGATTATCCGGTTGCCTGCCACGGCGGTTACTATCCGAGCGCGCCCGCGCTGCCGCCCGCCGAGTTGCAGCATACTATCCGGGCCGGGCGCAACGTCTGGTTGCGGCTGCTCGGCAAGTTGCAGGTGGCACGTGGTCCCGCGCAGATTGCGGCTACCAATGTCGGCCCGCGCCTTTTCAGCATGCAGACTGACCGGGTGGCTTTTGGCGGCGCGCTCGTCTCTGACCGCATCCCTTATGCCGGATTCTTGCGGTATGAGCACGCGGTTGTCTTCTACCTGAGCGAGAACGTCAGCCAGAGCATTTACGTCAACGAGGTCGCGGCAAGCGGCTTGCAGACCTCGAGTGTGGCGGGCAAGTTGCGCATTGGGATTCCGGACGGGTCGGGGGGTTACACTTCTTACGACGCCGGTGTTGACCCACCGGTCTTGGCCAGCGGTGATGTCACGGTGGGAGCTGGCGGCACTAAGGCGATGTCGGGCGACACGGGTGTGTCGCTTTCTCACTGGCGGAGTATTACAGATGCCGTCAGCGCGCCATCGGCGACGATCTACAAAGCGGCTGCGCCGACCACTGCTGATCTGTTTCACGTGGCGTTGCCCGCGCTGCCTGCTGGCTGGGATGGCTTTGTGCTGGCGGGTACGCGCTGGGGCGACCGCAGCGGCGATGTCCGTATTATTCGTTTTGTCTATAAGACACCGCGCGGCACGTTCTCAGCAACCAATGGCAATGCCAATCTCGCAGGTGACGCGAATACGCGCTGGCTGAAAGACCTGCGACCGGGTGATGTGACCGACGCGGGCACGATTGCGACCGTGACCTCGGATAGTGCGGCTACGTTGACAGCGGGCTACGGTGGCACCACTGGCGCGGGTAAGACGATGACGCTGACCAACGTTGCCGCCGATTGGTATAACGGCGAGTTAGGCAGCTTGATCAATCGTGACGCCGAGAAGCCGGGCGTGGCAGCGGGGGTACTGGCTTACGCAGGGCGCGTTTATCTGTGGGGCACGGACGGCGCAAGCGGCAACCCGACCGGGCCGGGCATCCGCCCGCTGTTGCTGAATAATCCCGAATTCATAGACACAACCGTCATTCTGACCGAAGAGAAGGACGATCTGCTCAACGTCCTGACCGGCAATAACGCGATGTACCTGATGACCAACAATACGTTGGAATCAGTGACGTTCACGGGCCGGGAAGACTTGCCTTACGTCGTGCGCGTGCTGCATCGTCCCGGCTTCCGGTCACCGCTAGCAGGCTGTGTGTATAAAGACCGCTTCTACGGCTATAGCGAAAATCCGCTGCGCACCGTGCAGGATCAGAACATTGACTTGCAATTCGGCGCGCCGGTCTTCAGCGACATGGAGGGCTGGGATTCCAGTCGGGTCATCACCATGATTGACCCCAAGAATGAGGCCGTCATCTATGCGCACTGGGCAGTAGAACCGTCGGGCACGGTCACGACCTGCCTCCCGTTTATGCCGCAGTTGCCGGGTGATCCCTGGGGGCCGCCGCATCGTATTGCCGGGCGCATCATTGATTGGACGAATGCCGACGGCGAGTTGGCGTTTGTGGTCTACACGGGCGGCAACTTCCGGGTCTATCGCTGGGAAGGCGGAGCGGGCGCAAGTGGCGCTTTTGTCGCTACACAATTTCTGAACGCGCAGAATACGGCCATGCGCTTAACTGTCAAGAGCTTCACGTGGACGGGCAAGGCTAATCAACTGAAGGCCTTTTTGCTTGAGCCGGACGACACCATCCCAGATTTAACCGATGGGGCGGCGGACGAGACTTACACGCTGTCGGGCAGCGAGAAGTCGGAAGAACAGATCGGGACGCACCTGACCAACTTTCGGGCGGTTGCCGTGCGCGTGGATTTCCCGTCAGACGGCATGTGGGACAACTTAATGATGTCGGGCTACGGACTCGAAGAGCGACGTTAGGCGATGTTCCAGCTTGAAGGTGTTTATGATTTCCTCGCGGCGCAGGCGGCGGTCGCCAGTGAGACGGCGCAAGAGGCGGCGCGCAATAGCAGTTTTACCGTCACCGGCACGGCACAGGGGCAAGTAGCAATTTGGTCGGGCGCAGAGTTTCAGTCCGGGGCGTTGCTGGGCGACAGCAATGGCATCAGTGTGGCGCTGGTTACGTCGCCCGTCTTCGGCTTGCGCGTGTCGCTCAGTCAGAACCTGACGACGGCGGCTAGCCCCACCTTTGCGGGGCTGACGTTGACTGCGCCGCTGTCGGTGGGGAACGGGGGCACCGGCGCAAACAATGCCGCGGGCGCGCGCGGTAATTTAGGCGCGGCGGCGAAAGCGGCCATTACGGGTGCGACGATACCGCTGGCTAAAATCACCGGCGGCGGCACCGACGGCAGCATTACGGTCAACGCCGACGGAATCGTGACAGGGTATGTCGCACCGACGTGAGGACATCATTACGATTGAAGTGCTAGCGCCGGAGCAACTGCGGACGGTTTTCGACCTCGGCAACGCGGCGGCGCTGGGCTGGGAATGGGAAGCCTACCGTGCGGAGATGACGAAGCCCCATTGGGCGCACTACGCGATCTACCGGGCAGACGAGTTTTGCGGTTGTGTGTCGCTTGAACTGCGCAATGCGGTGAAAGTGCGCTACCACATCAGCAAGCGCCCGCGCAGCGTGACCCCGCGTCAAGTGCGCGACCTGCTTTGGGTAATTGGCGGACAATTATTTCGCGGGGGCATTCAGGTAATCGAAGCCATTATTGACCAGGGCAATCGCGCCTCGCGGCGGTTGGCGCTGGGTTGCCACTTACGCCGCGACGGTCAAACCGCCGAAGGTGAGCGGTTTTACATCACGCCTGAGATTTACAACGACATAGAAAACAATGAGCAGCAAGCCCAAACCGGTAACGCTTCCATTTGAGCGCAAGACCACCAACGAGTACGGCTGGCAGTCCCAGGATCCGAACAATCAGTTCGTCAAGGACTACATGGACACGCCCACCGGGGTTGATCCTGGCGCTGGTCGGCGGACGGATCTGCGCGAGCAAGAGGAAGAAGGCAGTTGGAACAGCGCTTTTACGTCGGGGCTACCGCTGCACGTGCGGATGCAAATGCAGGCGTCGAATAAGCGTAAGTTGCAATCGCAGGGCGCAGCGGAGGCGCAGCAGGCGGAGTATGAACGCAACTTGCTGGAATTGAAGAAGCGTGAGCGCTTGCTGCCACAGCAAATACTCGCCGGTAGCCATGAGACGGGTTATAACAGTCAGTTGCCGCAGAATAACGGGGGCGGATGGCTTGGCTCGACTATTGGCGCAGCGGGTAACGTTCTAGGTAGCTTAATCAGAGTCGGCGCGCTTTCGGATCAGGACATGAAAGAAAACATCAAGCCCGTTGATGGGGTGCTTGACCGCCTTGACGACTACCAAGCCAGAGAATGGGATTGGAAAGATGGCAGCGGGCACGATGTGGGTGTAGTTGCACAGGAAATGAATGAGGCATTCCCGGAGGCTGTCGTACCAGGTGATGGTAAGCGTCCCTGGATGGTTAAGCCCGCCACTGAAAATGCCATTTTGCTCCAAGGCTTAAAAGAGCTGAATGAGAAAGTGGACCGCAAGCTAACGGGAAAGGGAAAACGATGACAAGACGCATATTGCTCTCACTCGCACTCATTGGACTATGTTTCTGGCAACCTATTCGCGGCGCCGAAACCCGGCAAGACCGTTCGCTCAACGCCGTCACTACCGGCACGAGCATCGTCTATTCGATCAGTCAATATGACCGGATCGGGTTGTCGGTCATCTGGGCATCGGGTGTGACGGCGGGGGAGGTGGTACTGGAAACATCCCCCACCAATAACAGCGCGGCAACGTGGTCGGAGGCTATCAGCTTGAACGTCACAGCGGCGCCAACTCCGCCATCCATCAGCGCCGAGTCAATAGACATTGCCGGGACATTTGCGCGCGTGCGTGTGAGCACGACCGTGAGCGGCGGCGGCACGCCGTCGGCAACAGCCTATATCACAATGCAGAATACTGCGCGCTAGTCTTGCGGTTTTCGCCTCTGGCAGACGGGCGAAAAGTTGGAGCACGTAGTCTGCTAACTCACGGGGGATACTCCTTGATGACTGGGCACTATCTACGGGGAGAGTGGCAGTGCCCAGTCTTTTTACCCGTCACAGATTTCTACAAGTTCGGTCGCCACTGCTGATCGCTAATGGCCTGGGGGGTGCTTGGCATTGGTAAGAGGTGGTGGCGACTGAGATTTTCAACCCCACAGGTTGAGGCAGTTCCGGTCAAAGACACTGCCCCAACCCTAACCAGTTGGGCGCGTGGTGAACACGCCCAAAAGGCTGCCGCGCAAGGTAGCCGCTTTAGGAATAAATAGCAAAGACCTTTCACCTTCCCCTTTACCCGGTAATTAATGGAGGAGAGATATGGAAGCCGTAGTAAAGCGGGACAACATGCTCAACAGCGCCACTGAAACGCTGAAGATATTCCCTGGCCCAATGCCAAACGGGACAGGCGAGTTTGTTGAGCCGGAAGGCTCGGAGGGTGAAATGCCAGCCAAGAAAGAGGACTTTTGGAAACAGAACTGGTTCCAGGTTATGGTCTTTGCGGTGTCAATGGCAGCCAGTTGGACTTACTTCTATGCTGACAATAAGGTGCAAGCCTACCAGCTCCATGAAGCTATCGGCATTACTAAGTATCTCAAGGCTGAATATGACTCGCTGAAAAATCGTGTAGATAAGCATGACGCTTCACTGAATCTCTACGATGAAATCGTGAAGTCAAACAAAAACGCGGAACAGATGAATAGAAACGCAGAGCAAATGAACAAGAATATGGAGCGGATGCTTAATAATCTGGAGCGCCGCTCAGGAAAGCGACAATGAGTAAAACGATCACCCGACGTCTCTTTACCGGCGCAACCATTACCGGTGCGTTGTTGCCCACCGTGCGCGCCAAACCTTTCGGCTTTGAAGATTGCAAATACAAGCTGTGCAACTGTGAGGCTGAATCGCGCGGCCTAGACGAGCAGGCGCACAACTTGGCAGACCTCGGCGCGACCTTTATTGATCGGCGCGTTGCCGAGAATAAGCCGCTCGATGCGAGCGAAATTAAGCTTATTACGGAGAGCTACAAACAGATCGTGATGAATTCAAGGGCAAATCGCGACCTTGCGCAGAAGGTGGCCGATACACTAGCGCAGCCGTTTTTACCCTGAGTGAGAACGTTATGATTTTCTTTTCGATGAATGACCGGCAATTAAAACAGATCGTTGATGCGCTTGACCGGCACACGGCGGCGACGAACGGTTTAACGGCTGCTGTGCTGGCGTTGAACACGCAGGACGGCCCAACGCAGGAACAACTTGACAAATTGTTGGCGATTCAGCGGGGCACAAGCGAGAAATTGCAGGACGTGCTTGATGAATCGTCAGCGTAACGGGCAATCCTGCCCATTTTCAACCACGGGTAGTCTGCCCGTTTTTTAAGGAGAACTATTATGGCAAACACTTATGATGATGCCGTCCTTGCGGCTCAAGAGGAAGATCAACTCGTTGACGCGGTTATTGCGTTTATTCAATCAATCACCACAGGCGAAAACGTGCCCCCGTCGCTGAAGGCCAAGCTAGATACGATCATCAATCTCAACACGGCTGGTAAGAAAAAGCTGTCCGATGCGCTGACTGCAAATACGCCAGTCGCGCCGCAGCCGGTAGCTTAGACTTTGGCGCAAGGGGGACGCGCCAATAACGCGCCCGGTTGCTTTCGTGAAGGATGCAGCCGGGCGCTCATTTGATTTTCAAGGGGAGGGCAGATGTTTAATCAAGCTTTCTTTATTCGCATTCTCGTGGCCGCTGTTGTGGCGGTTATCGTTATTCTGATTGTTCCGGCCTTTCTGCGGCTGATTGGTTTTCCGGCGTCGAGCGATCTGCTGTTGATCATCAAGCTAGTAGTTGCGGGGTTGGCGCTGGTTTACGTGTTTACTGGCAGCAAGGTGATTCCTGGCTAATAAGGGTGAGGTAGTGCGATAGGCCATGGATGACATGCCGCAAGATGACGTAAAAGATATTGTTTCTTTGCGGCTGTTCTTTGAACGGATTCTCGAAGAAACAAACCGCCGCAACGAAGAGAGATTCCGAGCGCAAGAAACGGCCATCAATGCGGCGCTGTTGGCGCAGAAGACGGCCATAGATGCGGCGCTCGCTGCGGCGGATCGGGCAGTCACAAAGGCTGAGGTTGCCGCTGAAAAACGCTTTGAAAGCCAAAACGAGTTTCGCGGTCAACTGAAAGACCAGCAGGCCAACTTTGTCACGCGGGCTGAATTGGCTTCAATTGAAAAACGATTTGATGAAAAGATTGTCGCGCTCGAACGTGAGAACGATAACTTGCGCAAATCACGTTCGCTGATTGAAGGCGAAAAGGCGGGCAAGGAAAATCAGCAGAGGCTGTTTATGGTCGTGCTGCCTTCGTTGATTGGCGCGTTGATTTTTATAATTGCAACCATCGTGGCAGTTGCTTACGCGGTGCGCAGGTAGCAACGGCAATTCTAAAGTAACTCCGATGAAAAAGACATTGTTACTCGCGTTACTCTTGACGCTGGCTCTAGCTGTGCCTGCCTACTCGACAGACGTTACCCTTCAGGGCCACACGCTCACCACGTTACCGTTTGTCCCGCCACCCACCAGCCTGGGCCGCGACTACGAATTCACCGTCACTGTCACCAGTGGCAGCGCCCTCGTCACGATTACGACAGGCTTCCCCAGCCAGCTACTCGGTAAAACTGGGGCGACGGTTGGCATTAATGGCGTCACCTACCAAGTGACAAGTGTGCCGCCGGTTGCGACTGGTGCGCCCGTCGTTATTCAACTCAATCAACCCTACAGTGGTGTCAGCGGCTCAGCCACGCTCACGCTCTACAAGTGGGTCTGGCTGAGGATTCACGCCACACAGGCGTTTCGCCCCGCCGGTTCCACGCAAATCATCCAGGCAAGTGCGCCAGGCTCCGGTCTGTTTTATGCGGAGTACGCCGTCTCGATCATCAACACGGGCACGGGGAACGTAGCTTACATCCCAGCCATCACGCTGCCCGCGACCACCGACAGTTCAAACCCCAACGCGCGGTATGTGGTCAGGTTCTACAGCACGAACAACACCCCGCTGGCTTTCTGGCAGTGCCCATCGAGCGCAACTGAGCT
>Ga0134123_10000045_pt1 | contig 75003 bp, 58 predicted proteins | sample KB303_FD_96460 | JGI IMG/M metagenome (GOLD analysis project Ga0134123, IMG submission 96460) | Terrestrial soil microbial communities without Nitrogen fertilizer from Kellogg Biological Station, Michigan, USA - KB3-0-3 | ecosystem: Environmental > Terrestrial > Soil > Unclassified ...
AATGATGTGAAGAGCTACACTTGCGGATCATCAGGGGGAGCATCCGTATACAGCTGGACCTTGTCAGGATCATCCACTCCGATCACCAGCGGCCAGGGCACGACTAATGTACAGGTCACTTTCCCGGCAGCATTCACATCCGGGCAATTATGTGTAACAGCAGCGCTTGCCTGCGGAGGTTCCTCAACGAGTGCACCGAGATGCATGACCATCACCAACAATCCTGCAACACCGGGAGCGTTCACAGCGGGCCCAGCCAAAGTATGCCCGGGCGCAACGGGAGTAGTTTTTACAGTTCCGGCAGTAACGGGAGCGACCGGGTATAATTGGACCACACCTGCGGGAACCACCATTGCAAGCGGCCAGAATACACCGAGTATTACAGTAAACTTCCCCAATCCGTACACAGGAGCGCCACCTGTATGCGTATCGGCAACAAGCGCCTGCGGAACAAGCGCAGCACGATGCAAGGCAGTGGGCAGCAACATACCCGGCCAGCCCGGCTCGGTGACCGGCCCTACCACGAACATCTGCAACTCCACGGTTCAGTATTCGATCTCTAACGTGGCAGGAGCCTCCACCTATAACTGGACGAATCCGGCAGGAACAACCATTACCAGCGGACAGGGTAGCACAACGATACTATTAAGTGTCGGATCAGCGTTCAACTCAGGACAATTGACAGTAATAGCGAATACCCTGCTGTGCACACCGGGCAGCAGCATACCCAGAACGATTACCATCAATGGAAAACCGAATGTACCTGCCGGCATCACAGCCAACCCGGCCTCCTGGTGTAACGGAGGGTTTGTTAACTTCAGCGCACCCATCGTAACTCCTGCAGTGAACTACAACTGGGCGATAACACAAGGAACCATTACAGCAGGCCAGGGTACAGACAATATAGATGTGACCTGGGGAACGGGAACCGGCAATGTAACGGTGAATGCGACCAATACCTGCGGAGCAAGCAGCAACCGGGTACAAACGTTCTCTTCAGTTTGCAGGGAGGAATCCTTCAGCTACACTCAGGATGACCTCTATTCAGTTTATCCGAACCCGGCTCATGATGAAATAACGATTAATGTAAATGTGAAAGAAACCACAGACATTTCAGTGCAATTGATGGATATGTCGGGCAGAGTGGTTCTTACTCAAAACGAAATCCTAAGCACAGGTCTGAATTTAATCAACCTCAGCCTGGTTCAACTTTCAAAAGGCATTTACATGTTGGAAGTAAAATCAACAGCTGATAATTGGAAAGCTAAAATAATTGTGGAATAAGTTTTGTAAAAAGCAATAAGAAAAAACCTTCCGGATGATTCCGGAAGGTTTTTTCTTTATAAAGCATTATATCCGCAGAAAAATAATTTTCTTTAATGATTATTGCACGGTTATAGTCTGTTTTTTCTTGTTACTTTTGCACTCCTTAAATGATTCCGCAAAACTTAAATACAGCTTTAATCACAAAAGAATACATCACTGAGTTTATTCCGCAAAAGCATCCTATTGTAATGGTGGATGAACTCTTATATTGTGATGAGAAGAGAACAGTGTCACGTTTCACCATTCATCCTGAAAATATTTTTGTGAGAGACGGAAAGTTCAGGGAACAGGGCCTCATTGAAAACATGGCGCAAACAGGTGCTTTAAAAGCCGGTTACGAATCAAGGAGATTGGGAATAGAACCGATGGTAGGCTTTATAGGTGCAATAAAAGATTTAAAAATTTATTATTTACCTGCAATTGGTTCAGAAGTGCGTACCGAAATTGTAATTACCAATGAAGTATTTAATATCACCATCATTCGGGCAAGTACATTTTGTAATGAACAACTGATTGCAGAATGTGAAATGAAAATTGCAATTCAAAAGAAAGAAAGTACAGTAAACTGAGCCAACCTTTTGTGCCTTTTGAAAAGAATAAAAGTATAATCACCATTTAATTTTTCGCTCATTGAAATGAAATCTGAATTGAAATGCCGGAAACAAATAACCGTTCGCTTCAGCGAAGTGGATTCGTTACGGATGGTATGGCATGGGAATTACGTAAAATATTTTGAAGACGGCAGGGAGGAATTTGCCAGGCAATTCGGGTTGGGCTATCTTGAAACATACGCTAACGGTTACCTGACTCCCATTGTAAAACTTGAATGTGATTATAAAAAAACATTGTCATTCGGAGATAGTGTTATTATCGAAACCACGTATGTGGATGACCGGGCAGCTAAAATAATTTTCGAATACCAGATTTTCAAAGAACCTGACCATGCTATTGTCTGTTCAGGAAAAACGATCCAGGTTTTTTTAAACCTCGATAATGAGCTGCAATTGAATATTCCGGAATGGTTTGAAGGATGGAAAAAGAAGTGGCTTAAGAAAAAATGAAGAGAGTTTTTATTTCTTCCGGCAATATTGTAAGCCCGTTGGGATTTAGTGCAGAAGAAAATTTTAAAAATATTACTGAAGGAATCTCCGGATTACAAATTAGCGGCAATTATTCTTTTTCAAAAGAAAAATTTTGTGTTGCTTCAGTAAATGAGGAGAAAACAGATCATGTTTTTTCACAATTTGAAAACCCCGGAAATTTTACAAAGCTCGAAAAAATGAGCATTATTTCAATTGCTCACGTTTTGAAAGCAAGCGGCATAAATCTCGGTGATAAAAATTCATTGCTGGTGTATGCAACAACTAAAGGAAATATAGATTTGCCGGATGGTTCATCTCAATTAAAAAAATATGACGAAAGCAGAATGTACTTACCCGGAATGCTCCGTATTATTTCAAATTATTTTAAATGTGCAAACGAACCTGTTATCGTTTCAAATGCCTGTATTTCGGGCCTACTTGCGATTTTAATCGGTAAACGAATGCTGGATGCAGGTCTCTATAAACATATTGTGATAGCTGCCGGAGATATTGTGAGTGAATTTACCTTATCAGGTTTCAAAGTTTTCAATGCGCTTAGTGATGAGCCCTGCAAACCATTCGATGCCGCACGTAAAGGGATTAACCTGGGTGAAGCTGCCGCAGCGGCTGCAATCAGTACGGAGAAATTTTCAGGTGCAGATGAAATTGAAATTATCAACGGTGCGAGCTCGAATGACGCGAATCATATTTCAGGACCGTCACGCAACGGAGAAGGATTGTTTCAATCAGTTATGAATACGATTAAAAATTTTCCGGTTGATGCAATTGATTTTATTTCCGCACATGGCACTGCCACACCCTTTAATGACGAGATGGAGGCAATAGCTTTTTCACGGGCAGGGTTGAAAGATGTTCCGTTAAATGGATTGAAAGGATATTTCGGGCATACGTTAGGTGCGGCAGGACTGGTTGAAACAATTATTTCTACCGGGGCATCAAAACAAAACATGCTGATAGCGACAAAAGGTTATGAAACGCACGGGGTTTCTGAAAACATACATATCATCCGCAAAACAGAAAAGAAAAAAATAAATACTTTTTTAAAAACATCATCGGGTTTTGGTGGCTGCAATGCAAGCATATTGTTTTCAAAAACATAAATGAAAAACTTTATTTCCCGATATTGCATTGTCAGAGATTCAAAAATAAATTTGAACGGAAAAATTATTTTTGAACAGGAAACTGATTTGAATTCATTTTTAATAAATGCATACAGAAAATTCAACATCAATTATGCAAAGTTTTTTAAAATGGATTTACTATGCAAGCTGGCTTTTATAGGTTCTGAAATCCTTGTTAAGGAAACCGGTATGTTAAGTAAGTATAAAGGAAATGAAATTGCATTGGTGCTCAGCAACCGCGCTTCGAGCCTTGATACCGACCGCAATTATCTTAAAACAATTGAAAATAAAGAAAACTATTTTCCTTCTCCATCTGTTTTTGTTTATACATTACCTAATATTATGATCGGTGAAATATCCATCAGAAATAAAATAACAGGTGAAAATGCTTTTTTTGTTTCAGAAAAATTCGACCCTGAATTATTATTTAATTATGCAAATTCATTATTAGCTTCAGATAAAACGAACTGCGTTTTGACTGGCTGGACAGATGTGGATAAAGAGAACTATGATGCTTTTATTTATCTTGTTGAAAAAACAAACCCTTATCCGGGGACAGAACATGATAAAAATCAGATTTCAGCTTTGTATTATAAAGGTTAAATTTGCAGAATATTCAGCGAGATGGAAACTTTACAACAATTAGAAGAAAAACTTAAAATACAGCTTATTCAGCAACTCAACCTTGCAGAAATCAAACCGGAAAATATAGTATCAGATGCTCCGCTGTTTGGTGACGGTGGACTGGGTCTCGATTCAATTGACGCACTGGAAATAATTGTTTTAATTGAAAAAAATTATGGATTAAAAATCGTGAATTCTGAAAAGGTTAAAGAAATTTTTTATTCCGTCAGGACACTTGCTGATCACATTTATCAAAATCAGAAACCCTGATTCATGCCACAAAAAGTTTTTGTTACAGGCATGGGAATTATTTCTGCCATTGGAAATAATACTTCGCAAAATTTAAAATCACTTCTTGAAACAGTTCCGGGAATCAGTGATATTGAAATCCTTGAAACGGTTCATAAAAAAAAATTCAAGGCCGGTGAAATAAAATATTCTAACAGGCAATTGGCAGAACTGGCCAATTGTAATGCGGAGAATTTTACCCGAACCGCATTGCTTGGGATGATTGCTGCAAAAGAAGCTGCAAATCATGCAAAGATTAAAGACTTTTCTGACGATAAAATGGGGTTTATTTCATCCACGACAGTGGCGGGAATGTGCTTAACAGAACTCAAGTATCCCGATTTTCTTCATTCTAAAATAAACGGAAGTTTTATTGAATTAAATGATTGTGGCGACAGCACAGAATGCATTGCTGATTTTCTTGGAATCAAAAATAATATTACCACCATCAGCACAGCCTGTTCATCATCTGCTAATGCAATTATGCATGCAAGCCGTTTAATCAGAATGGGAAAATTGAACAGGGCAATTGCAGGGGGAACGGATGTTCTTTCAAAATTTACATTGAATGGCTTTCATTCATTGCAAATTCTCGATGAAAATTGGTGCAGGCCATTTGATGAAAACAGGAAAGGGCTGAATCTCGGAGAAGGAGCAGCCTACCTCGTTTTGGAGTCAGAAGAGGAAATTAATAAGAATGTGAAAAAAGTTATTTGTGAAATTAAAGGTTGTGGAAATGCCAATGATGCTTATCATCAAACGGCTTCATCACCGGAAGGAACGGGGGCATTTCTTGCCATGCAGGCTGCCATTCAAACTGCGGGAATAAAACCGGAAGAAATAAATTATATCAATGCGCATGGAACGGGAACTTCAAATAATGATTTAACAGAAGGGGTTGCATTAAAAAAAATTTTTGGAAAAAATATTCCTGCATTCAGTTCTACGAAATCTTATACAGGTCACACGCTTGCTGCTGCAGGAGCAGTGGAAGCTGTGTTTTCTATCCTTGCATTAAATAACGGAATGGTTATACCTAATTTGAATTTTTCCGATCCTGTTTCCGAACTTGGCATTGTACCTGAAAAAAAAATCACCAGGCAAGATTTGAAATACGTGCTTTCCAATTCTTTCGGATTCGGGGGTAATTGTTCATCTCTCATTTTCGGAAAAGTATGATCCACGAGGTTTATATAAATGGTACAGGATGCATTTCTGCCCAGGAAACCTTTGACCGAAACTGGTTTTTCGGGAAAATCAGAAACCCGGAAAAAAACTTTTTACCTGTTAATGAGGATTTATTTAAAAATGCTATTCCTGCTAATGTCAGCAGGCGAATGAGCAAGATGGTACGTATGGGAGTTGCCTCAGCCATGAGTGCAATGAAGGATTCAGGAATTGAAAAATTGAATGCAATTGTTGCGGGAACCGGCAACGGATGTTTTGAAGATTCGCTGAAATTCCTCAAAAGCCTGGTAGAAAACGATGAGAAATTATTGTCACCTGCAACATTTATTCAATCTACTCACAACACCGTTGCAGCTCAAATTGCCCTTTTGCTAAAATGCAATGAATATAATTTTACATATGTCCATCGCGGATTTTCTTTTGAAAGCGCATTAGAAGATGCTGTGTTGCAAATTGAAGAAAATAAAAACAATAACATTCTTGTTGGCGGCATAGATGAAATTCCGGTTGCCTACCTTGAACTTATTGAAAGTGCAGGATGGTTGAAAAAAGAAATCAATGCCGAAAATTATTTTTCAGATATTTCAGATGGCATGATGGCGGGGGAGGGAAGCGCTTTTTTTCTTTTGTCAGGAATAAAATCTCCATCAACTTATGCGCAGGTCAGAAATATAAAGACAATATATAACCCTCCAGATGCTGCGGAGCTCCAATTAGCAGTTAAAAAATTTCTGTCAGACTCTCAATTGTCGCTTTCTGAAATTGATGGAGTAATTCTTGGTTTGAGTGGTGACGTGCAATCGGATGCGAAAATTAAATTTTTGACTGGAAACTTTTTTGAAAATAATCTTCAGCTTTCGTTTAAGAATTTTTTCGGGGAATCACCGATTGCTGTTTCTTTTGCATTTTGGATGGCAGCCAATATGATCAGGAAAAAAGAAATCCCGCGCGCACTTTGTTTAAATGATACGGTCATCAAAGAACCCCGGACTATTCTTATCTGCAATCAATATCGTGATAAAAATTATTCATTGATTCTTTTGAGCAAATGTTGAATTTCAGGAATGTAAATATTTTTTTTGTACTGCTATTGATCATGTTGGTTTTTATCGGGCGAAGCCAGCATATAGGCTGGGGTATGTATATTTTGCTGGTGTCAATTTTTTTTGCAGTTCAGTTTTACGGCTGTTATTTTATCAATTCGGGATTTCATATTAAAGCATATTGTGAAAAAAAAACAGATAAAAAAGAAATTGCCATAACATTTGATGACGGCCCGGACAACACGCTTACTCCTAAAATTTTAAATATTCTCAGGGAGTTTTATGCTCCTGCAGCTTTTTTTTGCATCGGAAAAAAAATAAAAGGAAATGAAAGCCTCCTGGTGCAGATGTACAAAGAAAACCATATTGTAGGCAATCACAGTGATTCACATGCCATGTGGTTTGATTTGTTTTCAGCTGAACGAATGACAAAAGATATATCAGAAGCCGGAAAAAAAATTCATGCGGTAATTGGCATGCAGCCAAAATTTTTTCGTCCGCCTTATGGTGTAACCAATCCCAATCTTCGCAGGGCCGTCAGCCGTTTGAAATATTTAACAATGGGATGGAACCTTCGTTCGCTCGACACCGCATTGAAGGATGAGGAGAAAATATTCAGAAGAATAACCGGTAAAATTAAACCGGGTTCTGTTATTTTACTTCATGATACAATTAAAGAAACCGAAATCATGTTGCCAAAATTGTTGTTTTGGCTGAGAGAAAATCAATACAAGGTAGTTCGGATGGATGAATTGTTTAATTTAACCGCTTATGAAAAAGCTTAACCAGGAAAAATTTGATGAAAGATAAATTTTTGGAAGGAAATTTTTATTCACTCACAAAATCGGAACCGTTGAGCGGGGAGAATACGCAGTTTTCTGCAAATGTATTGTTGAACCCTGCTCATCCTGTTTACAAGGGACATTTTCCCGAAATGCCTGTGGCTCCCGGAGTGGCATTGATTGGAATGATCCAGGAAATCCTGGAAGGCCAGCTGCATAAAAATCTTTTTTTATCAGAAGCTTCAGATATTAAATTCATAAGACTGATTCTTCCCGGTGAACAAACCGAATTTACGATTAACTATTCATTGAAATTTGCAGATGAAAAAACCATAGAAGCCAATATAAATATTAAATCCGGTGATCAGATTTTTATTAAAATCAGGTGTAAATTTACTGTTGTGAATTTCACGGCCTGAAGATTAGTTTGTTGACCTTTTTGCTTCGAGCAATGATTACAGATGATAATTTTCAAAAAGTAAGGAATGATTTTGAAAGCCTGGGCGCCTGCGTTTTGATCCCTACTTTCAATAATGAAAGAACATTGAAGCAGGTCATAGATAGTGTTTTAAAATATACAGACAAAATTATTGTTGTAAATGACGGATCAACAGACAGTACATCGCTGATTCTTTCACTTTTTCCCGGTTTAACTCTCATTACATTTCCTGAAAATAAAGGTAAAGGAATTGCTTTGCGGGAAGGGTTTAAAAAAGCGCTTGAAAAAAAATTCCAATATGCTATCACGATTGATTCAGACGGTCAGCATTTTCCGGACGACCTTTCAAAATTCCTGGAAAAAACCAGGCATGAACCGGGCTCGCTTATTATCGGGGCGAGAAACATGGACCAGGACTCAGTTCCCGGTGGAAGCAGCTTTGGACATAAAATTTCAAATTTTTCGTTTTGGTTTGAGACCGGGATTAAAGTTCCTGACACACAATCCGGGTTTCGCCTTTATCCTTTGAACAAGATAAAGGATATTAAATTTTTTACTCCGCGTTTTGAATTTGAAATAGAAGTAATTGTCAAAGCCGCCTGGAAAGGGGTTCAAATAACTTCGGTTCCTGTAAAAGTTTATTATGCAAAAGGGAAGGAACGGGTTTCACATTTCAGAAAGAAAACTGATTTTACAAGAATAAGCTTACTCAATACATGGTTTGTTCTGCTCGCCATTGTCTATTATCACCCGAAAAGAATTTTGAAAAAGTTAAGGAGAGAAAAGATCAGGGCATACATAAAAAAAAATATTTCGGATGTTGATGAGCCGGTAACAAAAAAATCCTTTGCCGTGGGTGTCGGTGTCATGACCGGCATATTACCTATCTGGGGCTACCAGATGCTCACGGCCCTGGCGCTGGCTTTTCTGTTCAGGCTAAATAAAGTGATTGTAATTATTGCTGCCAATATCAGCATTCCTCCCATGATACCATTTATTCTTTATGGGAGTATTAAAATGGGTGAGTGGGTGACAGGAAAAAAAGCCGACATTTTCTTTTCATCAGGTTTAACTGTAGAGATGTTAAAAAAAAATCTGTTCGTTTATGTAGCCGGAAGTATTGTTCTCGCAGTCTTTTCCGGTATCGTAGCAGGAATAATAACATACTTTATTTTAAGGAAGAATGATAAAAAAATCCATAATCAACCACTCTTCTGAAACGAAATAAGTTCCATTAAAAGAATTTCTGACACACCTTTACTTAACTTTGGTCCGGAGAATTTTGATTAACCTCACTGATTGAATTTTTACAGGAATACAAAGGCTTACTGAAAAGCCAATATTGAAGCGATGAATAAATATGATGTTGTGATCGTTGGCAGCGGACTGGGCGGACTCTGCTGCGGCTATATTCTCAGCAAAGAAGGTTACAATGTTTGCATACTTGAAAAAAATCGCCAGTTAGGAGGAAGTCTTCAAATTTTTTCCCGCGGCAAAGCGATTTTCGATACCGGCATACATTATATAGGAGGATTAGCTGAAGGGCAAAACCTGCATCAGTATTTCAGGTATTTCGGGTTAATTGAAAAACTCAAACTAAAACGCCTTGACATGGATGGTTATGATCGCATCAGTTTTATAGATGACCCGATAGATTATTGTCATGCACAGGGACACGAAAATTTTGTGAACACACTTGCCGAACAATTTCCCGGGGAAAGAAATAATTTACAATTGTATATCGACAAAATTAAAAGTGCATGTGAATTTTTTCCGCTTTACAGGTTGAAAGATGACCGGAAAGATATTATGGATACTGATTTTTTAGGCATTAATGCGAAACAATTTATAGAATCAGTTACTGCAAACAAAAAACTTCAAACCGTGCTTGCAGGTTCCAATGCTTTGTATGCCGGTGTCCCTGAAAAAACACCTTTTTATCTTCACGCTTTGGTGGTGAATTCTTATATTGAAAGTGCATGGAAATGCATTAATGGCGGCTCTCAAATTGCAAAGTATTTATCGCAGAGTATAAAGAGCATGGGAGGAACGGTTTTAAACTATCACCAGGTAACACGGTTTAATCTTAGCGGTAATGAAATAAATTCAGTTGACGTTAACATCCATGAGCAGGATAGAATAAAAATTGAAGGGAAAATATTTATTTCTGACGTTGACATAAGTAAAACGCTTGAAATGATAAAGGATGGAGGTATCCGGCAGGCATACCGCACACGAATTAACAGTCTTGAAAATACGGTTTCAGTTTTTATTTTAAATATTGTATTTAAGAAAAATACTTTCGACTATTGGAATTTTAACCGGTATGTTTTTGATTATGTGGATGCATGGAAGCCTATTAAATATACTTCGGCAGACTGGCCGGGAGGTATTGCCATGTTTACCCCTGCATCTGCAAAGGATGATGGATTTACAGACAGTATTACCATCATGGCATATATGCGGTATGAAGATGTAAAAATGTGGGAACAAACGCATAGCGTCATACCTCACCATTCGCGTAACAGGGGAGAGGAGTATGAAGAATTCAAGCGGAAAAAGGCAGAGAAGCTGATTGACTTTGTCGAAAGATTTATTCCAGGCATCAGGCAGAACATTCAATCCTACTATAGTTCCACACCCTTAACATACAGGGATTATATCGGTTCAACTGACGGAAGCTTGTATGGTATATTGAAAGATTGCAACGACCCTCTTAAAACGTATATTTCTCCAAAAACTAAAATCCCGAACCTTTTTTTAACCGGGCAAAACCTGAACAATCATGGCGTACTGGGAGTAACAATCAGTTCAGTGGTTACCTGTTCTGAGCTGGTGGATAAAGATTATTTACTGAATAAAATCAGGCAGTCGTAAAATTTTGAAATAGAAAACTTTTAGTAAGGAAGAGGCGGCTTACATCTTTATCAATTTATCTTTCCTGATTATTTCTGTGCCAGCTGTTATTTCATAAAAATAGATTCCGCCCGCAATTTTTTTCAGATTAATTGTTGTCGAAGCAGGCAAATCGCGCTGTTCAAAAATCTTTTCTCCGAACAAATTATAAATACTTATTTTAACCGGGGATTTTGCAATGAGTTTTTCGGAGAGATAAATTTTTAAATGATCACTTACAGGATTCGGATAAACTTTGATGTCCTCAGATTGCCATCCTTCATTTAATGGAACTGCGGTGGTGAGAGCAGAGTCAATTACATTAGAGGTAGTGTTCGTGATAACGGGTAAATTAAAATCAAAATAGATAGCCGCTGTATTGTGGATGACAGTACCGTTAGCAAGATTGGAATTTGGTTTTATCGAATAAGTAATAAATCCATGGCTGGCCGGTTCGTCAGCGCCACTATCAGGCAGCATAATATTGATGAAATTAAATTTCAGAATATTTCCTGCAAGAAAATCAATTGTCATAATATGACTCGATCCGTTTATTCTTAATGTATTCACATCAAGATCAGGGTTCAGGGTATCCAGCACATAGATATTGTACGCAAGATCATTGCCTGTATTCTGAAATTCTATTGTATAATTTAATTCGGTTGAGAGAGAAATATTTCCATCCGGATCCACTAATTTTTGATTCGGATCGCAGGAATTGGAGATGATAGCCCATTCCTGAAAAGTATTATTCATAGGGTTTAAATCTCCTGAAACAGGTTCTATCATAGTAGTAAACCAAACAGTGTCTCCAATGTTCAGACTCGCATCAGGGGTAACACAAACTTCCGGGCTAAAATTATCCGAATAACTAAGATTGGTAAAATTCCAGGTAAGCGTATCTCCGTTTATAGAGGATGGGGACGGAACCGCTCCATCAAATGTTACCAGGGAATCAAGAATCAAAATTGCCTGTCCATTCATAAGTTGGCAACCCATTTCACCATATTGGGGATAGAAACAACGCTGCATGTTCGGTCGAAGCTGATTTATGTAAGCAACAGAATAAAGATCAAATCCCGGATTGCATCCTAAAGCAAAATCATTTCCGGAGGAAGGAACGGCTGTTACTGAATAAAATCCTGAAGCCGGGCATAAAATGCTGAGGCCATTACCATACATAATTGCACTGTCAATTTCTATAGTATAAGGATTAGCAGGAATATAAAAAGTATAATCACCCAAATAGTTGGTATATCCGTCAACAACCGATTGAGTACTGTCAATAAGTTTGACACGTCTGTATTTGACCGCTTCATCGGTTGAATCGAACAGACAATTGTTATTAAAATCAATATACACTTTTCCTATCACGTTTCCGCAAATATTACTCCCCATAGTAAAAAGATTATATCTTGAGAGCGTATCAGTAATTCCATCGGGGGAAGTTAATATAACCTGTGAAGAATAGGCTCCGGGCAAATTGAATGTATGTGTAATTATGGCACCAAAACTACCTGATACGATCGGGATATTGAATAATGAATCCATTCCATCACCAAAATAAATATGTGCATTTACTGAGTCTGTTGATGGATAACCGATTGCAAATCCCCCTATAGTAAATGAAATATCCTGGGGTGCAGCACATGAATCAACAGATGAAGAAACAGAAAACGAAGCTGCGCTATAAAACATACTGTCAACTTCTATATCATCAATTTTCCATCCGTTTAATGTATCTGTAAGATCAGCAAATTCATCATAAGTTGTAAATCTTATTTGAGCATTTGGCGTGTTTGATAACAAACCGGTTAAATCGAAAGTTTCCTGGTGCCACCAGTTATTTTCAGGAATTGTATCATATGAGCCCGGATACCAATTGCCATACGATGCTGAAGAAAAGATGCAGCTTTGGAAAAGCCAGGGAGCAAATCCCAGGTAAGTGACATTTGTACATATCAAAGTCCACGTTAGTCCTCCATCGGCTGAAACTTCGAGGATTGCCTTATCAAAAAAACTGATCTTACAAATATGACTGAATGAGAGTATTACAGCCGGGTAGCCCACTGTACTGAAGGAAGCAGTTGTTAATGTAACTGTGTCACCGAGGCCAATATACGCTGAATCGCAATAACTGCCGGTTACCTGCAGCCTGCTGCATAAATTCCATCCTGAATTAGATACGTTAGATGAATTGGAAATAACGCTATCACCAAAAGAAGGCGCTTCAAAATTTTCGTGAAATATTTGTGCATTGCTTTTCAAAAAAATAAAGCATAAAACCAGGGCAGGTAAATATGTTTTCATGGGGACATTTTTCGGAAAGATAGAAAATTTTTTTATCAAAGAAAAAAAACCTGTAAGAATTGATTGTAAGAAATCAAAAATAAAAAAAACGGCTGACAACAAAACCTGTCAGCCGTTTTTATGAATTGAAATAAATTACATTTCAGGCATAGGTGCAATTTCGCGCACTTCAATGTTGCCTTCGTTTGCAATGTGAGGACAATCCTTAGCTATTTCAGCAGCTTCATCCACACTTGCTGCTTTAACAATTAAATATCCTCCGACAATACCTTCCGTTGCGGAAGTTACTGCATTAGGGACAGTGGATTTTGCGGAAACTGTTTTTCCGCCTGATACCAATGGCAAACCACCGGATAACTGACCTTTTTGCGAGAGCTTGCCCATGTAAGCGCCCCATGCCTGCATTTCTGCTTTGTTCTGTGCATCTGTTTTGCTCGCAGCAGGCTTTCCGCCACGAAGCAGTAATAAATACTCTTTCATTTTTTTTGATTTAAAGGATTAATGTTTATTGAACTATACCTGAATGACGAAGTTGAAAATATAATTTGGACAAGCCTGTTAAAATATTTTTGCAGAATAAAGATAAGAAGTCTAGTCTCCTCCTCCAATTCTCTTCTGTTCAGATTCACTTCCCGAAGAACGCTGGCGGATATTTTTCATTTGCTTGTTGCCAAAGCGCCAGGTAAAAGATGCACGGAACTGCTGGCTTTCCCAGTTGCCATTTACACGAATTACAATGCCGGCATAAGTATTATAACTATCCCATGGAGCTGTATGTAAAATATCTGTGTAAGAAAATTTCAGGGTAGCCTGGTCTTTCAGCAATTTTTTCTGAAGGCCAACATCCAGGGAGCCCTGTCCATCAGTTTTATAAGATCCTCCCCATACACCTCCTGAATTATACCATCCTGAAAGCTCGAACGTAAAACTGTATGGGAGCTTAAATGTATTTTGTGCATATATGTTGAATGAAGGGAAAGAAGTATGGATGGTTTTATTGTTGCCGAAATCAGCATCATACTTCTGGCTGTAATAACCGCCATTAAAATAAACGCTGTACCACTTTAGCGGTTGCAATGATGTACTTAAATTAACACTCAGCACATCTTCGGTGGCAAGGTTGCGGGGAGTAAGAAAACTTTTTCCGCCACTGATGGTATCCGTAATCTGCGCGAAGAAATCAGTTGTGCGGCTGTAACCAACACTAAGTGTGGTTGCATATTTATACGTGTGGGAGAGTTCAATTTTATTCGAATATTGAGGATCTAAAAAGGGATTGCCTTTGCGAAAGCTCAATTCGTCAAGCTTATATTCAAACGGATTCAAATCCTGGTAATTTGGCCGGTCAATGCGTGAGCTGTAAACTAATGCGAGCGCATTATTTTTGTTCATATTATAAGTAATACCGGCACTGGGAAAAAAATCTGTATAATGCTGCTTAACATTCTTATCATCGACAGCAGTTTCTGTTTTTAAATCACCTTCACTATTGGTATTTTCCATTCGCACTCCCGCCTGGAAATCTAACTTTTTAATTGTACGCTGGTAATTAAGATAAAGCGCATTTACATTTTCTGTGTACTCAAATTGGTTGCTGCGCGAGTTATCTATTGTTTCAATATTATCAGCGATATTGAAAAAATTAAATGTATTATCTGTATGCACGTACGAAACTTTGTATCCTGCACCCAGCTTACCTTTCAATAAATTTTGTGAGTAGTCCGTTTTCAGGGTATAAATATTTATGGTTGTCAGGGTAACCGACCGGAAATAGCTTGAGGATAGGGGAGTAGTAAAATCCGGTAAGGTATAGACGTTAGGTATAAAAGTGTTCCTGCTGCCGTCAAAATAACCGAAATCAAAATCTGTAGTCAGGTCATGTCCGAGTGTATCCGTAAAATGATGATTCAGGTTCAGATTAAAATTGTTTCCGCGATTTTTAAAAGTCTGATCCGATTTAAGGATACTGTCAGCAACATTTGTATTAAAATCACGGATAGTATTCCTGTTTGTTTGTCCTCCTTTTATGTCGTTATAATTGCCGTTCACCATTAAGCCCAAATTGTTTTTTTTGTTCAATGTATAATCCAGTCCTGCTTTATAATTATGACTTAATCCGCTTCTCGTAGAAAGAGAAGACTGATCAAAAATATACGGGTTTTGCTCCCTGTAAAGAAAAAATTCATTGTAACGGTCACCCCAGTTATTACTGTAATTACCGTAAATGTTAAATTTTTTTGACCGGTTATTCAATGAAAGCGCTGTGTTATATTTGGAATATTTACCGAGTGCATATCCCAGGGTAATCGAACCATTGGTTCCGAAGTTTTTATTTTTCTTTAGTTTAATGTTAATGATTCCGGCAGTACCTTCTGCATCATATTTTGAAGACGGGTTGGCAATAAGCTCAATGGATTCCACGTCTGTGCTCTGAACGGATTTAAGATAATCAGCCAATTCTGTTTCGGATAGATGAGTAGGTCGTCCGTCAATTTGCACCATTACTCCACCACGGCCTTTGAGTAAAATATTATCATTATTATCCACCACCACTCCCGGTGCTTTTTGAAGCAGTTCGTAAGCCGTGCTGCCTGTTGAATTAATACTGTTTTCAACATTGAATATTGTTTTATCAGATTTTACTTCCACGAGGGGTTTGATGGCCGAAACTTCCGCCTGCTGCAATGTGACCGCTGCTTCGTTCAGTTTAATTTCTGAAAATTCTTTTGTTTGTGCTGCATCAAAAGCGAATGCATCATTTTTGTATGCGGTATAACCCAACAGCGTTACTTTCAAAAAATAATCTCCCGCTTTAACATTTTCAAAACTAAAGACACCTTTTGCATCAGCCACATTCACCTTTGCAAGGGATGAATCTTTTGCATTTCGAAGTTCAGTGATTGCCCCGGTGAGCGGATCACCTCCTGTACCGGTTACTTTTCCAGTGATAGATGCGGTTTGTCCGAATGAAGATTCACTCAATAATAACCACGAAATGAAAAAAATATATTTTAAAAAAGAAAATTTAATTGCCATAAGAATATGTTTTCAGCGAATTTAAAAAACAATTTTTCTGACTTCCTTTAATTAAATGTTAAATCACCCTATCATGTTATAACGATCCGTAAAATAAAATAATGATGCCAATTGCTTGTTTTGGGAATATGATAAAAATCAAGTGGATAAACAGGTTTGAAAACAAAAGATAGGGCCTTTAACGGATTCTCTCAAACTAAGATGTTTGATCAGGATAAAATTTGTAAAGTATTAAAAATCTGATTTGAAAAATTGAGTGTCTTTAAAATAAAACGGCTGTCAAAGACAGCCGTTAAAAAATATTATATGAGGATTTTTATTCCACCACTACTTTCATTTTATAACTGATACCTGCTGAGTTTACTTCCAAAATATACAAACCTTTTGCAAAGTTTTTAAGATCGGATTCATAAGCATTCATTCCCGGCAATGCTTCGTATTTTTCAGAGAAAATTATTCTTCCCGATAAGTCGTGAAATGAAATCACTAATTGCGTTTGGTCTTTAACGTATATGCCTGTTGTCAATTTATCATGAGCAGGATTTGGATAGACCGTGATATGATCATCCTGGTCATAGTTGTAGAGCTCTTCTCTGCAGGAAGTGGAGAATGTCTTCGATTTCGTTCCGCTGGCACCGCAGGCATTGCTTGCATTGACATTCACAGGCCCTGAGCTTGGTATACCCGTTGTTCCCCATGTAACAAAAATGCTGGTCGTACCCTGCCCGGTCATGTTTGTTCCGTTTGTAACCGTCCAGTTATACGTTGGGATAGGTACTCCTGAAGGATTCACTACACTAAAATTAACAGGTGAACCTGAACACCATGAGAGAGGATTAGCAGTAATGGTTCCGGGTGTTGCAGGTTTTCCATTTATAGTGATAGTTCTCGGAATGCTCGTACCCGGAACGCAAAGATTTGTATTAGCTGTTACGCTGACAAGTCCTGAAGTGAACGGAGAACTCAAATCAAATTGTATAGCATTTGAATTTTGCCCGGTGAAATTGGTAGCGGCACCCGGAATAGTCCATGTATAACCTGTTGCACCGCTCACGGGAGAAACAGAATAGGCAACAGTTGTATCACAGGCGCTGTTTATAGGGCCCGTCATAGAACCAGGCTGATTGGGCACATAGCTTCCCACGGTCTTGCACCTGCCTGCACTTGTAGAACATGTGCTATGCGAATAGGCGCAAACAGGAGGAGCGCCTGAATAAGAAGAAGGAAAATCTACATGAATAGATGTCCCATACGGTGGTATTTCCACAATGCTTGCACCGGCAGGCACTGTCCAGCTATATCCTGAAGCATTTGTAACAGAAGGCACTGAAAAAAGTACATTCGTCTGACCCGGGCAAACTTTTGAAGGCCCGGTTGTAAACGCTCCGGGAACTGCCGGGGTTTTGGATACCGTTATGCATCGTGCAGCGCTGGTGGAACTGGTTCCGCACGCTAACGATGCAGTGACACATAATTGAGCAGTTGTGAATCCGGAAGGATAAGTTACTTCCACACCTGTCCGGTTACCCTGGTTGTTTGTAATAGGCGATGTGGAGCCGCCTAATGTCCATGTATAAACCGCGGCCCCGCCCGATGCTCCGCAGCTATATATTTTAGTAGTGGTCGGGCAGCTGACTATTGATCCGCTAATAGTACCCGGTGTACCTACCTTACCCCTTATCCAGTCACATTTATTTGCCACAGTAGCGCCACAACCATTTATCGCATGAGCACATACGTTATACCCTGACCCTACAACGTTCCCGAACTGTGCATATACAGTATCACCTGTGGTGGGAAAAGGCGCACCTGACCATGGGCCGGTCGCACTATTACTGAACAAAACAACTGAAGGATTTGTAGTTGTGTTCCATGTATAAGTGAGCCCTGGCACTGTAGAGTTTGCAGTCATTAAAAAGACGTCACCGGTGCAGGCTTCCGGTGCACCTGAAATGCTGGTTATAGTATTATTGGGCGGCACCGTATTAACTGTGAGTGTTGCATGTGTGGAATGCGTGGAGCCATTTATGTTAGTGAACGTTGCACGATAATTATAATTATTCATGGAAACTGTCGCACCCGTTATCGTTAAAGTATTCGTAGTTGTGCCGCTGTAAATTCCGCCATCTGTAAGCGGGAGATATCCTGAGCCTGTGTTTTCATACCATTGAATGGTAGGTACAGGAGAAGAAGTTGAGGTGCTTGTAAAAGAAGTATCATCGCTGGCACAAATAGTAGCATAGTTAGGGTTTGTAGTTGCGGAAATAGTGTTGGGTTCCCCCACTTCAAATTCACTGAAGCTGGTAAGGCCGGTTGCCTGTGTAACAGAGCTTGTGTGTGTTCCCAATGTTGTTGCAGACCAGGTAGCTGTAAAAGGGTCATATTTTCTCACCACGTAGTTTACAGGTGCTCCCGTATTAACTGTATTGGCAATAGTAAAAGACGCATCATAACTGACAAAAGTTCCTGATCCGGATTTAGTCAATGTCCAGTAATTTCCTGATTTTTTTGTCTGGTCTATCCCGGAGGAATTAGTGATAGGAGTGTCTTCATTTGGCAGTGCAGAGGTCAATGTAGAGCCTGCGACAAACACCTGGCCTGTTCCCCCGATACTGTTTATGGTAAGTGTAACAGGTGCATAAGCAGAACTGCTCCCGATCGGGAAATCGAGAGTTGCACTGCCGGATGTCGGATATATATGCAGAACGTTCCCATTAACATAAGTGTTTACTCCGGCACCTGTTACTGTTGACCCGGTATTTAAGGTTACAAAATTTGCTGAAGTGATAATTCTGCCTGCTGTAAAAGCAAGTGTTCCCGTAATTGTAGCCGAACCTGTGAGGGTCACATCATTCGGGTTGCTGATGGTAAGGTTCGCCATCTGCTGGGGATTTGATTTGAATGCAGAGTTTTGAGGAGATGCAGTATTATTGAAAACATAATTGGCTGCAACGCTGTAATTAGTTTTCACATGAGTAATTGTTCCTAAAATTCCTCCTGTATTTTTGGTCATAAGTGTTGATCCCAGGATTAAAGTGAAACCGGTATTATTTGCATTGCTGCCCGTAATTCCGCCACTGATCACATTCAAACCGCAATCCAGTGTACCGATTACAGTAAACACAGAATAAGGATTATTAAGAGCCCCCATTACCACACCAGTAGTCATTTGTACTACGGTACCGCTGTTCACCTGGTAAGAGCAATGATCTGAATTGGTGCCGGAATAAGAAAACGTTTGAGGAGAACCAACCGTTCCTGTCCCGTTAAATACAAACCCGGTCGCACCGGCAGTATTGGTAGAGGTAGTAGAAAAATTTCCAGATCCGGATTTTGAGAAATTTCCTTTTATTCTGAATTCGTTCCCGGTTACTGTTGAACTTCCGAAGTCAACCAATGCGGTGGATGCTCCTGAAAAAGATGCATCGCTATTCGTTTGAAATATTGCAACTCCGTTGCCGGATCCTGTAGATTCAAAGTTAATCCCGCTTGTTCCTCCCGCATTAACCGTAACCGTTCCGCCAACAGTAACAGTTACGCTGCCGCCATTGTTGCTGATCAGGTTAAAATTACCTCCTGTTATATTAACTGTTCCTGTAATATTTGCATTGGCTGTTCCACCGTTGCCATTCGTTGCATTATTGACATTAAAAGTTCCTCCTGACTGAGAATAATTTCCTGAAACATTTATTGTAGTTAAACCGGTACCTCCATTTCCGTTGCCGTTCACTGTTCCTCCCTGCATACTTATATTTCCGTTAACAGTTAAAGTATTGGGGGATGCATTTGAAATTCTGAATGTCCCTGTACTGTTGCTTGTAAAATTATTGTCTACAGTTAATGATGATGTCATCGTATAGGTTGCTGATCCTGTTATATTGAGGTTGTAATAGTTGCCTCCGCTTGAAACAGACGGAACCGGGAAATTATTGATAGTTGCAGCACCATTAAAATCAACGGTACTTGTTCCGATGGTATAAAGTCCTGAGCCGGGTGAAAAGGAATTGGCAATTCCGATTGTGCCGCTGGATGAAAATGTTCTCGGACCGTTGCCGGAATTGGTAAGGTTACTGTAATTCGCAGCAGTAATGGTCTGAGCGGTTGCCCTGCTGTAATCTACTGTTGATCCTGTATTAATAGTGAGTGGACTGATGGTATTTACAACGGCAGTAGAAGCGCTCCCGTTAAATCCTGCTGTTCTGGATGTAACAAATGTTCCGTCTATAGTTAAAGCGCCCGTGCCCGAAACCTGGGTTGTTGCACAGTCCCATGTAACACCGCTTGTCAACGTAATAGTTGCATTGTCAGTGGTTGAAGCGCTGCCTCCCATGGTCAATGCCGAAGAAATAGTAAAAGTACCCGTTGTTACAGTGAGCGTACCGTTTACGGTTGCAGTGCCGTTCAAAGTTACTCCCGCGCTGTTCTGAATGGTTAAGTTCGCCATGTTTTGCCCGGCTGATTGAAAGTTTGTTACCTGTGCTGCAACACCGTTGAATACATAATTTGCCGCTGTATTAAAAGTGGAGGTGATTCCACTTACTATAGAGCCTGTTGTTCCTGAAATTATTCCAAGTGTATTAGCTGTTGCTAAAGTGGCTCCTGAATTTAATGTAAAAGTACAGTTCGCTCCGCCTCCGTTAATTTTAAAAGTAGAGCAGTCAAGCGTGCCGTTAACTGTAAAGGTGCTTGGAGGATTGTTGAAATTACTTGGACCATTATTAAGATTGGTAAGCAGTTTTACCGCTGTTCCTGTATTGACAACATAATTTGTATAATCCGAATTAGTGCCGGCATAAGAAATAGTTTGAGGCGATGCAAGTGTGCCCGTTCCATTAAAAACGAAACCTTTTGCTGCGGTGAGAGAAGTTGTATAAAAATTTCCTGAACCTGCAGTTTTTGAAAAATTTCCTTTTATCCTGAATTCATTGTTAGGGATTGTTCCCGCACCAAAATCAACAATATTAGCTGATGTGGAAGCTGCAGGAACAATTAAATCCTGTGTTTGAAAAATTCCTGTTCCCGTACCTGCAGATTGTAAATATACTCCATCTGAACCTGTAACATTTAACGTGGTGTTTCCTGTAACAGTGAAAGTGCCGATACCGGCTCCGCTTGATGAGCATAAATTAATAGTGCCCCCGGATAAAGTGCAGGTTCCTGTAATATTCATGGTTGCGTTTCCGGCATCTCTCACTAAAAAACAGTTACCGCCTGTCTGGCTGTAAATGCCTGTAACATTAATAATAGGGTTACCAGTACCGTTGGCACCAATAAAGTTCCCAGTACTAATAGTAAAATTACCCCCAATAGTAATTGTAGGAGAAGTTGTTGTTTGTGATACAATGACGCTACCTACACAATTTTGAATATAGTTACCGCCTACAGTAAGAGTAAAAGCACTTCCAGAAGCAAACCTGAATGTAGCTGCTGATGTTCCAATACTTGTTAATTTAAAATCCCCTGCTGTTAAATTTATTGTACCCGTCCAGGTTTGATTCCAATTGTTTGTATTTGCCGTCCAGTTAATTTCTAAATTCCCGAATGGTAACGTTACACCGGTGGTAATTACTGTGGTGTTGTTAGTCCAATTATTAATCTTAACATTAGATGAAGTGCCGAAGGATTCTGTGCCATTGAAAATATTAGTTGAAGCTCTTCCTAAATTATTGTGAACATATGTTCCGCCATTGTCAATCTGGAAAGTTGATGCAGTAGCCAGCTTTATTGAATCATTTGCAGTTAAGGTGGCACCATTTTCAATTTGAAGTTTTGAATTTGTGCCTGATATATTCCATTCTGTAGCCACAACAGTATTTGTTATTGAATGGGGAGCACCCAAACCTCCACCTGTTCCCTGGATCACAAAAATATCTCCTGAGGTAAAGTTTGCCGGAGTGGATCCTCCCCCGGTGCGGATTGAATTCCAAAATGCAAGAGTAGTAAGGTTTTGTGTACCTCCTGCTGTCGAATAATAAGTCGTTGCGTCAACTTTAGTTGTTCCTGCAACCAGCAGGAAGCTCATCAGCCAATAGGTTAAAATATTTTTAAAAGATGCGGGGATGTAATTTTTTCTTTTCATGTTAATCGATAATTTATTCATTATAAATTTTGTTTATTCTGTTTCTAAAATTCTCTTTGTATAAACCTGTTCGTCTATCAGCAATACACAGGTATATATGCCGGGAGAATATCCCAAATCTTTTGCACTGAAATCAAAACTATAGACACCTTCCTTTGCAATTCCATCTGCAAGAGTGATAATTTTTTGTCCCATGTTATTGTATATAGCCAACTGTGTTCTGCCGCTGCTTTTTAAATCATATGTAATATTGGTATGACCCGAATATGGATTGGGCTGCACCATAAAAATAAACGGTGTGCCGTCAATTTTTGCACTCACCAAATTAGAGTATGAAAAATTTCCGTTGTAATCAGTTTGCTTAAGCCTGTAGTAATACTCAATTCCTTCTTTTACATTATAATCTTCGAAATCATAATGCTGAATACTTGTTGTTGTGCCGTGACCTTCCAGCCATGCCATTTTTTCAAAATTATCAGGAGGAGAAATGGTTCTTTCCAGGTCAAACCCTTTATTGTTTTTTTCTGAGGCTGTAATCCAATTTAATTTAATCTTATTTTTCAAAGGATTTGCTTCAAAGCTTAACAGGTTAACCGGCAAGGGTGTTTGTGATTGTGCGGTCCCTATCCATACAGGGCTTCCGGTAAATAAAGAAGAAACAATCATATTGTTTCTAAGAACAGCCGTAACCGGGGGATTGGCGCACGGAAATGCAGGGTAGGGATTGAGCTGCCAGTCAGCTGCCAGATTACTGTTACTGTTATTATACATCACCGTCCAACCTGCACCGAGCGCAACTGACCAGCTTAAATTACGATTGAAATTAGTTACGGTCATTATTCCGCTTCCAACAATGGCAGGAGAAGATTCAATATTCCAGAAACCGTTATCAAGTGCGGATAATCCGGCCGGATGGTAATTGGAAGAGCACTCATTGCCTAATGCAGGATTCGTTGCCGGGGCTGTATTGTCAAAATAAATATTCCAGTAATTAGTAATTAATGGTAAAGCTGTAGTAAAGTTGAAATTGATTCGCTGATATCCTTTGGCTGCAGTTCCGACAGGGAAATTAAAAGAGCCAAGAGCCGATGTCATAGAGCGCCTGAGTGTTCCTTCTATATAGCTGGTAGTACTGCCTACAGTAATGGCTGCTAAAGCAGGGTTTAAAATATCCACACGGTTATCATTGGTTGCTGCAGGCCCTGTGCCGGCAACTATTTTTCCATTTGTCAAAGTGAGAGTTGAAGCCGAATTGATCTGCATCCACGCGGTTCCGGCTAATCCGTGATTTTGTAAAGTAAGTGTTCCGGCACCGGTTTGATTCATAAGCACATTAGTCAGCAAGCCACGATTGAGATATGTTTGAGCTGTTCCATTAAATTCCAATGTGGTTCCCGGAGTATATATGGCAGTAGCCGGAGCAGATTCAATGGTGAAATTTCCTTTCAGTTTATGGTATTTTCCCAATACACTGAATTCTCCGCCCATTCCCGCAGCTCCGCTTACCAGCAAATTGCCTCCCATATCAATATCCTGGTTGGAAATTACTTTCCAGCCCGCAGGTTTTTTAACTGTTACATTCCAAAATTGATTTATTCCTGACAGCAATCCATCAACCGTTTGATTATGGAGGTTACTGAAATTTGCCGAAGTATCCTGGAATAAAACGGTACTGTTTGCATTAGCAGTAAACGTTCCGCTATTCATATAATCACCGCAGATATTCAATTCAAAGGGAGAATTTATATCTAAAGTAGCGCCCACATTAATATCAAGACTGCGACAGTTCGCGCCTGCAGCATTAATAACAGGCATGTTAACGGCAAAGCCCGGAATGATTGCATTAACACTGCAATTAGGTATGCTGCATCCTCCCCAGTTATTCACGTTGAACCAGTCGGTGCTCAATGCTCCCGTCCAGATAAGCGTTCCACCCGGTAAAACTACATTGGCAAGAGGTGTTGTCGGAGAAATATATAAGGTGAACCCGTTTTTACTGTTTTCATAATTTGCCACATTAAGGTAATAGATCTGACCCGTGCTGATCGGAATTCTCTCCCTGAAAGCCGGATCAAAATCGGGAGAGTAGGCAGGAGGCGCCTGCCCGGCAGCCGGGCCGTAAACACCTGTTACACCAAGGGCGCTGTAATGACATCTCAGGGGAGAATTGAGATTGGAACATGAGGGATTGGGCCCGTAAATTGCGAAATCATAATCTGTTTCTCCTCCCGGAAATGCTGCAGGATAATTATTTGGAACAATTGTAAACTCGAGATATTGGGTACCGACCACGTTGCCTATAGTTATTTTATACCAGGAAGAACCTCTTTCTCCAGTGCAGAGACAGGGAGTTGCACATGCACTGCAACCGGAAGTTCCTCCCGTGCAGGGTGCCGGAACCGGTATGTCGCAAATATTTCCAATGGTTAAAAAACCGGGATTGGGTATTGTAAGATTATAAGTGCAAACAGGAATTGGCAAAGCGCAATCCTGTACAGCCAGGGGCGGGAAATTATTGCTGCATGTGGGCCATGTTCCGCCATCAATCAAATGGATAGAAAAACTGCCGGTTCGTCCATTGTGTCCATCCACCATAATATAATAAGTTGTTCCGATAACGGAATTAAAACTTATTTGAGGATACCTGTATGTATGGCCGCCTGAACCGCACGGCTGATAGTCATCATTGCAGGCTGTTGCTGTTCCTAATGAATTACAATTGCCGCTAAATGTAAATACTGCCATTTGCGTATTGTTAAGAGTACCGGGATAAACTTTAATTTTTGAGCAGGTTGAAGTGGCAGTAAACTTAAACCAAACTGTATTCATCTGGGCCGTACCGTTTAAATTGGTAAAACAGCCCGGCATTGCAGGATCGCCCGTGTTTGTTGCACAACCGGTGCTTCCGGGTAAGCTGATTCCATAAGGAAGAATGGTAGCATTGCAGGGCAAATCATTTACCGGAACTCCTGAAGGACAGGGATCAGAAACGCAAAGCCGGAAAGTTCCCTGTTGAGTATTATTATATGACCAAACGCGAATGTAAGCTGTAGTACCGGGTGTTAGTCCCTGGGTCATTATTAAGCCCATTAATCCGGGGCCAGAGTCATCATCGCAATTCACTTCGGTAAATGTTCCGTTACAGGCAGTAGCGGTATAGAGAGCCACACTTCCATCGGTTATAACTCCTGTATTAGTCCGGACAAGCAATGCCCCGGAAGCCGGTACAACAACTTTGAACCAGACATCTCCACCGCTGTAATTTCCGCAGGATGGAGTGGGAACTCCTGCAGTAGCAGTTGCACACAGGTTAGTATAGAAAGATGCTGTGCAAAGGATTCCGGCAGTAAGAAGAGTGGCACCGCATGGATCATCATTTGCCGGAAGAGTGGAGCACGGGTTCGGATCAAAAGCACAAACTTTAAACGTACCGTTATTATCAGATCCGTTTTCCCAAACGCGGAGGTAAACCGCTTCGCCAGGGTTTAACCCGGTTGCCGTTAACATAGGCATTTGACCATTGACACTGCTGTTATCATCGCAGGCTATGAGATTCATTCCTCCACTGCAGGAAGCGCCCCCGGTGGTGTCATATAAAGCCATACCCCCGTCTAAAACGGTTCCCGTGTTGCTGTCGAATGTAATCTGTCCTGAAGCAGGCGCTATTGCTTTGAACCAAACATCATCACCAACATAATTTCCGCAGCCGGGAGCGGGAACGCCTGTAGTGGGAGTGGAGCATGCATTTGTGTAAGTTGTGAATGAGCAGGCAAGCCCCACTGAAATGGTGGTTGCCATGCAGGGATCATCGTTGGCCGGAACGGGAGTGCACGGGGGAGGCAATACGGTGCTCCAAACACAAATTGTGCCTTGCATATTGGCAGCAATACTTACTACCCTTATATAATAATTTGTACCGGGAGTCGTGGCAAATGTGATTATTTCAGGAATAAGCACCCAATCATCAGCACATCCGATCAGTGTCAATGCGCCACATGTTCCGCTGTAAATATAGATTTGTGCATCTCCGTTTTTGTTTGCGTATTCAACGTTCGTGACGGTTGTACCTGCCACAGCGGTAAACCATCCCCAGCCGTCTCTTCCCGCTCCAACCACTCCATTGCAGCCAGGCACTGCAGGTGTACCAATGGTTGTGGTAATGTCCCAGGGGATCATTGTGAAAACATTGCACTGAGAACTGTTGACGGGAATCTGCTGAAAAGCGCTGGAAGAACAATTATTTGCCGGAGTCTGTGAAAATCCTTTTAAGGAAAAGAAGAAAAAGAAAACTAAAATTAAAAACCTGTTATCAGCACGTACAATCTTTTTTCTAAGCGGTAAATGTTTCAACATGGTTATGGTTTAACAAACAAAAAAGATTATTTACTTGATATCGGCCGGCCGGCCTAATTCCTCTTCATCATCAGGATCAAGAGCAACATATTCATTTTTTTCATTCAGATAAGCAGCATGATAACCTCCAAGTTCCAATACCTGGAGTAAATCAACAAGACTTATTTTTTCAGAAATAAGCACGGTTACTGAATTATTACCTTTATCAATAACATGACTTAATATTTTTTTCGGATAACTGCTAAGTATTTTTTCAAGGTCAGTAATTGAATTTTGCCCGCTCAATCCTTTTATTTGAAGTGTAATTTCGGTGGATATTTCACTTTTACTAGGTGATTTCTTTGTTTCCTGTGCATGTAAGGTAAAAACCGAATGGAGCAAAATCAAAAAAATAAAACACCACTTGACAGCGGTTTCTGCAGATTGTTTTTTATTCTCCATATAAAAGAATTAACTTTAACTAAAAAAATAAAGCTCAAAACCTTATACTTCACCTTTGAAAAGTATAATTTTTTGAAGCAATTTGTCTATCAGATTTTTTCAGATTTTCAGTTTTAGAAATTTCTGAACTAAAGCTTGGTTTTTAATTTACCCGAACATTAATTTCGGCTGGTTATTATTCAACAAATATATAAAAAAAGCTTGAATTCCAAGGGCTTTCAAAGTTTTTTTATCAAAATCATTTAAACATTCAATTGCTTTAAATTGTACAATTTCCTGGTATGAACACTGCACAGAAACCGGAAGTCTGAATAGCATCTTTTATTCAGACATTATTTTCTGTGAAATCCGGCAGTTTTTATTCTGATAAAAGTAATTTTTCATTTAAAAAATCATCGGCAGAAAAGTATCAGGTTTGATTTTTTTTAAACCGCTGAAGAGATTTTTTTGATCCAAATGTTATCAGTATTTCATCACTTTTTTCGAAAAAATTCCTTTTTCAGAAGTCACTTTTAAAATATACAGTCCATTGGATAAGTTGTTTGCGGGAATGCTGACATGGCGTTCAAATCCAATTATGTTATGTTCTAATGCAGAACTGCTTTTGTAAAAAAGTTTACCCAACAAATCGTACAACATGAAATGTATAGTCTGGTTGCTGTCAGAAAAAAAAGTAAATTCAAGTGAATTATTGAACGGATTTGCACCGGTTATATACAGGTTATCACCCTGCAGGTTGCTGTTTGTTATCTGGCCGAGATAAATGCAGGCAGCAGGAAAATTCGGGATTCCATAACCCATCATGGAATCAGGATTGTTAAACTGGCTGGCACTATGTTTAATGGCTGCAATGATCTGCATGTTAGTTACAGTCGGATGGCATTGCCAAAGGCAGGCTGCCATTCCTGTAATAAGCGGTCCTGAAAAAGAAGTTCCGCTGCCGGGAAACACACCAAAGTTATTGACGTCTGCTACAATAGTTCCTGCTCCCTGTGCCACCACATCAGGCTTTATGCGCCCATCAGCAGTGGGTCCTCTGCCGCTGAAAGAAACATAATTTCCCTGGTCATCCACAGCCCCTGTGGCTATGTTGCTGTCAGCATCTGCGGGTGCACTGATGTAAAACCAGGGCCCGTTCCCTTCATTCCCCGCGCTGTTTTCAACGATCATTCCTCTGGCAGCAGCAATATCTTCAGCAACAGTTATGGGAGTAGTGTTTCCGTCAAGATCAGAATAAGTATGATCTTGTGATGGATCATCAAATGTAGTATAGCCCAGTGATGTGCTGATCAGGTCTGCTCCTGCGCTGTCGGCAAATTCGGCAGCCTCTGCCCAGTTATATTCTTCTATAATATTTTCTGTTGCCGCATCTTCCGACCTGAGCAGCCAGTAACTTGCTTTCGGAGCCGTGCCCACTAAATTTCCCGGCCAGTTGCCTGCCATGATAGAAAGACAATATGAGCCATGGTTATAATCATCATACACATTTATTTCATTTGATACAAAATCATACGTTCCAAGAACCTGGTTATTTGCAAAAAGGCTGTCGAATACCACCATATTATTTGCATTTTCAAAACCTGCATCAATAACAGCAATCTGCATTCCTACACCGGTATATCCATTGTTGTGCATCACATCCCCGCCTAACATCTGGATCTGGTTTCCGGAAGATCCATAATCGAAACTCGAAGCCCGGTCAACAGAAGCGCTTCTGTTTGAAGAGGCCAGATACATTTTATTTTTTAAAAGAATTTCATTGCCGAATTTATTTTGAACATTCCCTTCTCCCGGGTGAGCTGCTCGGCCAACATTAAAAACAGAGCTTACATAAGGCAGTGCATTGATCGCACTCAATACTGAAGCGCTTGTTGTTTGGATGGTAATTGTATTTAACCATTTTGAATGGCCAATTATAGCTGCCCCTGTATTTGCGATTCCTGAAACATAAGACGGGTTGATTGGTAAGTCTGTGCTGTCAATTGCTATATTCTGGTTTGTTCTTCTTGCTAAAGCTCTTGTTGAAAGATAAGAAGATGGTGACGAAAATGAAAAAGGAGAGTTGTTCTTATTTGTGATCTGAACAACATACCTGTCTTGTCCGAATGTTTGGAAAAAAATAAATAAAGCAAAAATGAATGTAAATGATTTTTTCAACATGGTTTTGGTTTGGTGTAATTTTTATAATTGATTTAATTTGAGAAAGAAATTATTTTTTCGGTATAGTGTGTATATTCCTCAAGAGAATCCTGTAAAGTAGTTACCGGAGGCATGGGAGATTTATAACTGCCTTTAAAACTTTCTTTGTAAAACATTCCGGCATGAGCCGCGAATTTTTCAATTTCATATTCTTTAACAGTCACCAAATCATCAACCTCCTTTTGAATAACCGTCAATGCTGAATCGAAATTCAGGGAACCGCATTTTTCGGGTGAATTTACAGAAGCATACCTGTATTGTTGCTCCTTTAAATCATTCTTTATATTTCCGTTCCATTCTTCATTCAAAGTAATGGGGAACACCAGTTTAATAAAGGTTATGTTGTCTTCTTCTTTTTCGGCTGTTGTTTTCGTAACATTTGCAGTCCATACCTTGAATATTTCCCACGGTTGAGATTCATCAGAGCGCCTGTATCTTTCTAATCTTAAAGTGGGTCGTCCTTCATTATCAGTATAGATTGATTCAATGACCTCCCTCATTTGGAAATGGAATGTATCGGTTGAAAGTTTGAAGGCGCTTTTTGAAATAGAATCTACTGCATAAATAATTTCATGGCCAGCGTTTGTCGGAAAATAAGAATAATCATTACCAGGCAAAATTGTTTTGTCTTTTTTGCCGCAGGAAAAAAAGAAAGAAAAAAGCACCAGGAGAAAAGAAATGATTTTGAATTTCATTGTTTTTTTAATTCGTGAAAGAAATTATTTTTTCGGTGTACAGCCTTCTGAATACTATTGAATCATAGTTTGGGTTGTTAAAATCGGTATGATAGTAAGTACTGTCCTCAATTTTATAAAACATTCCGACTCCGGCTGCATATTTTTCCTCATAATGCACGGTGTCTAAAAAATCTCCGTAATCATATTGAAGCACCGTCAATGCTGAATCGAAAGAAAGGCCATTATAAGATTCAGGAACATTAAATGATCCATATGCATAGTCTCTTTGTCCCAGGTTATTCAATGAATTCCCATTCCATGATATGGATGATGCAGGAGGGAAAACCATCTTAACAAAGGTGATGTTATCTTCTTTTTTTTCGTAATGAACATTTGTTCTGTTTGCTGTCCATACTTTATAGATCACCCACGGATCTGAAGATGCAAGCCTTTTATAGCGTTCAAGCCGAAGAGTAGGCCGTCCCTGGTTATCGGTGAAAGTATCAGCAATTACTTCTTTTATCTGGTAATGAGTGGTATGGGTCACCCCGTCAAAATCGCTTTTGACGATTGAATCCACATCATAAATTATTTCGTGTCCGATATTATCCGGGGCATACGCATAACCGGTAAAAACCGGTGTGGAGCTTTTATCCTTTTTACAGGAAAAAATTAAAACTGCTATTGCCGAAAGCAGAAAGAGATATTTTTTCATGATTTAAAATTTTTTATTTATACCAAAGACATCTCCTGGCAAATTTCAAATTACTTTTCTATAAATCCCCCGCCTATCACATCATCGCTTTCGTAAAATACTGCGCTTTGTCCAGGGGCGATGGCAGAAACTTTTTTGTGAAATATTACATTGATCCCTCTTTCATTCTGAGAAATTGTGCTCATTGTTCCCGGATCTTTGTAACGTATTTTCGTCAATACTTCTGTTGCGTTTTCTATAAACGGATATTTTACAAGATTAATATCACGAACATTCATTTCCTGTTTTTTTAAATCATCAAAGGTTCCAAGGACAACTGTATTGCTGCCGGGAACAATTTCAGTAACAAACATAGGCTGACCCAATGCAATTTCCAAACCCTTCCGCTGGCCAACAGTATAAAACGGGTATCCCCTGTGCCTGCCTAAAATTTTTCCTTCTGTTGAAACGAAGTTTCCACCGTTAAGTTTCTCATCAAGATTTTCAACTCTGTGCTTTAGAAAAGCCCTGTAATCATTATCAGGAACAAAACAGATTTCATAGCTTTCGCTTTTTTTTGCAAGCTCAGAAAATCCCATTTCACCTGCCATTTTCCTGATTTCCGTTTTATGAAACTTTCCAAGAGGAAACCTGGTGCGCGCAAGTGATTGTTGCGAAAGCCCCCACAAGACATAGCTTTGGTCTTTGTGATGATCCATGCCTCTTGAAACAATGTAACGGTTATTTTCAAATCGCACATTTGCATAATGTCCTGTGGCGATATATTCACAATCGAGTTGGTCTGCACGTTTTATTAATGCCTCCCATTTAATATGTGTATTGCACAGCACGCACGGATTAGGCGTACGCCCCGCCATGTATTCACTTACAAAATTGTCTATGACAAAATCGCCAAATTCATTCCTGATATCCAGTATATAATGAGGAAATCCTTTTTCAACAGCAATAGCCCGTGCATCGTTAATGGAGTCAAGCGAACAGCAGCCTGTTTCTTTTTTGGATGAACCGGAAGAAGCATAATCCCACGTCTTCATGGTAAGGCCGATCACTTCATAGCCCTCATCATGAAGCATCATGGCAGTAACGGAACTATCAATTCCGCCACTCATAGCAACTAATATTTTTCCACGCTTGCTCATTTTTTATCGGATGAGTCGATTGATGAACTACTGTTTAAGAAATTTATTTTTCTTAACAATGTAATGCCGAAAGCATCCCTTCGGGACCATTCAGTAATTCAACAATTTAATCAGATACAAAGATAATTCTAAAAATCCTATTTTCATTGGGGAATCAGCATTCCATTTTTGTACACTTCCGTGGAGTCTTTAGCGCCTGAGGGGTTAAGATAATTCCACTCTCCCTCACGCAGTCCGTTTTTATACATACCTGAAAACCAGATTTTGCCTTCAGGTGAATAGATTTTGGTCAGTCCTTCAAAGTTATCATTCTTATAAATGCTTTCAAATTTTAATTTACCATTCTCAAAATATTGTTTATAGGAGCCCTGCCGTTGCCCTTTCACGTATGTGAATTCTTCTGCAACGGAGCCATTGTTATAAAAAATTTTCCATGCTCCATTTTTAGTACCCGCCTTATAGGATTCAATGGCGCTCATCGTATCCGATTCATTGAAATATTTCCAAATGCTGTCTTTTTTCTGATCCAGATAAAAACCTTTGGCTTTAATTTTTCCATTTTCATAATAGCTGGTAATGGAAGCATGTTTGCCATCCGGTGCATACATTATTTCTGCCTGCAGCTTTCCTGAATTATAAAAAGTTTTCGTAGTCCCTGCAGGTTTTCCATTTTTAAAAGTTGTTATCGAAAAAAGTGTATCGTTTCCGAAATATCTTTTCCAAACCCCCTGTTTCAATCCCTTTCTGTCTGTGCGATTGATCGTATCATTTTTATAAATCCGGTACGATTGTGAAAAAGAAACCAGGGGGAGAACCAGGAAAATTGTCAATTTCAAAAGAGTATTTTTCATTTCAGTAAAGATAATATTTTAACGATCAGCTCAAAGCTAATCCCTTTCTGAAATTGCTGTCAGGCTGAAATAAAAAATTTTTAAAAAATATATTAACAGGTTGGTTACATTTTCTGAAAAAAAGAGAATTAAAAGGCCTGAAAAATTTTTACTCTCCTGCACCGGAGCTGCCTTTCAAAGCGGCCGACTTGGTGGAGTATTTAAGCGCAAGGTCATTCTTGCCTAATATTTTGTATGCACGCCCGAGACTGTCATAAGCAAGCGGTGAATTCGGATTCTGTTCCACATTTAATTTGAAAACCCTGATGGCTTCTTCCACTTTTTTCTTTCTGAGCAGCTGGTCACCCAGTTTAATGAATTGTTCTTCGCTCATCGGCATGCGGCTTGCCGTCTTTTTCATTTCTTTTGTTGAACTTTTATATTCCAGGTAAGCGAACTCCTTTTGAACAGCGCCTATTTTCTTAAAGAAATAATCAAAGGGAACACTGCCTTCCACCAAATCATTTTCATAAGCATGCAGACAGTTATTCAAATAAGTATTTGCATCCATCACTGATAATCCTACCTTTTTATATTTAGCAAGCATGCGGTCACCCTGAACCATAAAAACAGTATCCTTTTCTTTATTGATAATTTTATCAAAAAGAATAATGCTTGCAAGTGCAATCTGGGAATAGTTCTGTGATTCATTCTTAAACCCGCGGCATTCTGTTTGCCATATTTGCCTGAACAGAGGAATTCCTCCCTCATTCGGATTTATTTCATCAATTACGCATTTTACATTTCCCGGCCCGGCATGATAAGCGTGCATCACCAGCAAGCGGAACCAGAGATCAGTTTCATTATAGGAAATATTTTTAGCATTGAGGATATCTTTTACCTGGGGGATAAAGCTTTTACCTAACAATTTTGAAGCAGCCGCAGCCGCTTTACGAAGATCAGTTCTTTCGTCCACATGTTTGTTTACATGGAGCCCGTATTTTTTTGCCACACTTTTCATCAGCTGGAAAGGGCCATAAGCTCCCACAGAAGATTTCTGTGCTGATTTTCCGGGGCTTTCAATAAGAAGGATAGTCTGGGCATACCACGGATCAACATTGTTTTGAATAAAAACATCAGAAGCAATACTGATTAACGGAATGACTTTTTTATATTCATAAAACTCTTTTTTGCCAGTAGTAACATTTATGGCCGTTTCGTCACTCAGCCCACAGCTCTTTTTGAGGTAATCACGGTAGCCTTGCTTTTCGGATTCTTCCTGGCATCTCCATTCTTCGTTTGTAATAGAACAAAGTGATTGTCTTGTTTCGGCCGTGTTTATTATACAACTGTCAGGAGACAGACAAATTACATTTTGCCAGAATTTTGGTTGCGGCAAAGTATCCCAGCCCTCCGAAAATAAATTTTTGTTGTCAACAAATTTCAATTGAGCGGTATCATTATAAAATACCACCGTTTTTGAAATGAGAACATCCTTAAAATTGCTTTGAGCAAAAAGTTGTTTCCCGTTAACCAGGAATAAAATATTGAGAATAAGTATGGTTTTTCTATTGATCATGAAGGGGAATCGAGTTATAAGACCATTTCAACGCAGAACATTCAACGGGGTTACTTACTTTTTATTTCATACATTACATTTTCATTACAAAGATAGGGAGTTGACCGATTCAAGGCAAGTATTTTCACCCACAAAAAGATAATGTTAACGTAAAAGAAGGAAGATTTTTTATGAAGTTACTGTTAATAGTTTAATAGAAGGCAGGTTTTTTTACTGGTTTAAATGAGCAAACCATAAATGAAAAAATTGTCACAAAAGTAAATTTCACTCCGAATATTTGACTTTTTAAACGCTGTTAAAATGACAATATGACCTTAAAATTCAATTGGCTGAATTTATGGGCAGGGCAAATTATTATTAAATCATAAATCTCATTATGGATCAAAATAAACTTACCATAAAGTCGCAGGAAGCGGTTCAGCAGGCGCAATATCTTGCAACCTCCGGCAACCACCAGGCTATTGAAACCGGGCATCTTTTGAAAGCATTGCTCGATGTGGATGAAAACGTTGTCCCTTTCCTGCTGAAAAAAATAAATGTAAATGTTAACCAGCTTCAGTCGGGACTTGATTCTATAATCAATCAATATCCGAAAGTTACGGGGGGAAATATTTACCTTTCTTCTGATGCTAACAATGTTTTACAAAAGGCGCAATCCATTGCATTGAAAGAATTCAAAGATGAATTTATTTCCATTGAACACATCATTCTTGCTTTGCTTGCAGGGAATGATAAGGTCGCAAAACTTCTTCGTGAATCAGGAGCAAACGAAAAGGATTTAAAGAGGGCAATTAAAGATTTGCGCAAAGGAGAAAAAGTTACCAGTGCAAGCGCTGAAGAAACCTACAATGCATTAAACAAATATGCAAGAAACCTGAACGAGCTTGCCAAAGAAGGAAAGCTCGACCCTGTTATTGGCCGTGATGAAGAGATCAGGCGTGTGCTGCAGATTTTGTCAAGAAGGACAAAAAACAACCCGATACTCATCGGTGATCCGGGTGTTGGTAAAACGGCTATAGCTGAAGGGCTGGCTCACCGTATTATTGATGGTGACGTACCGGAAAACCTGAAATCAAAAGTTATTTACTCACTCGACATGGGCGCATTGATTGCCGGGGCTAAATATAAAGGAGAGTTTGAGGAACGGCTGAAAGCGGTTGTGAAAGAAGTGATTTCAGGCGAAGGAGAAATTGTATTATTCATTGACGAAATTCATACGCTTGTTGGCGCGGGTGCCGGGGAAGGAGCCATGGATGCCGCAAACATTCTGAAGCCTGCCCTTGCCCGCGGTGAATTGCGTGCAATAGGCGCTACAACGTTAGCCGAATATCAAAAGTATATCGAAAGAGATAAAGCGCTGGAAAGGCGTTTCCAGAAAGTTTTAGTGGAGGAACCTGATACGGAAGACGCGATTTCCATTTTGAGGGGTTTGAAAGAGCGGTATGAAACGCATCACAAAGTGAGGATCAAAGATGAAGCTATTATTGCTGCAGTTGAATTGTCGCAGCGGTACATCAGCGACCGTTTCCTTCCTGATAAAGCGATTGACCTTGTGGACGAAGCTGCAGCCAAGCTCAGACTTGAGATGAACTCGGTTCCCCGGGAGCTGGATGAAATCAACCGCAGGATAATGCAATTGGAAATTGAACGTGAAGCGATCAAACGTGAAAATGATAAAAAGAAATTGAGTGAATTAAATGAGGAAATTGCCAATCTTACAGAGCAGCATAACCACGTAAAATCAAAATGGCAGGCTGAAAAGGAGGTGGTTGAGAAAATACAAAGTGTAAAAGAGCAGATTGAAAGCTATAAGCTGGAAGCGGATCAGGCGGAGCGATCGGGTGATTATGGAAGGGTTGCGGAAATCCGTTATGGAAAAATAAAAGAGGCGGAAAAAAACCTGGATACGCTGATGAAAAAGCTTTCTGAGACCCAGGCAAAAGGCGCTATGATGAAAGAAGAGGTAGACAGTGAAGATATTGCCGAAGTGGTTTCACGGTGGACAGGTATCCCGGTTAAGCGGATGCTGCAAAGCGAACGTGAAAAGCTTCTGCGCCTTGAAGAAGAGTTGCATAAACGCGTGGTCGGGCAGGACGATGCAATTGCTGCCGTTGCCGATGCGGTGAGAAGAAGCCGTGCAGGATTGCAGGATTCAAAACGCCCGATCGGATCGTTTATTTTTCTCGGTTCGACAGGAGTTGGAAAAACTGAATTGGCAAAAGCGCTTGCAGAATTTCTTTTTGATGATGAAAATTCAATGACACGTATTGATATGAGCGAATACCAGGAGCGTCATACTGTTTCACGATTGATCGGTGCGCCCCCGGGGTATGTGGGCTATGATGAAGGCGGGCAGCTTACGGAGTCAGTGAGAAGAAGGCCATATTCTGTGGTGCTGCTGGATGAAATTGAAAAAGCTCACCCTGATGTGTTTAATATTTTATTGCAGGTACTCGATGACGGACGTTTAACGGATAATAAAGGAAGGACTGCAAATTTTAAGAATACCATCATCATCATGACATCGAATATAGGTGCGCATATCATACAGGAGAATTTTGAAAAGATGACGGAAAAAGATGCTGACGAAGTTTTCGCGCATACGCGCACACAGGTTTTTGACCTGGTGAGAAAAACAATCCGTCCTGAATTTCTGAACCGTATTGATGAAGTGATCATGTTCAGCCCGCTTACGCGCGATCAGATTGAGGACATTGTAAAAATCCAGTTTGAAAGTGTTGCCAGGATGCTTGCAAAAAATGATATCATGCTCACCATCACCGACAAGGCTATTGAATGGCTGGCTCAGTTAGGTTATGATCCGCAGTTTGGCGCGAGGCCGCTGAAACGCGTGATGCAGAAAAAAATTCTCAATGAGCTTTCAAAAGAAATCCTTTCAGGCAAGATCAACAGGGAAGATCATATTGCGATTGACCTGGATAAAAGGAATGAATTTGTTTTCAGGAATGAAATGGCGGAGGAGAAAGTGAGGATGCAGTAAGTAACCAAATTGCTAAATTGTTACATTGTTAAATGGTTTTCTTCTCACTTTAACAATGTAACAATTTAGCAATATAACAATAAGTTATTTCGCCTGTGCTGCAGCTACTTTTTTAATCTTGCTGGTGTATTGCGTATCTTCAGCATATACATTTCCTAAGAAAGCAAGGTAACGTTCACTTACTTTAAAACATGCTTCCTGCCAAAGCTTGTAATCGGCCACAGCATCCTGCCAGGATTTGAAAACAGCATAATTATTCGTCCTGGCAAATTTTTTCAATTCCTGCTGTGTTCCGTAAATGATCGTATCCTTTTCAGGGATATAAATACCGCATGAAGCTGTTTTCCTTGTGAAGGGAAAACGCATACCCAGCATATTATTGGTACGTTTTAAAAGGAAGGACGAAAGATTACCCGATTCAAGCTTTATCTGCGCAAGCACTTCGCGCGGGCAAATCACATTCTGCGCTTTAAGCTCTGCTTCTAAATTTTCAACCGTTAACGGGATTTTTTCCACCGCAGGAACTATAAATAAGGGCTTGCCTTCTTTATTCTGCATGCTGAAATCATCAAAAGAGAACAGCAGGTAAAATGCAAACACTGAAATTACCACACTGTTTTTTAAACGCCTGTGATCACGAATCAATTCAGTAGCTCCAAGATAATTCACGCAATCTGAATTGGTACAGATAATACTGTTTTCATTTTGATGAACATGACCGGTGTTACAACATTTTGTTTTCATGACTATTTGATCTTTTGTTTTCAATTTCATTTTTACTCTTTAATTGTTTCAGGATCGTGGTTTGTCTCATGAGCGGTTTTTTTGTTTTCTGAGCCGCTTATCTCAATATCGGGCATCGGTGGAAACAATGTAATAAATTTGGCTATATGCTCAATTTTTGGGGTGAATGAACCGGTTTGTTATGGTAAAATACTATGCCTACGCGGGTTCGAGGATAAATTTTACGCGTAAAAAGCGCTGAAAAGCGCAGTTTTATTGAAAAATTTGTAAATCCACTGAATTTTGCCGAAAAAATTACAACGTTCTTACGAGATGCGTTTCACCGGTCTGCCACTGTCACATTTGACAGAAACACGCAGGATTTCAGCAAGTATTGTCCGAAAAATGGAAATCGGTTATAAGCATTTAAGGATTGATATTTCCCATCTTTTGGCAGGAAATACGATCTTTCAGATACAGGGAGTTAACGGAACAGGCAGTTATGGTTGGGAGCGCAGTTCATTTCTGACCTTTATCTTATTTCTTTAATAAGACCAATGACAGCCTCTTTTATTTTATCGCGCACTTTTCTTGTTGCCGCTAATTTTTCTTTGTGCGTTCCCGTTAAAGAAGACGGATCTTCAAAACTCCAGCTTATTTTTTTATGAGCACCAGGGAAAACCGGGCAGCGTGCTGCGCTTGCTTCATCACAGACGGTAACAACATAATTATACATCCTTCCTTCACTGAAAAAATTGAAAACATCTTTTGTCTGATTTTGTGAAATATCTACTCCGTCTTCTTTCATTGCTTCAACTGCCAGCGTATTCAGCTTTCCTGCTTCAAGCCCTGCGCTCTCAACAAGGAATCTTTCACCGCCAAGTTTTTTCATGTAGGCTTCTGCCATCTGGCTTCGCGCAGAGTTGTGGATGCATAGAAATAAGACTTTTATCTGCTCCATTTTATTATTGCCTTTGTGATCGCAGCCTGCCAGTACAAATAGCGTGTATGTGATAAATAATATTTTATGTTTCGTAACTAACAGCACGATTTTTCTGTGGTCAATTCAGCAGACAGATTTTTTTCTTTGTCTTGTGATGAGCAACATGCAGAGGCTTCGCCCATTTCATAATGCGGATCGTTGAATTCCGCATCGGCATGGAAATAGTAAACTTCCCACTGCACGTTGTCAGGGTCATTTACCCAAAATTTATCCTGTTTTGCATAGCAGCAGTTTGTTCCGGCTTCTTCCCGTGCAACAATATTTTTCTTTTTGGCTTCCCACAGCTTAATGTTTAAATCTTCAAGCGTTTCGACCTGGAAACCGAGGTGCCCGAAATTGGACTGAACCCGTTCTCTGTTTTCAACGAAAGAAATAATGAGGGAAGGTTTTTCTAATACATACTTTGCGTAATTGGGTTTCAGTTTGGCCGGCTCCTGTCCAAAAAACTGTGTGTAGAAGTTAACGGATTTTTGAATATCGCTTACATATAAGCTGACGTGCATTCTTGGAAATGGATTCATTTTATTTTGATTTTAAAGGTTAACAACATTTTGGATTATTAGAATTTGTTTTTGTAAAAAATTCATTAAAAATTTTTTCAAACTTTTCAAAAGTTTTCCAGTTGATACAATAGCAGGATTTTGCTCCGTCAACTGTTCCGTTAATTAATTCAGCTTTCAACAGTTCTTTGAGGTGCTGCGATACAGTTGACTGCGCAAGCGGCAATACTTCCACTATCTGGCCGCAAATGCATTCCTCGCGTTTTGCAATTTCTTTGAGGATGGCTACCCGCGCGGGATGACTTATTGCATTTGCAAAATCGGACAGCTCGTTTTCTTTTTTGCTGAACTCATCTTTCTTGTTTACGGCCATGGTTTTAAATATATATCGCAAATATACGATAAAAGAAAACCGGTTTCCAAATTTTTTTTAAAATATTTTTGTAAAAGCCTGGAATTATAAAGGATAATTTTCAGGTGCTTTCCACTTCATGCGTTTTCACGGTTACTATGAAGGATGCGGTCAGCAACTATTTTAAAAAAATAAAAATCATTTTTTTTCAAACACCAGCTCATTCAATTTTTTCACCACATGAAAAGTGATCGGGCATTCGTCCATGTTCTGAATATGCACTTCGCGCTGGAAAACAAAATCTTTTCGCTGTGTATGGGGATACCTGCGGCAATCAGACGGGCGGATGTCATAGATAGAACAACGGTTATCGTTCCCGAGAAAATGACAGGGAGTTTCCCTGTTTATAATATCGCCTTCCGCATCCCTCTTCAGATATTTTTTCCAGTAAGCATCCTCCGTCATTCCCACGTACTTCGAAATTCTTTTTATATCGGCTTTTGTATAAGCAGGCGACATGGTTTTGCAGCAATTGGCGCATTGCCCGCAGTCAATGATTTTATAAGCTTCCTGGTGAAATCCCTTTACTTTTGAATTCAGCCCTTTCACTTTTCTTCTTGTGAAACCGCGGAGAAAGGTGGAGTATTCATCAAAATGTAATTTCATTTCCCGCTTAAATTCTTTGAATGTCTGGTACATATATAACTATAATTACAAATTCCAATTTTCAATTATTTAGTTTATTTTCCAAACTTTTCCTTAAGGCCTTCCACCACCTCAGCCACAGCAGGACAAATCATTGAATTGTGATATGTGATGGGAAGCTTCTGAAGAATGTTTCTTTGCTGAGTGTGCGGGTATTCCCTGCATGCACCGGGCCGGTCATTATAAACGGAACAACAATTATCATTTAACAAAAACGGGCAAGGCATGTTTTTAAAAACCATGTCTCCGTCCTCATCGGTGCGAAGATACTGATCAGAAAATTCAGATGGTTTTATTTTAAAAAGTTTTGACAACCGTTCGATGTCTTTGTTGAGCATTAAAGGGCCGGTAGTGCGGCAGCAGTTTGCACAGTGAAGGCAATCAATATGCACGAAAGCTTTGTCGTGAAGATTATTTGTGACTGCATCAAGGTTTGACGGCTTCTGCTTCCTGAGCCGCTCAAGGAATTTTTTATTTTCCTTCTTTTTGCTTTTTGCAGTTTCAATTAATTTTTGGTAGGAGGGAAGCATGTCAACAATTTAATGCCGAAGGCATCCCTTCGGGACAATATAGCAATTTGACAATTTTATTTATTTGTTGGCTTTAATTTTCCTTTCTTCTTTTTTCCCGGCTTGGGAATTCTTCCGATACGCGGATCATGTTGCAAAATAAATTCACAGCATTTAATAACGGATGGTTCAAAATCATCTGCCGCGGAAGGAATCATTTGCCAGTTTGTTTCAGATTTCCCTTCTGACAAAATATAAACGGAACACATGGATGGAAAATCTTTTTTTAAACTGCTGTGATGCTCACGCGATGTTGCCATCCAGACCCCGTTTGCTTCTTTATGATCTTTTCTATCCCTTAATACCAGCATGATTTTTTCACCCACATAAATTGCAAAAGATCCGAACATCGGCCTTATGCCAGGTTCAAGAGGAAGCAAATAATCGAGAACGAATGCGAATGGAATTTTTTTATCGGAATGCATGCCGGGTTGTCGAGTTGTTAGGTTGTTTAGTTGTTAGGTTGTTTGGAATACATTTTATATCTTACTACTAACAACTCGACAACCCAATAACTATTTCTTACCACTATCCTTATAATGCCATAAATGCAAACATGCATAGGTGCGGAAGGGGCTCCACTTTTCAGAGACGCGGAGCATGCGGGCTTTCATTTTTTTCTTATCGGATTTTTTAATGCCATACAAATGGTGCATGGCGGTTTGAATTCCCAGGTCATCCATGGCAAAAACATCCGGCCGGGCAAGCGTAAACATCAGCACCATTTCCACCGTCCATTGCCCGACTCCTTTTATCTGTGTAAGATACTCAATGACTTCCTCATTCGTCATTTTTGACAACATTTTTTCATCCATCCCTTTTTCAACGGCAAACCGTGCAACGTTATGCACATAACTTACCTTGGCATTGGAAAGCCCGATACTGCGAAGCGTTGTTGTATCTGTCTTTAAAATGTCTTCCGGCAACGGCTCCTTCCCGTCAAACAAGTTCATAAAACGTTTGAAAATAACCTCTGCAACTTTTGTATTCAGTTGTTGCGACATAATGTGTGCGCACAACCGGAGACAGATATTTTTTCTTTTTCGCAGCTTGAAGCTTCCATGCCGTTCAATCAGCGGTTTGAATTTCTGATCTTTAGAAAGATGTTCCGTATATGACATATTATTATTTCACCATTCGTAAAAATTCCGGGAAGCGATGATTATTCAAAAATAATTTTTTCCGTTTTATAAGAATTATTATTAATGTAAACTGTAAGAAAATAAATCCCTTTTGCAAAACTTCTGTTATCGAGGTTAAACTCGCCTTTAGAATTTTTTATTTCAATTGGCGACTCATAAATTTTTTTGCCAAAAGAGTCCTTAAGAATAATTTTTGCTTCCGTTTTTTTCTGTGAGTAATTGATGATGATTTTTGTTGATTTTGAGGCGGGATTGGGAATTACTGAAATATTTAATGAAGGGCTATGAATGTTGCTTACAGAAACCGGCTGCCAGCATTCAGTAATACAGGCTGCGGTGCTGTCATTGCCAAGGTACCCGAGAGAAAACATATTTTCGAGCGTGCAAAGTAACCCGTAATGATCATGATAATTCGGGTAAACGCCCTGCACCACCAATGAAGGCCCATATATAATCAGCGGAACACGGTTAAACGTTGTACTGTTACCTTCATCAAAGGTTAAAATAAACAAGCTGTTATTTAGTTGGCACCAGTTTATATAAGCTGATAAATTATCCCGGATCCAATCATCACCGTCTGTAATACGACCGGGATCAGAACCATTGTGCATATCATGAATACCATTAGGGATAACAAAACACAAATCGGGGAGGCTGTCATAATCTGAAGGGAAATGAGAAAAGGGGAGACTTAACGTATAAGGAATCTGGTGCAGTGAATCAGCCTGCCAGTTAAGCCATGGCAGGTGCTCATATAAAAAATATCCTGTTCCCGTAAGAGCTCCGATGCTATCAAGATCTTCCGCATATCCATTGAAGGTGAAGCCTGAATCTATGAGGGAAGAGGCTAAATTCGGAGTGGTGAACGGAGTGTTCGAAGGCATGGCATCATTTATAACGCCCTGGTCATTGCCCGAAAAAAGTTTTATATAATTGGGCTGGCTCGGGTAACCCAAAGCATAATATTGTGAAAATAAAGCTCCTTCACTTGCAATGGAATCAATGTAAGGAGCAAAAGTGGTGTCTATGATCTGCTGGTAAGAATGGTTTTCAAGAATGACAATGACCACCTTATTTGGCTGCGGAATAACCTGTGAAAATATTTTAAAAGGGAAAAATAAAAACAAGTGCAGCAAATTTTTTTTATTCATGTTTTATTTTTTTACAAGTTTCTTCATGCCGATTTTTTCTCTGCCATCAGAAACACTGATAAAATAAATCCCGCTTTCGAGTGAACGAATATTTATTTTAAAAGCATCACTGATCATTTTTTCTTTGCCGACAGTTTGTTTTGAAACTTGTTTACCGGATGCATCGGAAATACTAACCGTTGCATCATGTATAAAATGATGAAACGCTTCAATCATCACCATATTTTCTGAAGGGTTCGGGTAAACAGAAAAATCACCGGCACTGGTAAAACCAACGTAGTCTTCGCCTGTTGTATTGCAGGTGCCGGGAATATTTGCATCCATCCATGCAACACGGTCAATGATCCAGCTTTTTAAATTATCAATTTCTCCCTGGTAAGTTGTTGCAAGCGGGGCAGGATTAGGCCACACATAGACTCCGAGAATCGGGTACTGGACAAAATGCCGCTGCTGTGATTCATCCAGCAACGTTGCAATACTGTCTATATAGTGAAATAGATTCGCAGTATCGAGTATACTGCTTCGTAAGGAAGTCCAGCGGCACTTGAGGTTATTTTTAAATTGTGTGTCGAGCATAAAACGTTTCCACCAGAATGATAGATCTGCCTGGCAATAATCCGTAATCCTGTAGGCCCACCCTGAAGGATCTTCATTATTGCAATAATCTGCATTGTGCCACGTAAGATTAAAATCCCACACAGGCCCCATTTTTATTTTCCTGTTATTGCTGTTTTTGTCTTTATGAAAAAAAGTAGACAACCGGTAGCCGTCTACGTTTTTTGCAATTTCGTTCAGGATAATAAAATCTATAAAAGAATTTTCATCTGCATAATGACGCCAGCCCGCTATCGGGTCAGTAAAGAGGGGAGACGCCATAGCGTCCTCAAAGCTGTCCACATATTGTTCTATATAATCGAGCTGCTGGGGCAGAAGTGAATCAGGTTTCGGATAAACACTTTGATAATCCATCTCGTTATTCCATGGGTTCGTCTGATCAGGCGGATAAGTGGAAACCCAATACGGCCCGTCCACCCAATCAATCTTTACTATATAACCTCCCGTTACGTCATCACCAATTGTATCATTGGCGGTAAGCTTTGCAATATCCACACGGTTGGGATCGCGTTTTATAGTTTCGGTAATTTCATAAATCCCTTTGTATTCGCCATTAAGCACCAGCTCGCAGAATTTTCCGTGCACAGCATACTGGCCCATGTCGTTAGACAACTGGTAAGTGAGCCAGTTCCGCATGCATGTTTTATCGGTGTAAGGTGCATATAAAATCCAGTCATGTTCAGCAGGCATGCCGAGCAATGATGCATCCAAATCATTTCCGGCTGAATCACGGGTTTCAAAAGAATATTGTTTCTGCGGAAAGCTTTGAGAGCTGTGCCCGCGCGTTTCAATTCCTATATAACCATTATACCCGTTAAAAGGATCGGTCATATAATTCCTGATACCCGGCCCGTTATCTATGATTCCCATCAGGGCTGTGATTTTCGGATCGTTCGGAATTCCCTGTCCCGAAGTATTCACCACCACTATCGGGAGGTTAGATGAAACAAAAGGGGTATACGTGGCAGGGTTATTTCCAAAAGTGATGGACCAGTTTAAAACAATTCCCCAATCAGCGAAAGGATAAGTATCGAGGATATGCAGCTTCCAAATGCCATTCGGATCCTGGCCGTTGTTTACAATTCCCATTTGCCCCTGCGGGCGAAAATTTCCATTAAATGGGGGGGTGCCCGAAACGATGTTCGTTGCAGCATTTTGATTAAAACACGTGCCTATGAAATTATCGCCACCGCCTCCATTTCCGGCACTGAGTAATACCTGTGTTCCGTCAGGAGAAATGAGACTGATATCGAGGTCGCTGTCGTACGTATGAATGATATTAATACAAACAATTTCCAAACCGAAATTAACTGTATCAATTATTAAGGGTAAGCCGCTTACGGTAATCGGGAAATCAATGCTGGTTCCATCATCGGGAATGGTATCACCGGCAGCGTTGAACGTCTGGGGAAATACTTTTTGAAAATTAATTAATAAAAGGAAAATGATAAGCAGTAATTTTTTAACCATACTCACTGAAATTAAAATGAATGGCTAAAGTTAGGAAAAGTTTGCGGTTTGTTAGGAAATGCCGAAAAGGAAAATGAAGAATTAGAAAGGTGTCAGACATATGGAAATGAAATGCGCGTCATCCTTCCTGTACGTCAGTGTTGAGTGAAAAAATACCAACAACGTGCAAAGCAGATAAAGTAAAAGTTGAAAGTATGGAATTGCGAAGGAAGAGGTATGGATAGTTTATATATTTGTAGATAAATCAATATCTTAATTTTAGCTGAGGTATAAATAATACAATGTTATCGGAAACCCATTGCGCTTCGAACAGACGGCAGTGCTAACTTGAAAGGCATGAAAAAAATACTGACATTCATTCTAATAACTTTCACATTAGAATTGGAGTAAATGATGGAAAACAAAAAGCAGTGAAGAAATTTGTGAAAGAATAAAAAAGAGCAAAGCCGAGTGCGTGGGATAGGCATTCCGATAACAGCAAGGTTAAAAGAATTAAGCGAAGCGCATCATGAATGCCTTAAAGAAAAAATAAAAAAAGGAATGAGTAAATAAAAAAGAAGGCTCCTAAGTGCTGCTTAGTGCTTCACCACAAATTTTTTATTTTCAGCTCCTGTCCTTGCAAAATAAATTCCATCAGCCATTGCAGAAACATCTATAATTAATTTTTCATTAAAAGCTGATTTTAACAGTTGGCGTCCGGTTGCGTCCGAGATGATAATATCTTCACTTTCATTTTTGTTTGAAATAAAAAATATTTTATTGCTTGCCGGGTTCGGGAAAATTTCAAACCTGTAATTCGAAGTATGCACATCATCTATGCCGATAGGACAATTGATCGCATTGAAGCTCGGAGTATTTAATAACGAAAAATTTCCGGATCCATTGGGGCAACGCCCTGTGGAAATATCATCATACTGTGTCCCGAACGTGAGGCTGTCCAGTATATACCCGGCACCATTGCTGATCATCAATTCTTCGCCACTTGCAGATAATTTAAAATTGCAATGTATATAAGAAGGAGTGCTGGAATTTTCATCCGCCCAAATCATGAGGTAACCATTTGGTGGAACATCAGCGTTTTGAGGAAACGAAAATTTTGCAGGGTTCGAAAAATTATCAGTAAGGTATAATCCGTAAAGATTTATTGTGTTTGAAGTGTTGTTATAAATTTCGATCCAATCTGCATGCTGCGCGGTTTCATTCGTTTGCCCGGTTTGATTGCTTGCAAGGAATTCATTGATTACAATTTCTCCCTGTGCGGGCAATACGATGGATGCGTTGAGCGCATAAAATTCATGCTCGGCTCTTTCAGGCGAAAACATTCCTGCATCATTGTTTTCAGCATATATATAATACTGGCATTGCATGGAAATCATGCTGAAAGATTCGCCATACACATTATCACCGGCAGCACCGTCATTGTGCGCGCCATCATCATACATTAAAATACGTTGAAATTTCTGCTCCTGGTCAAAACGGTATCCCAGGTACACTTCATTGGGATTTGTATTCATAACCTGCGCAGTTATGGTAACAGTGCTGTTTAAAGCAGGGGAGGGATTGCTCGGTGTAACTGATGTAATGGCAGGTGGTGTATAAGAAAATTCAGTGGAAGATTGCAAATATGTATTTCTTGCAGTCATCAGGTTGCTGATGCCGGGCACTATATAGCTTCCGAAAGTATTATCAACAGTCATCCCGGTTTGAAATTGCGAATACGTAAAAAATGTATTTGCATCGGATTGCACTGCCGTATCAATCACTGCCTGCAATTGTGATGCAACGGCCTGGTAGCTGCCGCCTGCAAACATTTCGTTTGTAATAGTACGGGCGTGTGCGACAAACATTCTTTTATACTGCGGGTTGTTCAATACATTATTTATCAGCGGCCAGTATGGATCGGTTGAATGAACAGTAAGCGGCAATTGCTGCATATTGGCAATCGTTAAGCTTGCCATGCTGTTGTTTGAGCTTCCGAGATAAGGAAAACCGCCAAATGACATATTCAAATCCCATACAACAGGGTTGAAATGACCGGTATTGTCTTTATATAAATAGTAGTTCTGACAAAAAACTCCTGAATAACTATCGAGGTTAATCAATACATTGTTGAAAGCAAGCATCCAGACCACGCGGTCTAAATCCATTACAGAGCTGAAACCGGAAGAAAAATTTGTAACCGTGTCACACAATGAAACAAGGTCATTCCATCCGTAATCTGATTTTATTTCGTAAAAATTAAAATAAGAAGAACTATCCGGCAGGATATATTTCAAATTACTTTTTGTGGCAGGCCCGGGATTTACAAGCGGGTTACATTTGATAAAAGTATTTTGCGATGAATAAAAATGATCTGAACAAAATTCTTTATTAATACTTTCTGCATTTGAATAAATGCCGATGTAATTACCGTTGATATAAAGCTGTGCAAAATTAGCCCGTGGGCAGTCCATGTAATTTTTAAGAATATCATATGATAAAACTTCGCGGATCAGGGAAGGATCGGCATACCCGTTTCCAAGCTTTATATCTGTAAAACCCTGGTAAGAATGCTGTTTGAATTCATCCCTTGAAATATGCACAGGGTTCTTTGTATAGGTAGAATCATAAGAAATATTGCCTTTATATTTTATACCCACACTGTCATATTGGATGTTATTTATCTTCACCCACTCCGCCATCAGGTAACCATCTGCTCCTGTTTTGGCAGTATCGAGCATGTAGTCCCAGTTAGATTGTGTAAAATTGATTTCAATTTTCTGAATGGTATCAGTAGTATAAAAAGTCTGTTGCGCAATTGCAGTGTTGCGAAATAAAACAAATGCAATTGTGAGAAAATAAATTGCCGGAAATTTTCGAAGCATTTGTATTAAAGGAAATTATTCGATGATTAATTTTATCGGGGTAATAAAACTTTCCTCATTCCGGATATTTACAAAATAAGTTCCTTCTTTCAAATTTTCTTTCCTGATCACCAGCGTATTCGATTGTTGATTTTCATAAGTCTGAACAATGCGTCCTGCAACATCCGTTACTAATACACTGTGCATTTGATTATCATCGTTAAATTTCAGGACAGCAAAATCGTGTGCCGGGTTAGGGAAGAGGCTGACAGATTTTTCAGAATAATTTTCAAAAACGGAAGTGGGTACACAGGTTGAACAACCGGAGAAACATACAACCGAAAGAACAATGTCTGATGTCACCACAATTTCCCGGTTTGTATTTACTGAACAAAGTGCAGGAATATTTTCCATTGATCCCCCCGTATTTCCATTATAAAATTTATACTCATAGGTTCCCGGGTTTACGTAAGAAATAATTTCATAAACGTCCGAACCAAAACTGTACAACATTATTTTAGAAGGATCCCATCCCTGGAAATCTCCTGCTATATGGACTCCTGCCGGAGAAACAGAAGGTTCATTCTGCATATCTACTAAGAATCGTACGAGTGTTAATCCTGCGGGTGCGTTTGTATCAAAAACAATGGCGCCAATATCGGTTGTATCATTTGCAAGTGAATCCACCCACAGCCACCTGTTATCATCAAAATTATACCCGACTCTTGATTCGATGGGAACAAATTCTACTTCGTAAGACTGATCACCGTTTACATACCTGTACTCATATTTTGTAAATGCAGGAATGTCTACAATGATGCTGTAAATATTAGTGGAGCCTTCCTGCGTTAATGTAGTTGTATTCGGCTGCCAGTCGCCACCGGGAAAACCGGCCGCAGTCTGAAAATCTCCTGTAACATGAATTCCATTGGGGCTTAATGTCTGCCCTGTCATATCAACCGAGAATTTTACTTTCTTGGCAAATAAATTTGTGCAAGCAGCGAGCACAAAGAATAAGAATAAAATTTTTTTCATGGTTAAATTATTTTAGCAGTGTAATTTTCTGAGTCACGGGAGTTGTTCCTTTTTGTGAAATGGTTAGAAAATAAATTCCATTTTTATATTTCGATAAATCAACGGAGTAATTGTTTTTTTCTTTTACCAACAGGTTTCCTTTTGTATCTGCAACACTAATCTCAAAATCTTTTCCGATGATGGAATTATTTATTTTAATAAACCCGGTGGTCGGATTCGGATAAACGAGGATGCCGGAATTATTCTCCATTTCATGTAAGCCTGTCGGGCCTGCATAATGGTAAGTAGCAGAATACTGGTAAACACAACCGTTGGCATCCGTAATTCTTACAACATAATTCCCGGTTTGCGTTGCAACGTAATATTGCGAAGTTGCACCCGGAATCAATTGACCATTAAAATACCATTGGTAAGTCGTTGCTGCTGTGGAATACAAAGTATCTGTACTTTGTGTGATTGCAGGAATGGCGGGTGCGGCATGGACTACATAACAGCTGTCATACCTGAAAGCTTTAGGAACCGAGCCTGTGGCGATCTTTGACCAGAGAAGGTTTCCGGCCGCATCAAATTCTTTTATAACCCCGGCAGTCGCAATACAGAGCAGCATGTTCCCGTTAGGAAGCTGCTGAGAATTTCCCATATTGCTGTTATAACCTCCGCTGGGCTGCCTGAATGTATAAGACGCTGGTAAAAATGCGTTTCCGGGTATAATGGAATAATTATATCCATTGTAAGGCGGAGAAATTTCATCCACGCATGATGCATTGCTCGAAATGCCTTTATTATTATAGCCGACAAGATAGCCGGCATTGGGCGACCCTTCCGGGATCCAATGCGCATCATGGACCACATCCAATATTTGTGTCCCCGCTGCATCATAAGCGTCAGGATTTCCCCAGCGATATAACAGATCACCGCCTTTTCCTGAATTTCCGCCTGAGTGGCCTGCAGCCTGTGCCGTAGTAGTGCTGTGATCAATTACATAAATCTCGTTAAGATAATGGCTGCTGAAAGCAACCTGGTCCAGCATCGGATTATAGGCAACACCATTCATGTGTATCCAGTCTTTTGCGGCATTATAATTTATATTTAACAGTTCGGGATGATCAACAATGGATGTCTGATAATTGGCAGCCGCTGCATTAGTGTTTTGGACAAGGTGATCCCATGCATGCCATTCCCACACAATGTTACCGCCAGTTGCTCCCACAGGCTGCACCTCTACAATTTTATCGGGCCACATTTCACCTGAGAATGTGCTGCAGCCGGCAGCTATGACTTCAGCAGAAGTTTTTCTTTCGTATGCAATCAACAGCACATTCCCGTTGGGCATCGGGCAAATATCATGGTGTGTACAATATTGCTGTGTGGAATAAACATAATCCCACAAAATATTTCCGCTCCAGTCTACCTTTTGAACTTCACCGCAAATGGGCCCCCCGCTGAAAAAATTCCCCGATTTTGAAACCGATCTTAACAAGGTTCCTCCGGGCAATAAGTAAGAGGAGTAGCCGGTTCTGTAAGTTGTGGTATGCGTCCATGTATGAAAATTTGCGCTGTTCGTATCAATAAGATAAGTGGTGGTTCCCATCATTGTGCTATACAATGTATAATTACCCCATTGCTGGGCAATGGAATTTGTACTTGCAAAAATCAGCGAAAACAATAATGAATTCAGGATTGCTCTGACAGGGTTGAATAAATTATTTTTTTTCATTTTTTATTTTTGGATTGCGAAGGTAAATCAAATAAGCTTTGGAGTGGTACAGGTATGATTAAATTGTTCACAAAACTTTACATAAATGTTAATTACTGTTGTTAAATGAGGTAAACCAAAAGCTTTTTAAGGTTAATGAATGCTTTACAGTTTCCGCTAATTCAGACTTTAATTTTGAAATAAAGTTTAAGTGGCTTTTCACATTTGCCGGATAAAACTGCTTTTGCATCTATTTACGAATACCTGTAAAAACAGAAAAGGTCACCTTTTCAGATGACCTTGGAAGTTCGATTTAGCTTAGGGCTAAATTACCTCTTTCTTTTAGCGGCTTTTTTCTTTCCGCCTTTTTTCGCAGCTTTCTTTTTAGGAGCCGCTTTTTTTGCAGATACCATAGTTGTTGAAATTAAAATTGATTTGTGAATTGATTATTAATTAGAATTATCTTTTTTTCTTAGGTGATGATTTTTTTGCTGAAATGGATTTGAAACCGATTACTCTTACTTTTATGTTGCTTTTACGAAGTGGCCTTTTTATTTTCTTTACCATTTCATTTTTTTATTTAACTGAATTGGTTTGTGCAATGCTTTTACTTGGATTCTTAATTAAAGGTTACAAATCAATTATATTTTTAAAATTTAATTAACCGCGGTTAAGCATGACTGGCAATTTTATCAGTGTGGTATTTTCCGGCTTTGAGATTCACATAAATTTTCTTAAATGATTCAATCGTATAATTTACATCCTCCATCGTATGCACCGCAGTAGGGATCAATCGCAAAATGATAATTCCTTTCGGTACCACAGGATACACAACCATCGAGCAGAAAATATCATAATTCTCGCGCAGGTCATAAATTAAATTTGTTGCTTCAGCAATGGTGCCATTCAAATAAACGGGAGTAACGGGTGATTGTGTTTTTCCGATTTCAAATCCTGCATCTTTCAGGCCTTTCTGCAAACCATTCACAATTTTCCAAAGTTTATTTTTCAGCTCAGGCTGCGTGCGCAGCATATCCAGCCGTTTAAGCGCGCCCACTACACAGGGCATCGGGAGAGATTTGGCAAAAATCTGCGAACGCGAATTGTGACGAAGATGATGTATGATACGATCTTCGCTGGAAATAAATCCGCCAATCAATGCCATGGATTTTGCAAAAGTTCCGAAATAAATATCCACCTCATCCATCACGCCCTGCTCTTCACTTGTTCCTGCACCGGTTTTCCCCATCGTTCCGAATCCATGTGCGTCATCCACAAAAAGACGGAAGCTGAATTTATTTTTCAACGCAACGATATCAGCCAGCCGGCCCTGGTCACCGCTCATTCCGAAAACACCTTCTGTAATAACAAGAATCCCGCCTCCCGACTCATTTACAAGTTTAGTGGCACGCTCCAATTGTTTTTCAAGATTCTGAATGTCGTTATGCGGATAAACAAAACGTTTTCCCAAATGCATGCGCAGCCCGTCAATAATACATGCGTGTGATTCTGCATCATAAACGATTACATCATGGCGATCCACCAATGCATCAATTGCGCTTACCATCCCCTGGTATCCATAATTAAGGAGTATAGTGTCCGGTTTTTTTTCAAAAGCAGAAAGTTCGGCTTCCAGTTTTTCATGCAAATCAGAATTGCCGCTCATCATGCGCGCGCCCATCGGGTACGCGAGCCCGAATTCGGTGGCGGCTTCCGCATCTGCTTTTCTTACTTCGGGGTGATTTGCAAGTCCGAGATAATTATTTAAACTCCAGATCAGTTTTTCTTTTCCCCGAAAAATCATTTTGTTCCCGATTTCTCCTTCGAGTTTAGGAAACATAAAATATCCATACGCATTATCACCATGCATTCCGAGAGGCCCCGGATTTTTTTCAATTTTGTCAAATAAATCAGTCATCACTTTTTATTTTTCTTACAACTTTTTTTTGTTGTTGAAAAATTTTCTTTGTTTAAAATTTAACGGACGAAATATCAGAACAAAAAAAACAATACAACAACTTCTGTTTATTTTTTTTCAACATAAAAATGTTAATCACCGCGCAATGTAAAATGTAAAATGTAAAATGTAAAAATTTTATTGTGCAAAAATAAATAAAAAATGTTCTCCTGAATTTTTCAGAGGAGAAATTTGTTTTTGATGCCGGATGATTGAAAATTATTTTTGATGAAAAGAAAAAAAAATGTTCATCAGCAGTGCTGATCAGCGCAAATTATTTTTGCCTGAATGTTAATAACTGAAAATATTTTTTTTGCAATCATGGAAAATTTTCAGAAAAATCGTATTCAAAAATTCAAAATAAAAATAAAATTTATCCGTTTTTAAAAAATAAAAATTGACATAATTATTTATTGAAAAAAAAAATTGGTTTCATGATTTTAAATTCCATTTAATTTTAAAATTGAAATGCAGGATGAAAATTTCAGATAAAAAGCAGCTTAAGAATCCTTTATGAATATTCAAACCCGGAGATTGATTTTCATAGCCCGGTTACACTAAAAGTATTATCTTTGCGCCCATGTTAAAAAAAGGCCCTGTTTTAATAGCATTTTGCCTCGTTATTCTGACTTTGATCACTTCCTGCAGCAAGTTTAACAGGATTATGAAAAGTACGGATATGAACATGAAGTACGAGGCAGCTATGAAATATTATGATAAGAAAAAGTATTACCAGGCGCTTCAGTTATTCGAGGAACTCATTTCCGTTTTCAAAGGAACAGCACGGGCGGAGCAGACCTATTATTACTACTGCAAAAGTTATTATGCAACAGGTGAATACCAGACAGCCGCTTACCATTTAGATAATTTTACCAAAACATTTCCAAACAGCGAGCATGCCGAGGAGTGCCAGTACCTGAATGCTTATTGCTATTATCTCGATTCACCGGTTTACTCACTTGATCAGACAAGCACGACTGATGCAATCAAACAATTTCAGTTATTCGTAAATAAATATCCCAAAAGTCCCCGCGTGGAAGAATGCAACCGGCTCATTGATTTATTAAGACTGAAACTGGAAACAAAAGCATTTATGAATGCAAAGTTGTATTATAAAATGGAAGAATATAAATCCGCTACCATTGCTTTTGCCAATGTGATAAAAGATTTTCCAAACACGCAATTTAAAGAAGAATGCATGTTTCTTGCTATTAAGTCTTCCTATAAATACGCTGAAAACAGTATTGAATCAAAAAAGAACAAGAGATATAAGGACACGATCGAACAATATTACAAATTGGTGGATGCGTTTCCGGAAAGCAAATACCTGAGAGAAAGCGAAAGCATCTTCCAGGACTCAAAAAAAGAAGTTGAAAAACTCGGGAAGGAAAAAATAGTTTCACTTAATTAAGAATAATGTTCGTCTGAAATTTTAAATCGCTCCGAAGGAGTCCCTTCGGGATAAATCCAACATCAACATGGCATACAAAGCAGCAGCAATTACCACCATTACCCGCGACCTCGTTAAATTTGAAGATCGCACCGGAAATATTTATGAAACGCTTGTTATCATAGCGAAGAGAGCAAATCATATTTCCGCTGAAATGCGCGAAGAATTAAACAACAAGCTTTCAGAATTTGCATCTTCTACTGATAACCTTGAAGAAGTTTTTGAAAACCGCGAGCAAATAGAAATTTCAAAATTTTATGAGCGTCTTCCCAAACCAACCCTGATTGCGATCCAGGAATATCTTGACGGAAGAATTTATTTCCGTAATCCTACAAGAGAAGCTGCAAAAACTGAATAAATTTTTTTCATGCAACTCAGCGGAAAAAAAATTTTGCTCGGGGTTACAGGCAGCATTGCTGCTTACAAATCCGCTGAAATTACCAGGTTATTAATTAAGGAGGGAGCCACGGTTAAAATAGTGACGACTTCCTGTGCCCATGATTTTATTACTCCGCTCACCCTGTCCACACTTTCCAAAAACCCGGTATTTACAGAATTTAGAAATGGAACGGATGGTACCTGGAACAATCATGTCGAATTAGGCATTTGGGCTGATGTGTTTTTAGTAGCGCCTGCTTCTGCAAATACGATTGCAAAATTTGCAAATGGTAATTGCGATAATTTGCTCACTGCATGTTACCTGTCTGCGAAATGCCCGGTGTATATTGCTCCTGCAATGGACCTGGATATGTTTAAACATCCATCCACAAAAAGTAACCTCGATAAGTTAGTTTCTTATGGGAACAAAATCATCGGTCCGGCAAGCGGTGACCTGGCAAGCGGATTATCAGGGGAAGGCAGGATGACTGAGCCGGAAGAAATAGCCGCCTATATAATAAAGGAGTGGAAGGGAAAACAATCCCTGAAGAAAAAAAAAATTCTGATCACGGCCGGACCCACGCAAGAGGCAATTGATCCGGTTCGTTTCATAAGCAACCATTCTTCGGGAAAAATGGGATTTGCCATTGCAGAGGAAATTGCCGCGAGAGGGGCAGACGTAACCTTGATTTCAGGCCCCGGTAATTTGCATCCCAGGCATACTAATATAAAGCATATCAAAATTATTTCTGCTGATGATATGTACCGCGCATGCATGAAAGAATATGACAAGTCGGATATTACAATCATGGCGGCTGCCGTGGCAGATTTTACACCGGTGGTAAAGGCCGGTAATAAAATTAAAAAGGATAAAGCAGATCCTGTTGTTGAGCTGAAACCCACTGTAGATATTTTAGGAGAGATGGGAAAAAGAAAGAAGAAAAATCAATTGCTGATTGGTTTTGCGCTTGAAACAAATGATGAGCGAATACATGCAGAAAAAAAATTGAAAAATAAAAACCTCGATTTTATCGTTCTTAATTCGTTGCGTGATAAAGGTGCGGGATTTAACACGGATACCAATAAAATTACTATTATTGAAAAAAATAACAGCGTTACCGAATTCAAATTAAAATCGAAACTGGAAACGGCTGCTGATATTGCAGACAAAATTATTCAATTGCTTCCATGAAGAAAAAAATTCTATTTACATTTTGCATTTTACATGTTGCATTTAATATTTCGCCCGCACAGGAACTGAATTGCCAGGTGAATGTATTGACTCCGCAAATCCAATCGAGTGATAAGAGGATTTATACTACGTTGCAAACTGCCATTTTTGAATTCATGAATAATACAAAATGGACAAATGATAAATACCTGAAGCAGGAGCGTATTGAATGCAGTATGCAGATTACGATAAGCGAAAGAGTATCCAATGATGAATTTACAGCTTCCATACAAGTGCAGTCAAACAGGCCCATTTTAAAAACATCATACAATTCCCCGGTTTTTAATTTCAAAGATGATGATTTTGATTTTCGATATTTGGAATACCAGACTCTTGAGTACAATCAATCCGGTTCGAACCCGAATTTAATCGCAGTGCTTGCATTTTATGCCAATATAATATTAGGAATAGATTACGACACGTTTGCCCCGATGGGCGGGGGAATATATTTTCAGAAGGCGCAAAGCATATCTGCAAATTCTCAGAACCTTCCTGAACAAGGATGGAAAGCCTTTGAAGGAACACGCAACCGTTACTGGCTGGCGGAAAATTTTACGAACCCGATTTTTAAACCTGTCAGACAATTACTTTTTGACTATCATCGCAAAGGCCTTGACATTATGGCGGATAAAAAGGATGATGCAGTTAGTACTATTGCTGAAAGTATAAAAAATCTTGAACCTGTTTACCGTGAGAAACCCGGTTCCTTTTTAATGCAGGTGCTCTTCACTGCCAAGGCAGATGAGATTGTAAATATTTTTTCACAGGCTTTTCCGGATGTGAAATCAAGAATAGTGAACACCCTGAATGAAATTGATCCTGCAAACGGGACCAAGTATCAGCAGATAATGAAAAATTGAATTCTCCATTCAACGTGCATAGTCCTGTGTTTTTTAAAACTTTCGTTTAACTTTGAGCATTGATCTCTTTTTATGCTCAATCGCCTCATTATTCAGAATTATGTTTTGATTGATTCGCTGGATCTGAAATTCAGCAGAGGATTAACAGCAATTACCGGGGAAACAGGTGCAGGAAAATCAATCTTGCTCGGGGCTTTAGGCCTGGTTCTTGGAAATCGCGCTGATTTACAGGTGTTGTTAAAAAAAGACAAAAAATGCATTATTGAAGGAGAGTTTAACATTGACGAGTATCACCTGAAAGATTTTTTTTATAAGAATGAGCTCGACTATGAAGCTGTCACCACCATCAGGAGAGAAATTACACCGGAAGGAAAATCCCGTGCTTTTATCAATGATACACCGGCTAACCTGAATATTTTAAGAGAGCTTGGAATCCGCCTGGTGGATATCCACTCGCAGCATGAAACACTGACACTTAATAATTCATCTTTTCAGCTGTCGGTAGTGGATATATATGCAAATCATTTAAAGGAATTAAATAAGTATAAACTGCTTTTCAATGATTATGTAAAGCTTAATTCAAAACTTAATGAATTGTCTGAACGTGAAAAAAATGCAAAGGCAGATATGGATTATTTCCAGTTTCAGTTTAACGAACTGGAGTCGGCAAACTTGAAAGCAGGAGAGAAAGAAGAATTAGAACTGGAATTACAAACATTAAATAATGCTGAGGAAATAAAAACAAGCTTAACCAAATCCTGTGATGTAATCCGCGATGCTGATTCAAATATTTTACAGCAGATGACTTACATCAGCGCATCACTTCAGTCAATTTCAAAATTCAATTCAAAAATTGCAGACCTTGCGTTAAGGGCTCAAAGCAGTTATGTGGAGCTGAAAGATATTGCTTCAGAGCTGGAAGCAATTGAGGAAGATATCAATTTTAATCCTGAAAGAATTGAAATAATTAATGACCGGTTGAATATTATTTACAAACTGGAGCAAAAGCACAGAGTAAATTCTGCGGAAGGTTTATTAAAGATTCAAAATGATCTGTCAGAAAAGTTATCTGCTATTCAGAGCCTGGATGATGATATCAAAAAACTTTCTGCTGAGTCAAAAAAAAAGAAAACTGAACTTTTAAAGCTTGCCGTACTTTTAAGTGAAAACAGAAAAAATGCGTCCGCCAGGATTGAAAAGGAAATAAAAAAAATGCTTGCGGAGGTAGGGATGCCAAATGCGGTGTTGAAAATTGAAATCTCGAAACTGGAAAATGATGCTTTCAATTCAACCGGGATAGACAATGTCAATTATTTATTTTCCGCGAACAAGGGAATTGTTTACCAGGGGTTGAGTAAGGTTGCTTCGGGTGGTGAATTATCGCGACTGATGCTCTGCATAAAAGCCATGATAACAAAGCTCACTTCATTGCCCACCATTATTTTTGATGAGATTGATACCGGTGTTTCAGGCGAGATTGCATTTAAAGTCGGAAATATTATTAAAAAAATTTCTGATGAGCACCAGGTGATTGCCATTACACATCTTCCGCAAATGGCCAGCAAGGGTGATGTACACTATCTTGTTTATAAAGAAACGGGAAAAAATTATACTTCTACCAGGGTAAAAGAATTATCTGCTGATGAACGTGTACAGGAAATAGCAAAGATGTTAAGCGGAGAAAAGCTGTCCGCTTTTGCAATTGAGAATGCGAAAGAGCTTCTTGCACGTTAATTTATTTAATTTGCTGAAAATTATTTTTGTCATTTATATTTAAACCTGCATTTTATGTATGATCTTCTTAAAGGAAAGCGCGGCATTATTTTCGGGGCGCTTGATCCCAATTCTATTGCATGGAAAGTTGCAAAACGCTGCCATGAGGAAAAAGCTCTTTTCACATTGACCAATGCGCCTGTGGCAATGCGGCTGGGTGCAATTAACAAGCTTGCATCTGAATGCAATTGCCAGGTCATTCCTGCAGATGTAACTTCTGATGCGGATATGGAAAATCTTTTAGATAAGTCCGTTGAGATTTTGGGCGGAAAAATTGATTTTATCCTCCACTCAGTAGGCATGTCATTAAATATACGTAAAGGGAAAGCATACACCGAACTGGATTATGAGTTTATGAAAAAGACGCTGGATATTTCCGCTATTTCACTTCATCGCCTTTTGCAGACGTGCATGAAAAAAGATGCCATGAATGAATGGGGAAGTATTGTTGCCCTCACTTACATTGCCGCACAAAGAGTTTTTCCGGATTACAACGATATGGCCGATGCAAAATCATTGCTCGAATCCATCACCAGGAATTTCGGTTACCAGTATGGCACAAAGAAAAAAGTACGCGTCAATACAATCTCACAGTCTCCCACCAAAACGACTGCCGGAAGCGGGGTAAAAGGGTTTGGCGCTTTTTATAATTATGCTGAGGCGATGTCACCGCTCGGAAATGCTTCAGCCGAAGATTGTGCAAATTATTGCGTGGTTATGTTTTCCGACCTGACCCGCATGGTGACCATGCAAAATTTATTTCATGACGGAGGATTTTCTTTTACCGGAGTAAGTTTGCCTGTGATGGAAAAATTTATGCATTGACAGAGTAATCGGTTTTCAGGTTATTCATTTATTAATTTTGCATCATTAGCCTTGCCAAAGGCACGGTATTATAAGTTTACATAATACTTTTTCATTATAAATTATGGTTTTGTTTTCCAATTCTTGTTGATTAAAAACCTATAACCTATTTTTGAAATTACAGAATCTGAAAAATTATATGCTGAGATATTTACTTGTTTTTATTGTTTTGTTACCCGGAATTCTTTCCTCGCAAAACATTCCGGCCTATACATTTGTTATGCATGATTCCACTGTTACAGGATATTACTTTCTCTCCAGCATCAGGCTCGGTAATATGTCGGGCACAACTCCTGCACAAATGATACTGGATGAAAAAGGAGAAATTATTTATTATAAACCGCTGAATCCTCAAACAGGTTCTGTGGATTTTAAATTGCAACCGGACAGTACCATTTCCTATTGCACGAATGGAAAATATTATATCCTTGACAGCACCTTTAATATTATTGATTCAATTGAATGTGTCGGGCTGATTACGGATGTTCATGATTTGCAGGTATTGCCAAATCATCATTACCTTTTAATGGGAGTAAAAGATACGCTTTTGGATCTTTCATCATATCCCTATTTTTATCATAATGGAACATTTGGCAGCGCTAATGCGCTGGTCACCGGCAATATCATCCAGGAATTAGATGAAAATAAAAATTTGGTTTTTGAATGGAGCACGTTCGATCATTTTCAATTTGATGATGTAAGCCCTTATTTTCTTTTTGATCCCAATGTGGTGGATTGGACGCATTGCAACGCAGTTGAGCTGGATGTGGATGGAAACATCCTTCTGAGCACCCGTCATTTTAATGAAATCACAAAAATTGATCACTTAACAGGAAATATTTTGTGGCGCATGGGCGGGAAAAATAACCAGTTTACATTTTACAATGAACCTTACCAGTTTCGCGGACAACATGATATACGCAGGATTGCCAACGGAGACTATACACTGTTTGACAATGGAAAATATTTTATTTCACATGGAGCCCGTGGAGTGGAGTACCAGGTGAATGAATTTGCTTTCACAGCGACCCTGGTCTGGAGTTATATGTACGATCCTGCTATGAACAGCCAGGCAACAGGCAACATGCAACGGGTAAGTGATAACCGTTCACTGATCAATTTCGGTTCTATTTCAAATCATAATATTTGTTTTGCATTTGTTGATTCGTTAAATAATATGCTTTCTGAACTTTCATTTGCCGATTCTTCTTTTTCCTACAGAACTTTTTTTTATCCAACGCTTCCATGGAGCTTTAATCGTCCGCAAATAAATTGTTATCAGCAGGGAACTGATTTTTACCTGGAAACAATTAACAGTTATTCATCTTATCACTGGTCATCAGGTGATACAACTTCATCTCTCCTGATCACGGCACCCGGTGATTATTATGTGGATGTTCCTTATGGAGGAGGATTTATCAGGTCAGAGAAATTTGTGGTGGATAGCCTCGGAGGTTTTTGCTCATTAACTTCCATGGGTCAAAATATAAATCAGCATATTTTTTCTGTTACTCCTAATCCCGTAAAGGATAATTTGTTTATTGCATACAAAGGGATAAATAAAAAATACGCTTTTAAAATTTATGATGTGATCGGTCATGAAATTTATTCATCGCCTGAAGTTAATTCCGGAAACACTTTTAAATTAGATGTAAAAAACTGGAATAGGGGAATTTATTTTTTACGCAGTGAAAACTATGCGATCAAATTTGTAATAGATTGATTTTAATTATTGCAGTTCCTGCAACCCTTCATTTTCTGTCCGCGTATTTTTTCGTTTGAAAAGTGAAACGTCAAATTTCCCAAAGCGGTAGCTGAAGTTAATTCTTACAATCTGCTGATCTCTTTTGCGCAATGTTGTTTGTGTAAAAAAAGGAGATTCTGAAACAGTTTCATTTTTTCGTGTTTTAAAAATATCATTTACACCTACAGTTAGTGAAGCTGTTTTATTTTTCAGGAATTCAAATTTCAACGCGGCATCCACACTATAGCTCGGTTTAACATAACCCTGTGCGGTAGAGGAGGAGCCCCCGAAAAAACCCGGTCCGCCCATTCCTCCAAAATTACCGCCACCGCGTCCACCGCCACCTCCTGAATTCATCTGTAAAGAGGTTTTGGATTGATATTCGCCTGTTACCTGCAGGCTGAAATTTTTAGGAAGCCTGAACGTTGAATTAACTTTTGTAAACCAGCTGAATTGTTTATTTGAAAGGTTGCCCTGGATATTTTTGCTGTCAATGTAAGATTGATAAGCATTAATATTTATGGTAAGATCAAACCATTTCGTGATTGAATTTTGAGCTGTGAGCTCAGCGCCATAAGCGTAAGCAGAATTTGCATTTACATAAGTTGATATAAGTGCGCTTTTTTCGAGGACGGTGTCATAATCATAAGACTGGTAACGGGTGATGAGATCCGTTGTATTTTTAAAATATACAGAAGTGAGCAGCGTATTCTTGCGTGAAAACGTTTTTAAATAAGAAAGTTCGACTGCGTTTGTAAATTCAGGTTTCAGATCAGGATTACCGCGGCTCAGGTTAAGAGAGTCGGAATAATCGGTATAAGGTAATAGCTGAAAAAACGATGGCCTGTTTATTCTTCTTGAATAATTTATTTGCAATTCGTTTTTATCATTCAGCTTATAGCTAAAAAAAGCGCTTGGAAAAATGCTGATCGGGTAGGTGTGTTTAAATTCCAGGCTGATATTGGTAAGTGTTCCGGTATAAAAGGAGCTTTCACCCCGGACTCCAAGCTGGTAGCCGAATTTTTTAAATTGATTAGTAAATGTAAAATATCCTGCATACACCTGGTCAGTGAATTTATAATCGGTGATTTCGGACGGAACGGGTTCATAATCGTTGCTCAGATCGTTCAACAGAAAATTTTCAGTGGCGCTGGTATAATTTCGAATGGCAGCCCTTACACCTGTTTCAATTTTTAACTTATCTGAGATGGGATTATCAAAATCTGTTTGGGCGGTAATAAAATCGGTTTTACTGTTTATGGTTTGCAATTGAATGCTCAGCGGCCCGGCAGGAATATTTCCCGGGTTATAATTCTGTGTTTGGAAATTACCCGTGCTTTCAACAGTACTTTGATTATAATTAACGTCAGCAGTTAATTCTTTTCCTTCTTTCGGGTAAATATGCTTGTATGAAATTGCCCCACCGGCATTTTTTATATTTCTCTCACTGTTATTTATTCTGTGCGATGTTGTGGTTATTCCCGGTGGAGATAAAGAATCAGTAATGGTTGTGATATCATCTGTTGGTTTAAACAGGCCGCGATTATACATGCCTGAAATGGTCACCGTATTGCGATTATCCATAAAATAATCTAAGCCGCCTCTTGCAAATCCAAAGTAACCTTTGGTTTGTGAAGTGCTTTGCTGAGAAATCGTAAGTGGAAAATCACCAAAAGATGTTCTGTCGGTTTCGTTTGTTGAATTGGATTTTCGCTGGTTGAGGTTTCCGCTTATGAAATAATTTATTTTCCCTTCGCGTGCATTGAGATCAGCGCCAAGGTTTACTCTTCCGCGCGAATCCACTCCTGCGCGAATATTTCCATTATAACCCAGCCGCCTGTTTTTTTTCATGACGATATTGAGGATGCCGCCACCGCCACCGCTTGCATCATATTTGGCAGATGGATTTGTTATTACTTCAATACTTTGAATGGCATCAGCAGGAATCTGGTCAATCGAAAGGGTGGTAGGCCTTCCATCAACAAAAATCTGCGGTGAGGAATTGCGTAAAGAAACATTGCCATCCAAATCCACATTCACGGAAGGAACATTCTTTAAAACATCTTCTGCGGTCCCTCCTGCGTTGACAGGGTTTTTTTCTACATTGTAAACCTTCCGGTCAATTTTCATTTCATATACCGGAATCGTTTCTTCGATAGTTACTCCTTCCAGGTTCACTGCAGAAATGCGAAGACTGATATTTCCCAAATCTTTGTCTATTGCACTCAGCGCTTTTTGTGCAGCTCCCTGCCCGAATTTGAGATCGAAAGAAACTTTTTGTTCGTAAGGAGTGTAACCCAGCGCTGTAATTTTTAACGTGAAATTTCCGAATACAGGAATATCCTCAAGGCTGAAATCACCATTTGATTGGGTAAGCTGCCCTGATACCATAACGGTTTTTACAGAATCCGAAAGGCTGTCTTTTTTACTTTGCATGAGTTGAATGGCGGCAAATTCAATTCCTTTCCCTGTTTTTTCATCTACTACTTTCCCATAAAAATGACCGCTGTTTGGTCTGCCGCTGCCTGAAAAATTTCCCCGGTTTCCGCCCTGCTGCTGTCCCTGAAATTGGGCTTTGGAAACAATTGTACTAAAAAGGAAAAAAGTGAATAGAAAAAATCGTTTCATGTTGTTATCAAATAATAAAAGTAAAACCCCTGGTAAAATCACTACTTGTGACTCGTAAAACCGCTGAACGTTTAGCGTTCCAAAAGTAGAAACTCGGATATTAAGATAAGATTAACATAAAAATGTGATTCAAAAGCTACTTCCTTTTATCCACAAACTCTTCAATCCTGAGCGGCTTACCTTTAAGTTCTTTGCCGTCTAACTCGAGCATTGCTTTCATGGCTTCGTTTTTTTCTTTCATTTCAACAAAACCAAATCCGCGCGATTCCCAGGTGATGCGGTCATAAATTATTTTGGTCTCCACTACTTCGCCAAAAGGGGCAAAAAGATATTCAAGTTGTGCTTCGTTGATGGATGATTCAATGTTTTTGATAAATAATTTCACAAAACAAATAACGGGAAATAAAATGTGATTTAAAAATTCACAAAAGTAAAAACCTCAAAATGGACAATGCCGGGATTACAGGGCTTAATCCCTGTTTTGAAAAACATGGGCTTTTTTTACAATAAGAGATTTGCCATGCAGCTTTACGCCATTTAAATTCAGCATGGCTTCCAAAGCCTCTTTTTTATTTTCCATCTCAACAATGGCAAACCCTTTAGGCTCCCACGTGGTGGGATCATATACAATATTAGTTTCAGTTACCTCACCGTAAGAGTTAAATAGATGGGTAAGTTCTGTTTCTTTAACCCTGTGCTCAATGTTTCGTACAACTAAAATCATAGTGCCTTTTTTTAAATTAATTCTTGTTTTGATTTAAGGTGTTAAGTGACCCGAAATTTTCTCAGATTCCTTTTGCTTTCGCGAATGCAAGAAAAATCAGCATTAAAAAACTAAGTACAAAAATGATTTGCATAAAACTTTTCAAACCATTAATGGTATATTTTTTCTCCTCTTTTTGAAGTTCCGATAAAGAATTGCTTAAAACCTGGTTGTAGAGTTTATTCATCTTTTTATTTCGGGTGTTTATTTTTATGGTGCTTTAAAAATAATTTCAACCTAAAGGTAAATCAATATTCCTTAGTGAGCATAATTATTATGAAAAATCATACAAAAGCATGAAATTTTCTTAATATTTTAGTATGCTTTTTTGAAATCAGGTGGAAAATCGTTAGTTGATTTTCTTTTAAGACTTATCAGCTGTTTTACCAATAATTCTACCAATCGCAACTTAAATATAATACACATTAAACGGACTCAATAACCAAAATATTGCGCCCGGGCCAGGAAGAATAAAAGGAACTGGTGCTGACTTCAATGATACGGAAATACTCATAACCTGAAAAAAAAAACTGCTCCCGCATCTTTGCGGGAGCAGTTTGTAAATAAACAATTTACCTTAATTACTCTGTGCAGCCATTTGCTCTTCCATGGTTTCTGCTGTGGGTCCGTAAATGGAAGGATTGCGCGTTCCCATCGGGCGGTAATAAGTGCTCAGCTGACCACGGTGATGAATGGTATCAAATAAGAACGTCCAGCACATATCCCGCAAAGGGCATTCCCAGACATTCTTTCCCCCAACCATCATAGGAACAATTTTTTCATTCCATGTGTTATCATCCACTGAAGCAATGGCTTTTTCAAGCTTTGCATTGGCTGTTTCGTAAGCATTAATTGCATCCTGGGTGGTGGGGTAATTTGCATCGGTAACATAATTTAATACCCCTTTTTCCAATACCTCAACAACTTCATTTGCATGAGGTACGATATGATCAACTATCTCTTTTGCCGAACGTGTTTTTGGATGCGGACGATAATCCAGTTTATCTGCCGGCAGCGCTTTTAATGCATTGATGGTGGATTTCGCCTCGTCCATCCACATCTTAAGGAAATACTCTTTTGTTGTCATGATTTTAAATTTTTGAGTTAATATTAAATGTATTATTTATCGCGTAAATATAATACTTAAAGTCAGAATAGAATAGGAATGACAGGATTTTTAACAATCGCATGATCTTTTATTAACATTGTTCAATCAGAGCAAAATTTTTTGAATATTCGCATCCTAAAACTTATCTCTTATGTCACTTAATCCTTTATTACAACTGCTGGTTCCCAAGGAGCGCAAGTTCTTTGATATGTTTGAAAAGGCTTCTGCAAACCTTGTGGCGACAGGAAAAGCTCTTTATGAAGCGCTGAATATTGCCCCGGGAGATAAACGCCTTGAAATGTTAAAAGAAGTAGCGCGCCTGGAGCATGTGGGCGATGAAATTACTCACCAGATTTTCCAGGAAGTTGGAAGCACCTTTATCACACCTTTTGACCGTGAAGACATCCAGCGGCTTGCCTCCGAAATGGATGATATTCTCGATTGCATTCATGGTGCCGCCAAGAGAATTGAACTTTACAAAATCGGTAATATCCCTCCGAGCATCCTGAAGCTTGCCGAGCTCACTCTTGAAGCATGTACGGAGTTAAATAAGGCGATCCCCCAATTGCGTGACTTGCGTAATGTTGACCAGATACGGGAAGCCTGCATTGTAATCAACAGCATTGAAAACCATGCTGACGATATCAGTGATATGACGCTTGCGCGTTTATTTGAAGAAGAGCCCAATGCCATTGAAGTCATTAAGATGAAAGAAATAATTAATATGATTGAGACCGCAACGGACCGCTGCGAAGATGTTGCGAATGTCCTTGAATCAATTTTGATTAAAGAATCCTGATCAAAAAGAAATAAACCTAAGCTTTAAACTTCAGACCTTCCTCCGTTTTATGTTTTTCATAATACTCGCAACAATATTAGTCGCTCTCATTTTTGATTTCGTAAACGGAATGAACGATGCTGCAAACAGTATTGCCACCATTGTTTCAACACGCATTCTTACTCCCGGACAGGCAGTGGTTTGGGCGGCATTTTTCAATTTCGTTGCTTTATATGTTTATGGAACTTCAGTGGCAAAAACATTGGGAACCGGCATTGTTAAAACCGATAACCAATTTGTGGATGTTTATTTTATTCTTGCGGCCTTGTGCGGGGCAATTATATGGGCTTATTTTTTCTGCGCGCGGTTCGGCATTCCCGTCAGTTCATCCCATTCACTGATTGGAGGAATGATAGGTGCTGCAATTGTAAAAGGAGGAATGCATTCGCTGATACTCGGTCCTGATTTTCTGAAAACGAAAATTTTCACCATTGTACTTTTTATTTTTCTCGCGCCCATCATCGGGATGATCATCGGTTATTTGATAATGGTCGCGACACTTTGGATATGCCGGGGATTTACACCCGGCAAAGTGGACAAAGTGTTCAGGACAGGCCAGTTGATTTCATCCGCATGTTTTAGTCTCGGACATGGTGGAAATGATGCTCAAAAAACTATGGGAATAATTACCATGTTATTGTTTGCATCTAAAGACATGCCTTTTATCAATGAATATCTTTATCCTTTTGATGATTTTAAGGTGCCGCGCTGGGTTATGTACACTGCACATTTTTTTATTTCGATGGGGACCCTTGCAGGAGGATGGAGAATCGTAAAAACAATGGGAAGTAAAATTACACATCTGAGACCAATCGGTGGATTCAGCGCTGAAACAGCAGGAGCGGCCACATTATTCTGGGCCACCACATCCGGAATACCGGTGAGCACTACACAGACGATTGGAGGTGCTATAATGGGAGTAGGGACCACCCGAAGGCTTTCAGCTGTAAAATGGGGAATGGCAGGAAACATTGTCCTGACCTGGCTCCTTACCATCCCAAGCAGTGCGATACTTGGAGGGGCCGTTTATTTTATTCTCAATCTTTTTCTCTGATCAGCCCATCAGCATCGCAACGCCTGCTCCGCACACAATTACAAATAATTTATAAAGATTAAAACGGTGCGTGTTGTTTGATTCAAATAAAATGGTAGTGCTGATATGTAAAAAGATTCCGATTACAATGGCCATCATCCGGTCAAAATAAACAGCTGCATTCATCAAAAACTTTTCGTTTAATAACTGGCTTGTCAATGACCCCAGGGGAGCCATGCCTGCAAACAGCAAAAGATAAAAAACAGCAAAAGGTTTTTTTGTATCCGATGCAATAAGCATGCTCATCAATGCAAATGCAACAGGTATATGATGCAGGATGATACCGGTAAGCAAAGAATAACCTGATTTAGCTCCACCATCCAGGTTTCCGGATAATGGCATTCCCTCGAGGTATGAGTGAAGGCACAAACCGATCATCATGGCAAGCGGAAAAGTTTTTTCGTTTTTATGATGCAGGTGTATATGCCCGTGTTCAATTCCTTCAGAAAAAAATTCAATAAAAATCTGGATAAAAAATCCCAACAAAACATACATGCCGATGTGAAGATCACTGCTCTGGTATACGGATGGAATTAAATGCAGCACGCTGATTGCAAAGAGAAATGCCCCGGTAAAAGAAAGCAATAATTTTAACGCAAGGGTGTTTGTCTTTTTGAAAAGAAAAAAACTTAAGCCACTCAGCAGAATGCTTGAAAAGAGCAGGAAATATTGTATAAAGTTCAAATTATAAAGTAAGAATAAAGGTTGACAAATTTTAATTTAACATCTCTCCTGATTTTTCTGCAATAATAATCAGCCGCTCCGAATTTGTTTCATCAAATTTTTCAAGATTATAATTTCCAAAAATATGTTTTGTTTCTAAACCCGAGTGTTTAAAATATCGTTCAAAATCTTCCATTGTTATCGCTTCCACAATTTCTTCGAATTCATAATTTTTTCCGGCATCTTCAAATTGAATTTTTTTAAAAATAAAACCGTTTTCTTCTTTTTTATGAATGTTAAATGTAATTGCATCCACTTTTTTTGATTCTTCCGTTTTAAGCTCGCGCAGCACTTTTTTAACATTCATGAAATCAATAATATATTTTCCGCCCTTCTTTAATGCAATGGTGCCCGAGTCAACAGCGAGTTGCTGATCGTGATCATGCCGGAAATACCCGATACTTGTAAAAATGTTAAAAACAAAATCAAAGTAATTCGTTCTGAAAATTCTTCTCATGTCATGAACATAAAATTGCAGATGCTCATTTTCAAATTTTTTACAATAAGCAATGCTTTGCTGCGACAAATCAATGCCGGTTGCATCAAAGCCAAGACTGTTCAGGTATTTTGCATGCCTTCCTTTTCCGCAAGCCTGGTCAAGCATCAGGCAGTCATCAGGAGGTTTCAATAACAGGATGATATTATCGAGAAAAATTTTTGCCTCAGCATCATTCCGGTGCTTGTAGAGCAAATGATAATAGGGAGAATCAAACCAGGATTTGAACCAGTCGGTCATAAGTTTAAATGCGGGATTTTTTAATGGTTAACCGGTTCATCGTTATTAAAAGAAGCTGCAAGTTAAAGAACAATTTATCAATTAAGCAATTTAAGAGCATGCAACAAACACTCTTATAAAAAAATTACTTTTACAACAAAATAAAATTCTTTGAAAACACCCATTACGGGAAGAAAATTTCCTAAAATAAATATTCGTATCAGGCGGGCCAGGCATGCTGTTCCGGGCACAGCCCCCGGTGCCATGAATATTCCTGTTGATGCACCTAAGCCGAAAATTCATGCATTCAGTTATAATAAAGATTTTTTTGAAGAGAAGGAATTATCGGATGCCGAATCTATAAAACTGCAGCTTTCATTAAACCCTGACCATGTACACTGGTTTGACATTAAAGGCTTCGGTGACCGTAAATTTTATGAGCAGCTTGCAGAACATTTCGGATTTCACCGGCTGGAAATGGAAGACATTTTCAATATTTACCAGCGTCCTAAGGTGGATGAATATCCCGGCCATCTTTTTTTTACTTCAAGGTTGCTGACAGAAAATAACGGATCGCTCGTCAATGAACAATTGAGCCTTTTCCTCGGGAAAAACTTCGTGATCACAGTACAGGAAAGTTATAACGAGAGGTTTGAAAACGTGCGTGAGCGCATCCGTAAATCAAAAGGATATTTGCGGTTGCAGGGAGCAGATTATCTCTCCTATGCAATCATGGATTTTGCAATTGATTTATTTTTTCCGCTGCTCGAAAGAATTGGTGACCGTTTAGATGAGCTGGAGGACGAACTGATCACGGCTCCCACGCGCGAGTCCATGAATAAAATCCTGAGCATAAAAAGAGAGCTGATTGTTTTCCGGAGATCCATCTGGCCTGAACGGGATAAGATTAATGATCTGCTCCGCTCGAATTTTTCCCTGATTAAAGAAAATACAAAAGTTTATTTCCGCGATTCGTATGATCATTGCATCCAGATCCTGGATATTGTGGACAGCTGCAAGGAAGTTACCGCCAGTTTGATGGATGTATATCTTTCAAGCGTAAGCAACCGCCTGAACCAGGTAATGAAAGTACTGACCATCATCAGCACTATTTTTATTCCGTTAACATTTATTGTCGGTTTATACGGGATGAATTTTGCGCATACAAATCCAAAAACCGGTGAAGATTTGCCGCTCAACATGCCGGAGCTTTATTCTCCTTACGGTTATATTTATGTAATGCTTGCGATGTTGCTTATTGTTGTTTTCCAGGTTTATTTTTTTTACAAAAAGGGCTGGCTTAACTTGAAAGCCCGGGATTATTGATTCGAATCAATCAGCGGAATAAAATTCTTAATTTGTTTTACAATTGCCACAGATTCACAGATTAAATTGAACAGGTAATGTTCCAAAAAATGCTCCTGCCGAAAAGAAATTTGTGAATCAGTGGCATTAACAGTTATGCAATTCAATTTTCAAACTAATAATTTATTTGTGGACGTTATTCTCCCCTTAGCGTTGCCGCATCTTTACACGTATTATGTTCCGGAAGAATTTTCTTCGCAGGTGCTTCCCGGGAAAAGGGTAGTGGTGCAGTTCGGGAAACAGAAAATGTATTCCGCGCTCATTCGTAAAATTCATAAAGACAAACCCGTTGCTTATGAAGCAAAACCCATTGCTTCAATTCTGGATCCGTTTCCCCTGGTAAATGAAAAACAATTTCAACTGTGGGATTGGATTTCGGATTATTACATGTGCACGTTGGGCGAGATCATGACAGCCGCTTTGCCTTCTGCTTTTAAACTGGAGAGCGAAACCAAAGTTTTATTCGATCCTGCGTTTGACAAAGATTTTACAAATCTTGAGGAAAAAGAATTCCTCGTTGCAGAAGCATTAGAGCTCAACAAAGAATTAACGCTCTTCGAAATTTCTAAAATCATCGGGAGAAGAAATGTGATCCCGCTTGTAAAAACGATGATTGACAAAGGCATTTTAATGCTGCGTGAAGAGCTTGAAAAAATTTTTAAGCCGAAAAAAAATGTGTTTATAAAATTAACGGAAGCAGCAGACGATGAATTCTTAAGGGATGTTTTTGACAAGCTGGAAAGGCGTGCACCAAAGCAGCTCGACCTGCTGATGAATTTTATGAAGCTGAAATCTGAAAAACAGGATGAACCTGTTTTAAAAGAAAAGCTCATGAAAATATCGGGATCGCCACACACCGTGCTGAACCAATTGGTTAAAAAAAATGTATTGGAGATTTTTGAAGAGGATGATCTTTCTGCAGGTGAACCTGGTTATGTTTTAAAAGAGAAATCTGACCTGAATGATGACCAGCTTGCCGCTTTTGTTTCGGTGAGGGAGCAGTTCAGCAGTCAGCAGACCGTTTTGCTGCACGGGGTAACATCATCAGGTAAAACTGAAATTTATATTCACCTCATTGATGAACAGATCAAACAGGGAAAGCAGGTGCTGTACCTGCTGCCTGAAATTGCCCTCACCACGCAGATCATTAACCGTTTGAGAAAACACTATGGGGAGAATTTGCTGGTGTATCATTCGCGGTTTAACCAGCGCGAAAGAGCGGAGGTATGGAATAAAATGATTTTGTTTCAGCAGTACCCGGACGAAAAAAAATACCAGGTTATTATCGGGGCGCGTTCCGCTATCTTTCTTCCGTTTTCAAACCTGGGATTAACCATTGTGGATGAAGAGCATGATGGTTCGTATAAGCAGATCGATCCTGCGCCACGGTACAATGCGCGTGATACTTCCATTATTCTTTCGGCCATTCAAAATGCAAAAACAATTCTTGGTTCAGCCACTCCTTCCATTGAAAGTTTTTTCAATGCTAATTCAAAAAAATTCGGACTCGTCACGTTGTCAAAACGGTTTGCCGATATACAGATGCCGCACATTGAAGTGGTGAATTTAAAAGAAGCCGTTAAGCGAAAACAAATGAAATCTTTTTTTTCTGAAATGCTGCTGAATGAAATGCAGCAGGCGCTGGTGAATCATGAACAAGTGATATTGTTCCAGAACAGGAGAGGGTTTGCGCCTATGATCGAATGCATGAATTGCCATTGGATTCCGCATTGCATCAATTGTGATGTGACGCTTACGTTTCACAAAAAAGGAAACAAGCTGCGCTGTCATTACTGCGGTTATTCGATTTCTCCACCTTCCAAATGCTCTGCCTGCGGAGATCACGATTTGCGCATGCGCGGTTATGGAACAGAACGTATCGAAGACGACATTGCTGTTTTTTTTCCTGATAAAAAAATTGCGCGCCTCGATCTCGACAGCACCCGGTCAAAAACCGATTACCAGCAGATCATCGCAGGGTTTGAAAACCGTGAGATTGATATCCTTACCGGCACGCAGATGATTACCAAAGGGCTCGACTTTGATCACGTGAGCCTTGTCGGGATCATCAATGCCGACAGCCTGATGAACTTTCCGCACTTCCGTGCACATGAGCGCAGCTTCCAGCTTATGGCACAGGTGAGCGGGCGGGCGGGAAGAAAATTCAAAAGAGGGAAAGTCATTGTACAGTCGTATCATCCTGAAAATCCCATTATCGGTTTTGTGGTAGAAAATGATTACGAAGGTTTCTATAATTATGAATTGAATGAGCGCAATAAATTCAAATATCCCCCTTACTATCGTTTAACAGAAATCAGGGTGAAACACCGCGATGAAAAAAAGCTGGAGGAAACCTGTGCTGCATTTGCAAAAGAATTAAAAGATGTTTTCGGGAAACGGGTCCTCGGGCCCGTTACACCGCTTGTTTCAAAAGTGAAAAATTTTTATCTCCGCACCATGATGCTTAAAATAGAACGTGATCTTTCGGTAGTCAAATTAAAAAAAATGCTTGGCACCGCGATGGATCATTTCAAAGCAGAGCCTGAAAACCGTTCACTGGTGATACAGGTGGATGTGGATCCGTTATAGCTTTCGCGATTACCTACGCTATTTGGCTTTATCTGTGTTTTCATAAAACAATTCTGAGAGGATAAAAGCTGTTAGGATTTTGAGCGAATAATCTTTTATATTTGACAATCAAAAAATAAAAGGTATGAAAAAAACAATACTCATTTGTTTCCTGTCATTATCAATAATAAGAGCTGAGGCGCAAACCTTCTGGACAGAAACATTCGGAACGGGGTGTGACCAGGGCAACCTTGCCTCCGCCTATACCGGCCCTAACGGAACATGGACTGTCACTTCCACGGGTGCAAACGATTCCTATGCCGATTTGTGGTGCGTGAGCGGAACAGCAAACAATACCGGTGTGGGTAACTGCGGTGATTACTGTTCGGCAGGTACTGACCGCACGCTTCATGTTGCCAATGCCGCACTTCCGACTTTCGGAATTGGCGCTGATACATTATCCACGTATCTTACCGGGGTGTTCTGCATTTCGGGAATTTGTTCCGAAACACATTCCCGCGTGGAATCGCCTGTGATTGATTGTACCGGCAAAACCGGCATTTCCATTTCATTCATTTATTATGAGAACGGTGAAGGGGCTGAGGACGATGCGCGGCTGTGGTTTTATGACGGCAGTACATGGACGGAGATTGACCAGCTTGCAAAAGCAGCAATATGCAACCCCTTCGGAATATGGACAGCATTCACACTGCCGCTTCCTGCCCCGGCCGATAATAACCCTACGGTAAAAATCGGCTTTAACTGGACCAATGATAATGATGCAACGGGCGCTGATCCATCCTTTGCCGTGGATGATATCACGCTTTCCACTCCTTCTTCTGTTAACGGATACGAGGCCGTTGACATTACCCTCTATACTGTTGGTAAAACTGTTCTCATTAATTCCCGTGAACCTTTTAAAGTTCTTTCAGTTACCGATATTGCCGGAAGAAATATTTCATTCAAGCATTCAGACCAAGCCATCCATCTTGAACAGGCTGTGAGCGGAGTTTATTTTTTGCAATTGGATATGAAAGGGAAGAAAATTATACGCAAGATAGTTCTTGGTTAAGCGGCAATCTGCTCCAATGAAACTATTATTCATCATTCCCATTGGTTTAGCTGTTTTACTTTTTTTAGGAGTAAGATTGCTTAAAAATAAATATCAAGGTCAAAAATTCAATCAAACTTTGCAAATTATTGGATTGCTTTTTTGTACAATGGCAATTATCGCAACTTTCATTTCGTATTATTATTCCGGTGATAAGACGCAATTGTATAAACTTTCTCTCCCTGCTTTAATAGCAATAATAGCAATTGAGCAAATCAGGCGAAATAAAAAAAGAAAGGCGAAATAATCCGGTAATTGTCTTTCCAACAAGGAACGGAAGGAATTTGATTGTTTCAAAATAAAAAGGTTTTTACATGGAAGGAGATGGGGGTTGGGTTTTTTCTTAGACGGTATAGGGGCTAATGGGTTGGTTTATTAATTTTGCTCTCATCAGTTTGTAAGGACACAATCTGAGCGAAGATAAATTTCATAACAATTAAAAAAAAATCAAATGGCAAAAACAAACGTCTACCTTAACTTTCAAGGCAATACAGAAGAAGCGTTTAACTTTTACAAATCAGTTTTCAAAACTGATTGGTCAGCACCTATTATGCGAATGGGTGACATGCCGCCACAAGATGGAATGCCGCAACTTTCAGCAGAAGACAAAAACAAAGTAATGCATGTATCACTTCCTATTTTAGGAGGAACAAACATTATGGGAACTGACATGCTTGAGAGCATGGGACACAAACTTATAATCGGCAACAATACGACAATCAGTTTAGAACCCGACACCAAAGAAGAAGCCGATAGAATTTACAATGCACTTTCTCAGGGAGGAACTGATTGTGTTGCACCTCATGATGAGTTTTGGGGTTATTGGGGAGTTTGTCTTGACAGGTTCGGTATTCGCTGGATG